>Ga0179593_1437262_pt1 | contig 17176 bp, 14 predicted proteins | sample CZODoug2_1_08_16_FD_185931 | JGI IMG/M metagenome (GOLD analysis project Ga0179593, IMG submission 185931) | Vadose zone soil fungal communities from Angelo Coast Range Reserve, California, USA - CZODoug2_1_08_16fungal (PacBio error correction) | ecosystem: Environmental > Terrestrial > Soil >... | reverse complement strand
TTTCTTTGAAACCCCCGTCCAGCCAAATATGCCCCGACCCCCAGAATACCCTTCTTCTAACCAGTTTAAAGTCCTAAGTTGAACCCCCTCTCCCCAAGTGTTAGTCTTGGTTTTCGTTGAGTGCCAGTATGAAACGTGTAGAGTGTTTTTCCTTTGGCCCCCTTTCCATCGACCCGCGTAATGGCGTGAGGAGCAGGCCGTTTTGACGCCTTCCAATTCAGTTGCCAGACTCCCGAAGATTATGCCCTCACATGCGAAGAACCCCTCTTTGATATCCTGTCTAATGCTTTCCAAGCTACCGCCGTCACGAAGCACTCGCCCGTGATTATGATTTCTCGACCTGGCCTCCTCCCTCAATTTCAATGAGATCACCCCGGGATGAGGGGTTACCCCACGAGTAAGAGCCCCATCCATTTTTGCAAATGTCTTTTCGCACCGCTTAGGTTTTTCTTTCCACAGCTTCAGAATTTTCCCCCCCAATACGCGGAAGAAGCTCTTAGCCCGCCCCCGTCTCGGTAACTTATGGTGCTTCTGAGTTTTGAGAAGCTTTCTTAACGCTATATGGAGCCCCCCACACCGACGTTCTTTTAAGCCAGTTCTCTGCTAACCAGCCCTCACTCTCGGTTCCCTTTTTTTTTTGTGGCTCTTTCCTTCGCTCCTAATGTCTTTTCCCTCCCCTCGTACCCCATTTCTTAGGGGAAGGAATGCTGTCTCTATCAGGTCACCACCGAACGCCTTTTTCAAGCCCACTCTTTGGGTCCGCCCCCGAAGTCATCTCAACGACTGCCATTTTTTCCCTTCCGAAACCACCGCAACAGAGATCGTAACAAGGTTCTTTCCCTCTCCGCCATTGAGCGACAGGTATTATGCGCATTTTGTTTCCGTTTTTCACTCAAGAGACTAGGGATCCCCGTCGCGAAAAATGGCCCACCCATTTCGCTCCCTCCTCACTCCCCCGCTCTCCTTACCATCTTAATCCGGTCGTTCCCTGTTTCTTCCTTTTCCCAGCGGTTCCAAAGATCATAAGAACCTGCCTAGTTCCAAGTTACCTCCACTAATGTAAAAAAACCGGCTCCCCAAAAACTATACGGCCGGCCAAGAAGTCTTTCTGGAAGCGCCCGCTCCCCCCCCAGGATTTTGCTCGATGTTCGCCATGATGTTTTCCCCCGAAACCCCCATCTTATTTGGAAAGAGCTGGCACCATTTTTTCCTGGCCCCACTTTCTCATACCCCTCCGGCCCCAGACTCCAAAAGTTTCCTTTCCTTTATATGCCATGGCTAAAAACTTCTGGGTGAAACGTTCCCTTCTTTCCTGAACTACCCCCCTTCTGAATTGCGTTTTGGATTACCTAACCCCTATCCTCACTCGTCTTGGCCTTTTTTAGTAGCGGTCGATTTTTGTGTCCCGCCCATAAGCGGAAAGGGCCAAACGTTCCTTTCCCCGAATGCATACCCCTCCCCCCCTCCTTCCCCCCATCCCCTCCAGTTGAGTGCGCACCTCCTGGATTTTCTTTTCAAGAAACGGGCGCCCCCAAATCCGCCATCTTCAGACCCCCCACTCTGCGCGTAACCGTTTACCTGTCCCCTCCCGTCTCTCAAGCATCTCTCTTCAGATAATTTCCTCCTTTTACACGTTTTTGTTCCTCGAGGTTGCTCGTTTCTCCTTATGACTTTTTCTTCACATCATCGACCGTGCATGACTCTTTCAGTAATCCTCGGTACTCCTGGTCCCAACTTTCCGACCCATCACCCCTATTTCCAACGAGAGTAGTAGACTTTAAGCTAATACCCCCAAGAGTTTCCCCCGACAAACTCTGGTCTGCACACCGTTTCAAAGGATTCGGGGTGATTCCCTCCGCGTATTCGAGTCGGGTAGTCCCTTTCTGATGCGTCAAGCTGTTTTTTGACTTCCGGCCTTTTCTTTTTTACCCCCCCTCATTATACGGAGTCTTTTCTTATCCCTCCCAAACCGTCTGCCAGTCCACAGACAAAGTCTGCGTCTCTTCGCACTTTCGTTTGCCCGTTTATTTTGGCAATCCCCTCCTTTTTAAGGCTTTAAACTGTTTCCCCTTGCCCTTCATTCCTCCTACGGGTCCGCTTTCCCATATCCCTTTTAATACCAAGTTTGTTGTTTGCTTTTGAGATCATCTATCGGGATGGGTTTTTCCTGTAACTCGTGCGCTTTTATATTCCCCCCCCTGGACGATGACTCTGAATAGCTTTTTGCCGTCTTCGCTTTTTCTTTACCTGCCTTTCGAATTTTTTTTTTTTTCCTCCCGGCCTAACGTATCCCCCTGATCACTCCCCGAACCCAGCCATGCGCTTTCTTTTTTCATACTGACAGGGACCCTTCCTGTGGAAGGATCGCGGCATGGCTCATCCGCGTTGCCTCCCCGGTCCAATTTCCCTCCTCCCTCCCGGCTTGCTTTTCCGCGTATCCAAGGCGTTTCGTATGCGTTCGACTCTCTCGTTTGAAAATCTCTTTTTCGGTCGGGAGGTTGGTGGAGTTTTGCCGCGCCTTCTTTTTCGGTCCCCCTTTTTATGACAGTCGCTCGCGCCCCTCCCGACCCCCCTCGACAAGCCACCCCCGCTCTCCTCACCCATTAATTCTGTCCGATACGACTCCTTCACGTCAAGAGCCTTCCCTCCCCATGTGGCCAAGGTCGGCCGGCGGATGTCTCTTCATTGCCTGTTTCTAAAGAGATTTTTTTGCTCCTTCTATTTCTTAAGGCTCCATTTTCCCGAACTTGTTTTTGCTTGATCGCTTTTTCTTTCCTTCGTGTCGAGGTCTCTTTCGCGCCTGCTCCCCTTTTTTGATTTGTCCATACAGATCAGCCAGAACCCCACGTCTGGACCTCTTCTCTCTTTCCTCGGTGGAATTTTACTAAATCCCCTGTGGCTTGGTTCCTTTGCCACTTTTCGGATCCATATTTTTTCGAATTTCCTTTTTAATGGCAACGGGGAAGCTTGGCCCTTTTTTCCCCACTGGGCCCGGGTTGAGACTTGTTTTGGGCCGGCCGTCCACCAACACAAACCACCACATATTTTCTTTGGAATGATTTTTTTGATTTGACTTTTTTTCAACCGTTCATTCATGGCCAACCAGCGATCACCATTAGTCCTTTTTGTTTGGAGTCGGCGTTTTTTTCCCGACTCTGATGGAACTTCTTTTATGGGATTCCGGTTTTTTACCACGGTGTGAGTCTGATTCCGCTCACGTAAAGAGGGGTTTTTCCTCTGATTTCTTGTTGGGCATGCCGTTTTCTTGTTGGGTGGAGCCTTTTTTTCTGACCTGACCCGTTCGCTCTGGGGTTTTTATCGGGAGCCGTTCCCAGTGATTGACACCCCTGTTACCTTTCCAGGTTTCTTTCTTTGCCGCGTCCCTTCTACACACAGTCCTAGTCCACTCTCACGTTCTGAGAGAATTCGATGTGTCGGTATCTCTTGTAGGGGCTAGGCGGCTTGTTTTTTTTTTCTGCGGGAATTGTTGTTTTGATCACCTTGAGAGCTTCTGATACAGGGGTTTACGGTGGGGATTTGTTCCAAAATGCTCCCTTCGACAAGAGTTTTCTTCCGGATGGGGCGGACATTTTTCCCCGACCCACACCCGCACTTGCGACGCTTGATGCTCTTTTCCAGGCTATCTTTCTTACCTGGCTTTTAACGTTTTTTTTTTGGTTTGCCCCTAGGTACCTGTTCCCAGCTGGATACGCGCCCGAATTATAACCTCCCTGCCCAGCCTCTTCTTCCTAGTAGGGTTCCCCTTTGTCCCTCTTTCAGGAACAACACCATGCGCTTTACGATTTGCGACAAGGTCATCTTTTATGTTACACGTGTTCTTTGGACCTTTCCTTTGCTTCCCCCTGTGATTTTCTCTACAAGGATTTCCCCCTTCTTATGGCTTCTGGAAGGATGTCGCTTGGCACTTGCGGCTATCATTGGTAATAGATCGTGTTCTCCCTTGTATTGCGGGTCAAGAACTTCGGATTCCGTCCTTTATGCCTTTTCCATCTGCTTCCTCTTTACTGGTAAGGCCGCCGCCATCTCGGTTTTGCCATCCCTTCTACGTGCGACGAAGTTGCTGACCATCCAACCCCAGACTGACTTTTTTTTTTCTTTCGCCTGCTTTCCATTCTTCTGGAATTCATTGCTCCGCTGGTGATTTAATTGAATTCACGGTTTTAGGGTGACACCGTCTTATATTACTCCGTTTGTTTTTCATACTCCCTCTTCATCCAAGTCGTTGAAAACTAGGCCCCTTGACAGATCAGGTATTTCACCCCGTCGGATAAAAGGACCGCAGCACATTTTACTTTCTACAACCCTGCATGAAACGTGCGGCCTGGTTTTTTGGTTTCGCACGTAAGGGTTTGTAACGCGGTCTCACCGCGGTAAAGGCCGGCGGCTCAAGGACTCTCCCTCCGTAGTAATGCCAATTCATAGTTGTTTTTTTTTTTGATCGAAGATCTTCCCTCAATCTTTGCGCCCCGTCCGAGTTCTCCCCCTGACAGTAAAGACAGGATGCCCCAGCGTCCTCCTTCCAGTCCGCAAATCCGGGACAAGCTTTCCAATGATTTGTCCGGCACAGTTTTTTTTAGCCGCTTTTCCCCACCACCACGGACTCTGGCAATTCTGCCCGATTCCTTCCCTGTAGTTCAAACCTTCGAAATGGTAGATCCGACCTCCCCCTTTCAAACATTCTGACCGCCGTTTCTTCAGATCCTTTAATATCGTCTCTGCGTGGATTTCCGAGTAGCCTTTCCACCTTTCTTTTTCTGAAATTTCAGTGGTTACTCCCGATGGCAACATCACCAGCTTTTTCCCGCCTTTATATTTCAGACGCAATTAGGTCACCTCATCAGTCCTCCGCTCGGGAGCCCGTTGGACCGCTGTTTCTTTTTTTTCGCGTTTTTTTTTTGCTTCCGCATCGGCAGCTGAAAAATTTAGGAGTGTCTTTTGATAGCCCCCCCGTTTTCTTCCCCTTTTACAGAAACAAAACCATGACGAAGTTATCAGCAAATCATTCCCCAAAAGGCCCGAACCCCTTCCTAACCTCACCCGAGATTTACTGCCCTCGCCTGGGGAAGCGCCTGAACTGTTTGACGAGGACTTTGTTGGGCCCCCGCGGATCCGCTTAGCCAGACTTCCATGATGTCCCTTCTAGTTCTTTTTGGTCGTCATTGTTTTTTTTTGGTTTTTTGCAGTTTCAATACGGGCGGATCCATACCCCGCGCGCCTATCGGCTACTGGACTCCCGCCCCTCCCTCCCCGGGACGCCCCCCTGAATCCGTTGTTGAGGAGCCCTTTTTCGATTACCCCCATTGAATAAGCCTAACAGTTTGTTGTAACCCCAACCCTCCCAAAAATTACTCCCGAAGGCAGCGAGATTCAGGACCGCTGCACATCACTCAAACCCCCTTAAAATGTTTGCGCGTTGATCTTTCGCCCTTCATTGGCTCCCTTTGTTCTTTCGCTCAAATCTACGTTCGTAAGACTTCCATCCCTTTTGTCCTGGGCCCTCATTTCCCATCGGACAAGACCCTAGCTCCGTCAGCTGGCCCATCTCACCAATTTCTTTCTCCCGCCGCGCCCTTTCCCCGAAGTTATGCAAAGAATATTTCTTTTGATTAAACATTCAACCTGAGTTGTCCATTCCTGACTTGTGACCATCAATGTTTTCTAGTTCTTTTTTTTTTTTCTCTCGACCCCGATGCGTCACACGCCCGCCCAGAGCCCCTAAACTCGTTACAATGCCCAATACACGCTTTTAGTTCTCCTCCTATCGAGACTATCCTAAACTGCGGTCTGCAAACTATCCACTTGCACAGGTCCAGAGGTAAGGAACATTTTTAGCGTAGTACGGGAATTTTCGCTGCCTGGGACGTATTTCGGAGTCATCGATCCTTCCCTGCGCGATAAGAATGTTAGTATCTTTAATGGGTTGAGCTTATGCTGGATTAACCCTTGTAGCTCTCCCTTTTTTTCAATTGAGTCTTGTTCCCCTTTTCGTACCGTTAACAAAGAACACAACTCCCCTTTTTCCCTGAGCGTTCGGCCGTGCGCCCCCCCTTCTTCCTCTCATAAACCTTTCCCTTCTTATTCGAGAAAGTTTCCAGTCTCTGCGGTTGACCGCGCTAGTTTTCAGTCGCAATGATGCCATCTTTCTGCCTCCAAAGAGAAGATTTAAGAACTTGGTATCTTTCCCCACCTTTTTCGCATATACCTGAGGATTCTTGTCTCCCTTTCCACTCTGAAATCCCGCGGCCTCCCTATTTCGTCAATCGAAATACGGCAATTTCTTTGTCATCCCCTCCCCTCTCCTTCCCCTCTCTCACGAGTGGGCCAACCCGCAGAGACTTACTCTTGACTCGTTCTCTCCCCCCCCTTCCTTTGTTGTGTTATCTCCCGATAATAGATCTTGCAGTCTTAGCGTGATACCCTCTAATTCAGTTGGCTCCCCTACCCTTTCTTTTGGTCTACATTCTCTTTTCCTTGCCGCCTTTGTCGGCGCCTCATTTTACTCGCCGGAATCCCCTGCCCATTTTTTCTCATTTTAAATACTCTTAATTGCAGCAGCCTTCGCTGTTTGAGACTATTCTGAATCCCGGATTTTTTTCTGCGATTTAGAGGGGTCTTTCAGACCGCGGCAGCTGTTTTTTCTCACCTCCCCTGGTAGGTATTTCCAGATCGGCGACTGACCGGGACTCAGACTTTTTAATAGATTTTCCTTTTCTTTGATTTTGGGTGTACACGGAAGCCCTGTTGTCGAACTTGACAGGTACCGATTTTTTTTTATTTTTCCCCATGCTCGACGCGCCCCCTCGGTTCACCCCTCCTTTTTTCATTCGGACGTGTCCGAATCTTTCCCGTCTTCATATTCGGCCTGCAGTGGGAGGCTGTGGGGGGGGGGGGTTGGGGGTTGGTTGTGTTTTTTTTGCCCGACCTGTACGCGCTTATATTTTGTCCCGTCTTTGGACCCTTCCAGTGATCACCACGAGCTTTTTGGCCGCAGCCGCGTTAGTTAAGATACACAACCCCCCCTCCTTCCCTGCGTTTGGACTTCTTTTTGAGAGAGGGTGCAGTCGGGCCTGTTTCGGGATTCGGTGGCGTAGAGATCTGCACACGTACTCGCACCTTTTCCCCATGGCCTCTTCGCTTGAGTCCCTGTTTTTTTTGTTTATTTCGCCATCGCCTTTTGCATGAAAACTCTATCGCTTACTGAATGTTCCCGTGATGGCCATGTTTGGCATCTTTTTCTTTGGTAGCTCTTTTTTGGCCAGGTTCGCTTCCCGCCGTTTTGTCGGAAGCTTTTCTTTTTGAGAAACATTTGGCGCACCATCTCACCCACTCCGCATTTCGCTTCGACCCCCCTTTTTTGCCGTGTATTATTTTTATGCCCGTGTTTTTGGAGTACTGGGTTCCGCGTCCCTCTCCTGTTGAGGTGATTCTTGCCGTTGACTGGATTTGGAGTGACTAGACTCGCTTTTTTTTCTTCTTGGGCCGGCCTACGTCTTTATTTTATGGACCCCAGGCTATTTCCTGCCGCTCTTCTCATGGACTTTACTCGTACCCTTAGCAATCAATTCCTCAACTTTTTCCCTCGCCGCCGCCGGGCGATTACGTTCTTTTAGGGCTTCTTTTTCGTGGTCTTCTTTTGATCCGTGAAATTTAGATCTGTACTTTTCGTTCCCCCCCTGGTGATTATGGATCACGCGTCTCATACCCTTCGGAACTGGCCTTCTTGCCTGACCAGCCCCTTCACATTTTTTACAAGAAGTGAGAAGCGAGGTGAGTCGTGTCTTCCTCTCCGAATTTTTCTGGTTCCCCGGGCGCGTATTCCACGCTGGTTAGGCGCCTCTTTCAACTTCAATTCACAGCTTGCTCCCTGGCACCCCGCCTCTTCGCAGACCTTACCCCCATCTGATTTCCCCCGGCCCTTGCCCCTGCTCGGAGTTTTCATTTTCGCTTCTTGCCTAAAAGTGCTTTGGACGGCATTGCTCTTGCAACGATGAAGAGGTAATTTATTTGTCTTGTCGAGTGTGGTAACCAGGAATCTTTACTGCTCACAGGGTATCAATGTCCCGCTTGTAGGACCCAGTTCGAGTGATTCTGCAGGCGTATCTTAGAAGGATGGAAATAATGAGTTCGATTGTTCCAGTGGGGAGACGGTTGTCCTCCTCCTTACTTCGGCCAAGCTTAGTCCTGGACCCTGGAGTGTGCTTGAGGCCGATTGTGTTCTGTTGACCCCCTTTTTTTGTAAGTCCCCACCCACGTCTCATGCCCTAATTTTTTTTCAATAACCCTACCCCATCATGCCGTTGGGTCCCAGTTAATCGTACATGATTGTTGTCTTTGAGCAGATGGTGATGCCTCCAGTTCGTCCTTCGGGGCTGACTTCAAAGACTGCGGCCTCTCTTTCTCCTTCGTTGTGTGGAGTTCGCTTTCCCGCGCAAAGGCAGTCCCTATTCCCCCCAATTCTCCCCCTCTTTCTCCCCCTCGCTCTCCACCTTCCCCGCTCCTTCCGCCCCCCACCACCCGAGACCAGTTTTGCATGATGTTCTGTGTTTTCCACTTCTTTCGCACGTTTGAATTTTTCTGCTGAGGACATCTTTCGGCGGCCATCTTTCCGGCTTCCATTATTCCCCTCACCCCCTCATAGCTGTGCCGATCACTTTCACCGCCTCCCCATGACCGAGCTTTAGATTTCGGGTGCACGCCTTCCCGAGCCCTCTTCCTCCTCCCTAAGAGTGACCCCTTTCTTATGTAGTCTCGTCGCCGACTATATCAGGGAGTCCCCATCTTTCCCAAAACCCTTCGATTGCCATACCGTAAGCACCTCTTCCCTTCGTTTAGAATCTGGTTCGCAACGTCCACCCATAGCGTTCTTCTTGTGCAGCATTTTCTTTTGAGCGGCTTGGCCGAGTGCCGATATGTTTCAGGTTGAGGTCACTATTTTGCTGATCCCTCGTTATCAGCGAAATCTCTTGCGTTTGCCCGACTGCGTTGCGACCTTTTCTTTTCCTTTTATTAGCGATCACTTTACGCCCCCTCGTCGAGCACCTTTCTGGGGCCCGTGACTCCCTCCCCACCCGGTTCTCCAACACTCCATTTCCTTGGCTCCCTCGTATGGCCGACCCACCGAAGATTCCAAACCTTTCCCGCCCCGGGAACCCCTAGCAGAATCCTCTTACCCCTCGGCCCGGCCCCGCGCGTCCTCGGAACCGCGCTTAGGAGTTTCCTTTTTTTTCGTCCGTCTAGTCCTAAATCATGCCTCTATTTTCTTACTTCCAGATGGTTTCTGTCCCTTCCAAGTAAACCAGACGAGGCAGGCCTCCTCTCCATCGCGCCCTTTTGATATTTCCTGTCCCAGCAAAGCCTTCCTCCCCGACATCTAGTTCAAGAAAACTGCGTGAAGTTCTCTCGCGTCCCAGGGTCCTCCCCCTCAGCGGGAAACCCCCGGGAATCATAAACCCTAATTTATTCCCTCCGATATCAGCAAGAAACACCTCCCCCACCTCACCTTTGATCGCGGCCACAATTGAATCCTTGGGTACTCCAATCTACCGCCCGCCTTCAAAGGTGTTTCCGGGCGGCCAACCCTTCGAAGAAATCTTTAACTCCTTGCCAGGCTCCTCCTCTTTCCCCGGCGGACTCGTCTCCCCGTGTCCCCCTAGTCACGCTCGCTAGTGAATGAGTTTCCAGACCCCCGCCGATTTTAGTTGCATACAACCACTTTTTCCTGCGCATCTTGTGAAGTTTTAGCTGCTGATGTGTTCTATCCGCCCCCTGGTTTCCTAGGACCCATCTAACGCCCTCAATTTTCGCCCCCCCCCCTTACCCAAACCACCCCTGGGGTGTCCCCCCCCCGGCCGTATCTCTCTAATTTGAGATTAAACTGCGGTTTAACCCAAAAATTCTACCCTTTGTCCCCTTCTGAGTTCATTCGACAGAAACCGCGTACGGGCGTTTCCACGCCAGATCCTGGAAGAGAGTTCGCTTTTTACCTGTTGAATTTCTCTCTGTTTGGTTTCGGTGGCTGTTGCTTTTTTATGCTTCCTTTTCAATCGTCTCTCCCCCCTTTCGTCGGGTCCCGATTTCCTCGGGTCCACTTCATCCGACATTTCCCCCCCCCCACCTCTACGTCGTAGCCGTTTTTTTATACTCTCGGCCTTATTCCGAGGCACCGCCCCCCTTCCTTTTTTTATATTTCCCCTTCTTCTTGGATTACCAGGAGCTATCCCTCCTTCCCTGTTCTTCCTCCATAGTCATATGCTGCCCCATCCTCCTTGGATGCTTAATTCCGTTTTTCTCTCCCCCCCCCTCGAATGTCTCAGGAGGATTACGGGTCCCCCCCCCCTTTTTCTAATACAAAGAGTAGCCTGCCTTAATTAATCGCTTTGCATTTGTTTCATCCCGCAGCTCTCCTGATACCGATGCCTCCTTTTAACGCCTTCAGACTTCCAATCCGCATATCTCTTCTCCTTTCCTCTTTTTTGCTCTTTGTTCTGAGAGATTCCCCGAAATACGGATGACGTTTTTTCCTTTTTCCCTTTACCCTCTTTTCTTCGAAGAGTGCCTTGTTCCCATAAAACTGCGGTGCTTTTTTTTCAGCGGGGCATCTTTCCCTCCTTGTTGTGACCCTGCCGCCATCCTTCCGGCGCCGTTGTTTCCCCCCCCCCTATTTTCGTACGTAGCAGACATGCGATTTCCTCCTTCCGCAATCAGCTTTTTTTTTTAAGTTGAGATCGCGTCCTGAACCGTTCCTGGGTTTTCTCAGCCCCCGCAAGGATTTTCTTTTGCGCGGTTCGAAGGCGGTGAGTGAGTGCCCTTTCCCTCCGCTCTCGTAACACTTGCTGGGTCGTTGTTGGTGATGGTCCTATCCTCCTTAGACCCCCTGGTCGAACTCGCTCCCGAATTCAAAATCCTCCCTCCCAAGAGACCCCCCGAAGGGGGTTTTCTCACGCTACGAACTTTCTCTTCCGACCCCTCTCCTATTGCATCTGAGATCGCGTTCCGTCACCTGGAAATTCTAGCGATTTATTTTCTCCTTCCCTTTGTCAACCCTTTCACTTTGCCAAGAATTTGTGGCCTCTTCTCTTGCTTATATATAAATGATTTTCTCCCTCAATTCACGGAGGTGATTTGGAATGTGTCTCTTTTTTCTCCTTTCGGCCTTGCTCTTGACCAGATTCCCTGGCTTGGATTTGAGATCCGTCACTGAACCTCTTCGCCAATCCTCGTGTGTGACCCCTTCTGGCCCCCCCTCTTCCTCTTTTGCCTCGGTTATTCTTTTTTTACTCCCCCTTCCCCGCCGGCGGGTCTTCCACTTTTTTTCTTTCTCTGCGTTGAGATTCCCTTTCCACACTACGGTTCCGCTTTCCTGCTCATTTGTTAACTTTTTCCCGGAGTCGGCTTTAGGTTGGCCGCAGGACCGTCTTTGAGCTTGCAGGTTTGGGAGACCCCTGGAAAGTACACCCCTCTATCAAATCTGTTTTTGCTTGTTCTTGAGAGACCTTTTCCTCTTTTGCAATTTAGTTCGTTTTCACCACGCTGTGATTCCCTTTCCCCCCTCTCTCGCAGTTTCAAAGAGGGGTTCTCCTTTGATTTATTTTTTTGGTGTTTTTTTTTCTTTTTTGAGCCTGCCTCGACGATAGGGCCCCGCTTGTTCTTCGGTAGAAGTTCTTTCTGTGCTTTTTCCCTGCCCCCCCCCCGATGGAATCCCTCCCCTATTTGCATGCTAAGTATGTTTCCCTTTTTGCGTTTTTTTTCCCTAGAAAATAAAGGTCCTTCGCTTCCCCCCCCCCCTTTTCCGCGGAGACGGGCGTGGTTAGCTCTCTGTCTTTCTTCGACTTAGTAGTTTAGATTCCTTGTTTCACTTCTAGAGACTTTGGATGTTAATCCCATGGTAGTTGGCCATGAGTCTACCCACATTGGGATGTCCCCTGGTTAACTTTCTGCCTCCACATATATTTTTTTTTAAAGCTTTTTTGCGAAAATCACTGCGTTCCGCTAGCGTAGTAGGGTTTGACCCTTTCTCCCGGCGAATTTTACTTTTTTCTCACCCTTTGGGTGGTTTCTTCTCCATTTATACAAACGCTCCCTCACCCGCTCAGTTTCTACTCGGAAGAATTATTCTCCCCTCCCGCTATGCTGCTGAAGAGTATAGTGTTTTTTTCCTTGGTTTTATCTTTACGGAAAAGAACCCATTCCCCTGTTTTTCGATCGTGCTCTTTGACCCTACAGGGTCGTGTTTTTTTTTTTCCTTCGCCTGATCTTAGGCTTCTCATGGGCGGAATAATATCCCCGCTTGTCACAGTGCTCCTTTTTCCCCGTTCTTGTTTTAAGCTGTTTGACCCCCCCCCCCCCTTTGAAATTGATACTAGATTGTTTTTTTTTGAGAGCGGATTATCTTACTCACTTCGATAGAGACCCCGTCTTACCCTTGCCCCTTTTTTTTCTCGCCCCACACCGCCCTCAACTTTTCCTCCTTCGCCCCCCCCCACCCGTCTAACCGTGCAAAACTTGATCCCCTCACACGAATTCCTTCCCCCGCCTTACTGTTTTTTTTAGTGACATGATGGCGGTGATACTTTCTCCTTCATACGTCCTCTGTTTTGGCATCGTTTCGTTGGAGTTTTTCCCTCCTTTCGGCAGAGAGGACAGCTCTTTAATTTTGTTTGAGATTTCGCGAATGTCCCGTCTCCCGGTCCCCCTCCCACGCGTCCAGCAGGGTATTTTCTCCCCGGGAACTTTTTTTTCTCCACGCAAATATTGTACGAGATCTTGCCGCCCCCCCTTGCTTTCCCCCGTTTCTTCTTTGAGGCGGGTGTGATTTTTGTGTAACTCTTTGTATTATGCCCTTTGTTCGGTCAAAAGCCTTCGGCGGCACTTGACAGGCCGTGCGCCTTTCTTCCTTTCACAAGTGTGCGACTTATACCGATCTTTTCCCCCAAGGCGGCTCCCCTGTTCCACGCTTCTAGTATTTCCATCAGCTGCATCCCCGCCTCGATTTTACCTGCCCCTGCCCAATGGAAGGAGCTGTTAGGCGCAAAGTTAAAGAAATAAGATGCCACGTCAGCAAAAGTTCCTTACCACAGCAGAAGGTTCACAAGAGTCCCAAGGGGCCCTCAAGCAGCCCTATAGCCTACTGCTTGAGCCACAGCTCCTCATGGTGGATCCTCTTTTCCCTGTCCCTCTGGGAATCACTCCCTCCCGTCCCCGCCTAGGGCTGAAGTCCCCCAAGCGTTACTCTTTCGAGGGCTGTGTCTGTTCGCGCCCCTCTTTGAGAGCTTGGTATGAACTCTCTTTCCCCCAAGCGTGTATGCCCGCCTTGGAAAAGCTCCCGTCGAAACACGCCACCCCCCCTGACCTTGCATTCCCCAAAGCCAGCTTGCTTTCTCTCACTGTTTAACCCCCAAGAAGGCAGCCCCCTTTCTTTAGGTCGTGGCTTGTGAGAATAATACACCAAAATTGTTCAAGAAAATTCTTTCCTTCCAGCCAGAAAAGTAATAACTACAAGTCAGGACGGAGGTAGAAGTGGATCGGCCAACCCCTAGAGGGCCCCCCCCCCTGGATTAAACCTGCGAAAAAGAAAGACGCCTCTCCAAAACTTATTCTATAACGTACCCCCAGGGCCACTGGGCCGCTACGGCCCAGGCAAAAAGGGAGGGCCAATTCTTTGCCTCATCTCCCCAGACGGAACAGTTACTCCCAGACTTACCCTTATTCCCTAGTGTGGCCCGCCCTAGACCAACTGGAACCACCCCGGAGCCTGAAATACGACGGAATTGCCCCTTCCAAGCTCTGAAGGTATCGTTTCTCGGTCTCTGACAATGCTCCAGCCAGCAATGGCCGCCCACTCCCTCCTATTCAAGTGACCCCCCTTCTTCTGTCTTCCTCGTTCTGAGCCCGTGGTAAAACCCTTTTCCTCACCCCTACTCCCGCAGGCAAAGTACAGAGAGATTCTTTTTGACCCTCCAAGACCACACTTCCAAGATTGCGCGTTGTCCTTTTTTCGCCCTGTCACGTAGGATACCTCTTTAACACCGAAATCTCCTTTATGAAACTCCTCACTCCTCCCCCCGGAGGTCCTGCTTTTGGCACAAAACTCTTCGAACCCGTGCCCCGCCTTGCACAAATTGTCCCCTATCTCCCCGTGAATCCCCCGTGTAAAGTTTCACTGAACCTTCGAGCGGCTAGAGCTGAACCGTTTAATTTTTCTCGGTTTGACGTTTTGTCGTTTTTTTCCAGACTCCCACTCTGTGAAGGAGAAGGTGGCTTCATAGTCTCTGGCGTCGTGTGGTGCGTCCTAGAAAGGAAACCCCCCAGAATATTTTTCAGAAGCCAGCGGACGCCGCCTTCTCTTGCCCTCGAGTCCACTTCATTCCCTCAGCACGTGAATTCGTTGAGTGGTGATCGAAGTACTACCCTGGCGTCGTTTTTTCGCCCCCTTCCGGCGGGGATACACTTGCACAGGATTCCCCCTCTACTAACATCGCCTCGGAAAGTTTAGGCCGCTTAGTCCCCAGATGGGCTAATTTTTAAGTTTTGCTTCCAATAGTTCTTTATCGGAAAACACGATTCCTCATTTTTTTTAGACGGTTTTTCCCTGCTTTTTTTAGAGTAGTTTCTTTGCTGGCGGGAATTTTTTCCCAACCAACTATGGGGAGCGACTCTGGAAATATATTTAGATAACCCCCATTAGTAATTGTGCGTTCCCCCCTCCACAATCCTCACCACCTGAAATCGATTTTTTCAAAAACGTTCTTTTCCCCCTCACAGGTGTTTAAGCATTACTCCCATTTTTTCTCCTTTTCCCCCCGCCCCTTCCGGTCTGTTTTGCTAGTCTTTTATGAACACACCGTGTCTTCTATTGCAATTCCGCAGATCTCCTTCCAGCTTCCCCTCGGGAGTCCCCGCCTCCTTATTGGGATAGAATTTTGTCTGCCCTATTCCCGGGGGATCTGGTTAACATCTTAATTTTTTCAGCACGACTCCCCCTTATTCCGTGTGCTTTCTTTTTGGAGAAAAAAGTTCTCCAGAACTATGTTTGTTCCTGACCATGCTCCCGATATCGCTACAATCGCCATCAGTTATGGTTTCCCCTTCGTTTTTCCGTCGAATTCCCCGAATGTACGAGTTTGCCAAATCATTAGAGACTCCTCGCTATATTTGGGAGCCGGGAATAGCGCTCCCCATCACCCCCCTTTTTTTTCCCCTTCCCAGTTTTTTTTTGTAGCGATATTCCCCCCTTTCCCATCGCGGATGGTTCTTTCTTTTTTTTTTTCACTCCCTTTCATTCGACTCTGAGTGCTTTTCTGCCCCCCCCCTAAAATGGTGTCTCGGTGGAATATCGGGAGAATGGTATCCCGAATTTTCTGTCATTTGAATTTTTTCTGCCCTCCCCTTCCTTCCCCCCGGAGACCATTCCTGAATTTGTTCACAATCTCCCCCGAGGAATTCGGCAGCCATGTTGCGCATCATTGGACGATTCGGTTGGATGCGGCTTGTTAAGAGCTAGAGAATTTCTCGTCCCTCTTCCTCGGAACCTTGTTTATCTGTACCCCCCCTCCCGTAATTTTCTTCGCGGACTCCTGGGTGGGAGTCTGTATGCGGCACTGCGCCTCCTGCCCCGATCTATTGTTCTGGGATGGTGGTTGAAGGAGTACTCCCGTCGCTTTAGGTCCCCCCTGCTTCTTGCCCTGAACCGGCACTCTCTTTTTTTTTCAAAATTACCGACTCCCGTCGACGCTGCCCCCCCGACTCCGAACCAATTGGATTCGTTTTCCGATATCTGACAAAAGATGTTCTTCGATCTTCTGTGTCCCTGTCGGTTCTTCCGGCCCCGCGTTAGCGATTTTTCTAACTTGGCACCTTTTTTGCCCCCCAGTGGAAAGAGCTTTTTGGGCAGACCCCCTAGTTTTTCGCTTTTCTGCGCGACCCTCGGTGGGACTTGGAAGAATTTTTTCTCTCCTTTATTCCAATTTCTTGTCCTTTGGGCTTCTCGGACCCGCTAGGTCTGGATGTTCCTCTCGTCGCCCCACAGCTCGCCCGCTCTCTCGAATCCCCCCTGTGCGGTCTTGTGTTTTTATTCTTTCAAATCACCCACCTCCCTCGCCCCGCGCCCCCTTTTTCTTCCAAATTTTTCAGTATTGCGCGCCGTGCGGTCACTCTCTGTACCGTGGGATCGAAGTTCATCCGGTGGCGACTTCAGACTTTTCAATGGGCCCGGAGTTCTGCCTGCGCAGTTTTCCGTTCTTTTTGCCGTGCTTCCTCCTCGACGTGCGTGTTTTCCGGTCGTCCCCATCTCCTTCCTGGTCGACCCCTCGTCCCCTCGCTTTCGTGTGTTTTTTTTGGCGTTCCGCTCTATTTTGCCGTCGTATTCTTTTGGATGCGTTTTTCCCCCCCCTCTGTAGTGGACGGATCGCACGCGCTTTTCTTTACAGGGGTTCTTTTTCGGTCTTCTTGGGCGTTCCGGCAGTTTTTCTTTCTGGCGTTAGCCGTGCCCGACGGATTTTTTTTTTTTTGCGCGATGTTGGATGATCGTGCGGGCTGGCAGCGTCTTTGTTTCTTTGTTTTCCCTCACCAGTTCCTCGGATGTACTCCCCTATCCCTTCCTTGTAAGTTCTTGGATTTCCTTGACGGTGACCTCTTCCCAATAAATTCCAGTGCCCTTTTTCTCTTGAGAGGGGGCGATGGTTTCGTTTTTATATTTGGGTTTCAGGGCTCGCGGCGTCTTTTCTTTTCTCCGTTTGTGGTTACTTTTCTCCTCTAATCTTCGTTTGAGGTACAGGGGTCTCTTCTTGTTCTTCTTAGGACCTGGTTAGTGTGTTCAGTTGTGGGGTGGAGACCTCTTTCCCCACTCCTGCAAATGCGGGCTGGATTGTCTGGTCGGAGCATTTTAGCCATATCAAAGCCCGTAGCCCGCTTTATACGAGAGAGGAGTAGGCTGTCGAACGGCGAATTGCTGGTCTTCCGGGCGGGAGCCCGGTGTATGGCTCCATTTTTCACTACCTCACACATTTATCTATTCAGCCACTCCGGCCTCCCCCCTCCTTCCCCCCCTCGAACGGTCGTTGCTTGCTCAAGCGCGTTGCCCTGAGGGGGTCCCTGGCGTTCCCGCTGAGGAAGATGCACCACCATTGACGGTTCCCAGGGAGACGCGCATGTCTGCCTA
>Ga0179593_1566967_pt1 | contig 17177 bp, 17 predicted proteins | sample CZODoug2_1_08_16_FD_185931 | JGI IMG/M metagenome (GOLD analysis project Ga0179593, IMG submission 185931) | Vadose zone soil fungal communities from Angelo Coast Range Reserve, California, USA - CZODoug2_1_08_16fungal (PacBio error correction) | ecosystem: Environmental > Terrestrial > Soil >... | reverse complement strand
GCCAGTTGCTCTCAGCTCCCTCCGCGCGCCGCGACGGCCGGGAGTTTTTTTCTTGCTTATCTCCCCAATGATAACTTAATCTCAGACCGACCTTTGCCATCGTTCGGTATCGCCGGCCGAGCGCCTGAGCCTGACTTTTTTCATATAAAGTTCCTTACCATCCCAACAAGGTGTGCCGATTCCTGCGATACTACCCCTCGTTCCCCACTAAAGAGAAACACCTCCTCTTAGTAGTATTCTGGATGCCCCCCTTTCGCAGACCCCTGCACTTGCAATGGTCTCTTCCAGGCTGGCGCCCTTTGTATTTTTCCCCCACACCGGCCTTGGCGGCCTCTACTTCTTAGTGACTCCCAGTGTTTCGGGCACTTTCGGCCGCGCGTTAGGGTCCCTTATATGTGAGTGTCTGATCCCCTTTTTCATGGTTAGCGTTTTTCCCCCCAAAAAACGGTACCCCCCAACTTCCTCATTCCCTCTGGACGACCTTTTCGGAACTCTCGCCAACCATTCTTTCTTCCGCCAGGGCCCTTGGCAAATCTCAGTTTTATGGGATGCACTGCAGGCTGCTTCTACCCCCTGTGCCTGCGTTCAGTGAGGACCCATCGGGTCCTTGTAATTATGATTCGGATCTTTAATGTAGGTATCTCTCGATGGGAAGTTTCCTATTTGAGCACAGAATTTATTTTGAGCAATTGAATATTAGTATTGCTTTTCATCAAATATGCGCCCTCCAGCCATGTCTAGGTCACTTTTCACAGCTCCTTTCCTTGGAAGATTGGGATACCCTTTTTTTTTGAAGGAGGTTCCCAGAGAGTAGCTTTTTTAGGACATGGGCCAATGATAGCTAAGTGCATCCCTGCTTTTCATTCAATCAGGACCACTCTGACTGTAATTCGCGACCGGAATGCCTGACAAATAAGCTAATTTCTTTTTTGGGGCGATTTTGCCACCTCCCCTCCGAGCTATAATTTCGCTTTTTTCGGTCCCCTTTTTCCGGGTACATCCCCCTCTGCCTTAGAGAGGGTGCGCGAAGGAAGAATGACCTTATGTTTTCTTGCTTAAAGTCAATCTTTGAATCATTATCCCCAAAGGCGTTTTCTCTTTATAGCTGACTTTTATTCCGATTACTCAGCCTTGCGCTGCGACCAACCCTTGAGAGGAGATTGTTAAATAGATCCCGGCCCGTCTTGGTGGCCCCCGCCGAGCGGTGGTCCCGCTAGTGTAACCCCCCTCTGGTATGCTTCCGCTGTGTTGATCCCTACTTTGTCCCCCTTCAACCCCTTCTTTGGTTACTTCAAAATAAGACTTGAGAGTTTTCTTTTTGCATTTTCCGCTTTTGAAGACTACTGCGTTGAGTCATCGTTAGCGCCCTAAATAGGATGCTCCCGGCTTTCCCCCGCGGATACCCTGAGCTCAGGGTGACGCCCCCTGTCGTCTCCTCATGGTGCATTTCTCGCCTAAAGCCACCTTCGTTCTCAACCCGCCCAATGTTTCGACCACCCCTCTCTAGTGTGGGTACCTCCCCCACTTTTTCATGCTTATCCCCTTAACAGTTTTACACTTTGCCCAGGTGCTTAGAGTGACGAGTCCTCTCATAACCGCCCATCTTTATGTGATCTTTTTTTCTATGAGAATTTCATGTCGGAAACCGAGATTACTTCTAGACCTCCCTGGTAGAAGCATTATTAACGGGTTCCAGCCTTTAACCCCTTCTCGAAATTCACAGACCCCCCCCAGTTACCCGCCACCTCCAGAAACTACGAAAGATTTTTTCGCGTACTTCCGTCATACACGTCGTTGCGTCCTCATAGATCAACCCCTTTATAATTGACTGTGCCCGAATAAATGGATACACCGCTAGTAAACGTTCCCAAGTGCGGTGCCGCCCGGTCCTACTTTTGAAGAGTAAGGTGCTTCCTAGGAACCAGCAGGACTCAGCGCAGAGATTAGAGATTCCCTTCCCATGGTGGGGGATTCTTCTCGCAAGCTCCCTCCCCCCATTATCTCAGCAGTTCCCGTGGAATCCGAGTCAAAAAACCCTTTCCGTCCTTCAGGAGTTGAACAACCTTCCGAACCCATAATTCCCTCTTGCGCTTATGGAGGGGTAGCCCTTACGTTTAATGCCCCTCATAATAAAGAGCTTTTTTATGGCCATTGAAAGACTGCTCTCTCTTATTTCTTTCGATACTTCCCGTTTCAGGTCCATGGCAAGAACAAAATTGCATTTCCTTTTCCTTCCCGTACAGGGTCTGCTTGATTCATGAGTTGTCTCCCACCTTTCACCTCTCCTCCCAATCGCGCGTACCCTTCCTTTTTAGGGCACGCGCGATGGCGCGACTCATGTTGCCTCCCAACGACAAATATCGAGCTTCAGGGCTTTCCCTCCTACTTTTTGGTACACTTAAGCCCTTTTTTCACGCTGTCCTTCAACATGCAATTCGACATCCGCAGCTTCACCTTTTGACTCCGCCGAGTCCCAGACCTATTCTCGCGCTTTTTCTTTTCCCCCTCTTTCTTCCCTCCGCGCCCGCTTTCAGAACCCGACCTTTCTTTGAAAGATAATACCTCCAGCCGGTAGGCGCAAGGGATAGTCTCGTGCGGCTTCCAATTGATGCAGTTTTTTCCTCTTCGGATGAGTTGCTCGTTCCGCCTCAAGTACTCGAGTTGATCTCGATTTCTACGATCCAGAATCCCTCCCGTCCCTTTTCCCCAGATAGCTACGAGTTTTACGCCTTCCCAGAAAATTTCCGACCACGACAGCGCAATTTTTCCCTCCATTTCTCCTTTTCCAGGATTCTCGGTAAGGCGCAGACGCCCCTTTACTTGTTGTCGACCTCGTTATTCTTGAAAGAAGCTCCCTCCAAGGGTAATGTCTTTTCCAGTTGCATCTTCGCTTTAGCCCAATGTGCTTCGAGCTCATCATTCGACATACTATTTAGATTAGGTTTTGACCTTTTAATCCTGGTTCAAGTTAGTGACAGAGACCTTCTTTTCCCCGTAATCTCCCTTTAATCTAAGTGGTTTTTTCCTGAGAGCTCCTCCTCGTATGATAGAATACTTCCCCCAACAGCGAACTCAATCCCGCATTATCCCCCCAAGAATATGATTCGCATCTTTCTCTACTCTCAACATGGAATTCAACGCGACTGCTTCCCACTTGCTCTCAGGTGACACTTGTTCCTACTTTCCTGACCCCAAGCACTTCTTGGCCGGCTTCGGCCATTGTTCCCTGATTTTTTCCCTCCTGAAGACGTTCGCTTCCCCTGTTTCTGCTTCGTTCCATTCGGTTTCCTGAAGGATTTCTCTGGCCACACCTCGTAGTATAATGTTTTCCGAAAAGTTTCGGCCGTTCCTGCTGCTATCACTCACTTGAGAAATCTTTTTTTTTCCCTTGAGCGGATTGACCTATGAACCTCAGAACTTTCATTAAACCTACGTCCCGAACTTTCAGATTGAACGTCGAAATATCAATACTACGCCTTCCCTCTTGGGCGGGTATGATCTTTCCTGCCTTTCCTCCCCGAAGATACCGTCTGAAACACATGTAGGGCGCAACGTGGGTCCTCCTCCGGGCGGAATACATACCGATCTGGTTTCGGAGCCTTTAGCCTTTTTCCCAAATGCTCTCGCGACTGCATTCTCTTCCCAGGAACGCCTGCCTTAAGGTCCCCCTCTTCTTTTGGTACCCAAACCCTCCGGTCTGATCTGTTTTTTACCCTTTCTCAATGTGGCGTTGTCTGCGCTGAGCACGCGCATTCATCGAGAGTTGCCTATTTGCGGCGCTTTTTGAAGGCTGGTCCTCCCCCACTCTGAATAAAGACTACTTTTAAACGTGATTTTCCCTTTAATAGTAATGAAAGGGTTGAAGAACCATGCGGACCTTGCTTCCTCTCCGGAATCCTTTAGCTTAAATTGCCCCCCCTTCTCCCGCTTGCAATGCTGATTCTCATCTTTCCTAGGCACTTGCGCCTCAGAGGAAAAGGTCCCTGGTGTCCTATGTTTCTTACCTGTGTCCTGATTTCGGTATGGGTTCTTTTTTTTTGTCCCTCAACAAAATAGGAACAAGTTCAAGCGGATGACGATCTCGACTTGAGCCCTTTTTCCCCCCTAGCCGACTCCCCAACTAGCTTCCTGACTCTATGATGACGGCTCCTAGGTCTTCCCCCCCCGACTCGTCTATCCTTCGGTCCACACCACTTTTTTTAGTCTTGAGCTTCCTCTCTTGCTGACAATACCCTCCTTGCGCGAGGCGAGAACCATGCATCCGCCACGCTGGCCTTCCTTTATTGGTGTTTCAGCCGCTTGGACTTGCATGCATCTCCCGCCGGCCCGACAGTCAATCAGTCGCTTCTTTTATTCATCAAAAAGTTGACATTGAAGTTAAGCCCTTTAGACCACGCTTTTCCCCTTTTCGAGCCCAAAGATCCATGAAGCAGAAACCTCACAGATTCCTCGCAGACTCGTTCTCGCTATAATGGATTGACCCGTGTACCTGTCACATACATTTTATAGTACCATTGGCCCCTTCACCTCATGTAAGGTTTTCTTCTTTTTCGACTTCCTTCTCCCTCCCATTGCACGGTTGGATGCTCGCACCAGGCTTGACAGTAAACAGAATGGCTTTCCCCCCTGGGCTTTCTGTCATTTGCTCTCCCCTCCCTTTTGACGTTCCTCCTCTTCTCGACCTCTAGCAAAACGATCTTCTTTGGATCTCCCCCTCACTGATACATTCCTAACCCATGACTTTGCGTCCCCAATTATACTTAAGTTGTGGAAACTCCCTTTCGGCCCCCCATGTTGACTTTCCTCTCCCAGCTCGGTAAGGCGGGACCCCGTCCCCCGTTTTCCCCCACCGAAGGATCGTTCCCTGAAGGGTTCCTTTCCAGGAGAACACCGGGAACGAATGGCGTTCTCAACTCTTCTTTTCAAGACTAGGTTCCCCTCCTGTCTTGATTTCTTTTGACTCCTCCCTAAACAGCCCGTCAGGTCATGCCCCCTGCCAATAGAGAATGCTTTTTTGTACCAAGTCCTAATAAAGGCCTACCCTTTTTTCTCGCCTTTTTCCCGCTCCTCACGCATCCCCTTCCCCCATCCTTCTTCACCTCCCCCCACCTAAGATACCCCCCTTCTCCTTTCCCCTACCTCATCTCCCCCCAACCCCCACCTATTCCCCCCTCCTTCTTCCCTCCCTCCCCCCCCCCTCCTCATCTCTTCTTCCTTTATCCTTCTCCCCTTTCCTCCCTCTCCACTCTTCTCCTCTCTTCCTCCCCCTAAAAACCACCCACCCCCCCCCTCCGCAATGCATAGCTGAGTTTAATATGCGAATGAATTTTCTTCAGTGAGCATGGCTTAAAGTCGGTGCCGATGCAATGTTTCCTCGACACTCTCGGCGCAAGTTTTTTCCGCGACGACGCATACACCGCTTCCACCCCATACGACCCAGCGCCTCCCCTTCCCCCCAGAACCCTTTCTCCTCGGTTTTCGACCAGGGCTTTTCCTCGGTCCCGCCGAAAGTCAGCTGCCAACGTAAGCACATTCTCACACACTCTTCCATTGATCCCTTCTTGGACGGCACCTGCCTTCCGGCGTCCCCCCCCTTCCCCTAGAGATTGCGTTTCCCACGTTCCCTAATTACCCCCGCCCCGTGAAATAAAAGGGCCCGACCAGTGTGTTCCTACTGAGAGAGGGCATCCCTATCCCCCCGCTGGTCCACGGCGACTTCATGTTTTTCACCCCTTTCCTCATTTCGCCGAGAGTCTTTTTCCCCTTTTCTTCGGTCGCGCGAAATTTTCTTTTTGCCGTATAGAATTCCATTCTTTATTGCGTCATTTTGTTTTTGTTTTTTTTTGGCAACACGAGACCCCTTCTGACCCTTTGCACACCCTCAGTCGTTCCCTAAAGGGTATAAATCCCTTCTCGTTCCCGGTAGCGACTTTATAGTTCCTCAAAGGCTTTGTGGGCCCGTTTTCTCCATTGCATGTAAATGTTCGACCTTGCTGCTTGAGACTATGCTTGTGTTTCTGCTACAACCGGACTCCTCTTTTATTTTTGCATCCTTACGTTCGACGTATTTTTTTTCTTTCTTTATTCCCCCTTCGAGGCGTGTCCCTGCCGTTTCGTTTTCTCTTATGACTTGAACCTTAGCTTTTAATTAGTAAGGACTCTTTTTGTCTCCATTTTTTCCGACAGTAGTGGAATCCCTTTAATCAACCTTTCTTTCTTATCGATGGATCATGGGTCACCTCTTTTCCAAGCTCCTCGCACAATATCCCGGGCCGCCGGCAGCCGATCTTGCGCCTATCGCTGCAACTGCTGAATTATATTTTTCCTCGTTGATTTCAGCAGTTCCGTGCGTCCCTCTCCTCCGTTCTCCTTTTCTACGATTTATTCGTGGACCTTCTTTGATGGCAAGTCTTTTCCCACCTGACTTCCCTCATCCGAACGAACGATGGTAGTACTTAATAGTATCTCTTTTTGCAGACGCGGCCCCCCCAACGTGCCCCAACCCCCGTAACACGCCCCCCCCCCAACCCCCAAAACACCCCCACACCCCTCTCTTTGAATTCCTCCTCCCTGAGGGATCTCCCCCTGGCATCCCCCTACAAGCGCTACACGGGTGCCGATTCTTCTATTCCATAATAGAAGTTGAAAAAACTCCTTTCCTGCGATCTGATAAAAATTCCTTTTTTTTTCTCCTTCGGCAGTGCAAGCTTCTCTCCTCCTTTCCGTTCCCCTGCCAAGGGCGCCTTTACATGTAGACCCAACCGGCCTTTGTCGGGCCGCTAAGGAGAAGTAACCGATTTTTTGTCGTTTTCGGGCAGCTGGGGGAACGATAGTTTCTTTTTTGCCCTCTTAATCCGATTGTTCGCCTTTTTTCCCAACCCCCTTTCCCCCAAAACAATCGTCTCATACCTTTACTCGCTGCGAAACGCCTCTAACCCTTATTTTTGCGAGCCGACGCTGGCCCCCTCCGAGCCACTCTTTCTCTTTTCTTTTTACCTGAACTCAGCCGGTCGTAAGCCTTCTACCGCTCCGGTGCTTCCACTGGGCGGCTTTTCTCTTTTTCCTTTCACTGTCTTTAACGCATCGCTCTCCTTTTTTCCTTTTTGCATGCTTTCCTTCCCCTCGTGAGCAAAGCCTCTACTTTTCAGAAATTTGCCACTCTTGATTCAACCAGGACTGAATACCTCCAATGATCGGTACCCTTCCAAAACGTTTTACTCCTCCCTTTTGATCGATACCGATGGGATTCTTTCTTCCCTTTTTGTCTTTTTCTTTTTTCTGCGCTAGTTCGGGTCCATGGGCCCCCACCCCTTTATTTTTTCCTCGACCAAGTCCACAGGCCCATTTATTTCTATCCTGTCAAGGACCAGATCCCGTCCTTTGCAGAATACCTACCTCTTATTCTTCCCTTGGGGTTTTTTGGGCTCTTCACTTCATATCTTGCCTCTCCTTGAGCTTTTTTACTCCTTCTTTCCTTCTCGCTTTGCGTAGTAATGATCGGCCTTGCGCTTCCGCTTTATTTTTTTTTTTTTTTTTTTTTTTTGTGCCGCCTCCCTTATTCATTATGACCCCCACCTAGGGCTGAGCTTTTCGCCTGAGTTAAGGCTTTTCATCTGCTTTCTTCCCCTCCTCAACTTTTTTGCTCGATCCGGCCTTTTTTTTCCCCTCGAGCGGAGCGTTTGGCGCGCCGTTCCCTCGATCTCCGATTGTGTTTCTCTTTCCTTTTCACCAAATGAAATATGTGCTTTTTTTCCCTTTCGCAGCTTTTTCATGGAATGAGCTTTCTTAGAGTCTTCCCTTCTGTTTGTCCCCGGTGGGCGGTCGGCGCCCCTGTTGATTTTTTTCGTCGCTTGCTTACATAAACTTATCCACCACATCTGCAGAATGAAGGCTTGTCCTCCTGGCACTCTCACCATTTTATTTCTCCGGCCATAAGCCGTTTCCTCTTTACCTCTATTGATTCGAACAATTTCTGTGCTCCCCACCTTTAGGAAACTCCTGGATCGTCTTTCCTCACCGAGTCGTAGCTTCCCATCTTTGCGATATTTTTTCTAATTTCTTTTTTTCGCGAGTGGGCCCCTTAACCGGCATGAGAGCGATCCTGCCATTCGATTCCTTATTTTACTCCTCCTTCCTTCCCGTGAATTCCCCTTGCCCCACCCACCACCCCCTGTCCATCCGCTTTATCGAGTGGCTTTCTGATCCCCCTTCCGTTAGCCGCCTCCTTAACTTTCTCAGGATGTGCGCAAGTCAGTTCTTGCGCATCATGCCGTAAACCTTCAAAATCGCTGCCCTTGCCTCTTTAGACAGTCCTCCTGATTTCCTTTTGATCCATAGGATCCTTCCCCCTCCCCGTAGGCTGAATCTCGCGAGTGGTAGGCACTCAAAATTTACATCGAAGCCGCCTCTTTTACCTTGCTCACGCTGAGTTCGTCCCCCCCCCAATCCCCTTGCCTTGGCACCTTCTTGACAACCTTTTTCTTCCCCATCTGAAAGATTCTTCGTCCCTAGGCGAGTTTCCTCTGTTTGTTCCTCCACCGCATTCCCGCTTGCGCTCTTGTTATTTTTCACGCGACCCTCCCGTTCCCGTCTAAGCTTCCGCCTATCTTAACTTTTCATGCATTTCCCCCCCCCACTTTTATTGCGTGCTTAGTATTCTTGAGTAGAGAGTTTTATGCTCCACCACGGAATCCGCCAACCCTCTCCCTCCATAGCGTTCACTTCTTGTTATTTTCCCCCGCGAAGCTCTGCTCTCTTTCCCTATCTTCCAACGCAACATAGAGAAGGCAGGTTCTTTCCGGCTCCCGAGACAGAGGGGTTTGTGTCCTCGATCCCTTTTCGTCATTTCGTCCCTCAGCGTCCTAACTCTCCTGGATCTATGTCCTCCTTACTAGAGAATCGAACATCTAACCCTTCTTCGCAGTGATTCCCCACTTTCTCGGTTTCTCTTAGAAAGATGCCGCCGGTCTTTCCTTTCCGTTGCCGCGACAAGGAATCCATACCTACTCTTTTTTTTTCCGGGATTTGCGTAGTTCGGCGAGGCTTTTTTTTCCAGTTTTTCTTTTGGTCCTCGAGTCTTCTTCCGGCTTCTGGATCCATCCGCCGTAACGTTGAACAGTCGCGTCCTCTCCTCCGTCCCTGACCTACTTTCTCCCCCATGACCAGCATTCTCTTTCCTACCCTTTCCTCCAAGACCGTGACCTTTTCTCTTCCCTCAGCGCCCAGCCCTCCCAGTTCAGCTATCATAGTCTTGTCCCCATGCGAAGACGAACCCATTTTTCCATTGTTTGCTCCCCCTCTTCGCGAAATTGTCCTATTCCACTAATTTCCTGAACAAGTTCGTTTGTCTTCCCTTCAATGTTTGCTATTTTATTCCTCTAGCCGACCCTATTTTTTTTTTTCTTCATATTTGATCAGGCGTCCCTATTTGTGGTTTTCATATGTTTTTCAATCGTGGCGCGTATTTTATCCCTCCCCCCCCCCATCCTCCTGTGTTTTTATCTCTCTTACGGATTCTCTAAAGGAAACTTCCCTGCTCAAGACCACTTAGATAAACGAGCCCTCCCGTTCTCTTATTTCTCAGGATGATTATATCCCTTATACCCCCCCATCACACGGAATTTCACCTCTCTCGCAAATGGACGATTCTGACCCCAGTCCCCGTCTCATTTCAAAGCCGATTAGACCCCACCTCCTGACCCTGGTATTCTCTACTTTTCCCCTCAGAGGACAGCCAAAAAAATAACCTTTTCTCCCCTTTGACACGGATGTTCTTCTGTTCTGTTCCCTGGAAGATTTCTGCGGTATAGAACCCTCCCCTCCTCTTCTTGGTCATTGCCCCTTGCCCTTTTTCTGTTCCTTATTCGGAGCCTCCGATATAGTGATTGAGTTGCCTTTTCTTTATCCAGAGACTCGTTTTTTTGTCATACTCCTTCTCTCCTGCACAACATACCAGGACTCCTCTTCCCCCGCCGGCACGACAAACCTCCTTTCTCTAAGGTTTTTCGGATTATTATGTCTATGTCGGCTGTCTAGGACTTCCTCTTTGGCGAATAATATGCTGGCCTTTTCCGACAGTGGTCCTCTATTTTCATCAGCATTATTTCTTTCTCTTTAGAGACAGTCTTTTTTTGTCCACGATTCCCCGCTTGTTCGACTGCAAGTCTTTCTGCGGGAAGATAAATTTGACTTTCTCTGTACCCCCAAGTGTTCCTTTCCCTCCGCGGGACATGCAGCTCGAGGAATGGTGTCTTTTTAAGCAATTGTGGCGCGCCCTCGCCTGCCCCATCAGAATTCTGTCACTGTTTCCCCTTTCTCTTTTTTGGGGAGTTGGGGATCATCCCAGCGTTCCCCTGACCTGAATACTTGAAGAGCAGCAATCAGAGTTTTCTGGAACCTTCCAGGCTGTAGCCAAAAATGGCAGGGATATCGGAGTCTTTCAATCATATCGCCCTTGCATTGATTGCAGAATTAATCTCCAAGCTCATGCGGACAAATACTGGTCTTTTTTTTCCGTGGGTGTCAGCCGCTTTTTTTTTTCCCCCAATCACTGCCGGTTTTTTTTTCGACAAATTAGTTAGCCATATTTTCAAGAGTGTGATCGGAACCTTTTTTCTTTTTCGATGCCGACCCCATTTCTCCTTCTTTTTTCTCCAGTTTAATAGACGCCTTTTTTTTCTATCCTCAAACTTCCTCTTTTCTTCTTATGCAGGTGTAACTTCCCTCGATTTTTGACGTGTCTACTTGCAGTGATGCGGTTTTTTTGAGCACTAATTATGTTTTTTCAGAGGCTAGTCTCCCCCCCCACTCGGAGCCGCACAAAGCGTATATTTTTTCCATGGCTTGTTGCAGCGGGTGGTCTTTCTGCCCAGTAATGTAACCTTCACCTTGCATGTCATCGCAGGTGCGTCAAGGTACTTTTTCTGACGGAGACGTAGACCTTTTTCTCTCAGATTTATTCTCTACTTGCCATAAATCCTTCTTCTCTCTGTGCGCGCAGACCTCCTCTCACCTCCTGTATTGCGTGGTAAACCGTAACCCCCTTGTGATTTACCTTCCACCTAGCGTAGGTTTTTCCGACCCCTGTTTCTCCGTAAGAAAAAATGTCACGCTTTTTTGCCCCCTGATGGCTCATTGCACCAGGCACCCCCTCATCATTTCTGCGTGACGATATCAGCTTCGTAAGTCAGATCTTTCCTTTCCCTAGAGCCCACCACCTCTGCCGCCGCTTCGCGTCCACCGTTTTTTTGTAAACTTGCAGAGGAACTCCTGAGTTTCCGTTCACCCAAGGCAACACTGTTTTTGAAAATCTCTTCCCCCCCCTGGTCGGAAGGAGCAAAGAACCGTCGTTTTTCCTAGAGCGCGACCACGTACGCTCGGTCACCCTTTTCGGGATACCCCCCCCTACACAGCGAAGGACGTCGGCGACTAAGGCTCTCTTCTCCCAACCAATCCTTACCTCAGCTCTCTAAAACTCGAGTCCTTTGTTGGGCATTTGATTAAGGAGGCTTCCCCCTTTACCCAGAAGGCAGGCGAGCATTCAAATCGCTCATGCCGATGTTAGTGCCATGAACCCCCCTTTCCTTTCCCCCCCCCTTTACTGACCAGCTTTATCGAAGGTTAGCCCCCCCCACCCCAACCCCACCAGCTTTCTAGTTGTAATCTGAGCCCAGGTTTCGCGGTCCCGTGCTGCCATATGTTTTTCTCCCTTCTTGGTGAACACTTATAGTCAAGATGGCCCGTTTCTAAGAGCGCTTCCATCCAGATAAAACTTTGATTCTACTTCCCCTCCGTAGCGCCCTAATTTTCTTTTCTATTCCTTTCTAGGTGCCATTTCCCTTTTTCCTCACTTTGGCTCGAGAAATCAGGCATATGCTGCATCTACTGTGCACAATTTAGCACCCGGCGCTGCAATCCTTTTTGTGCTTCTGACATGAAGGAGCACCCCTTAGAGCTGTTCGCCCTCCCTTTCATTTACTTCCCGAAATAATACGGGTAGTGTGCCGCATGCCCTATTATACACAAGATGTTTAAGGCTTTTTTGCATGTGCCCAGAAAACTGCCTTTCGGATCGTCATTATTCACTTCTCGCAGACCTAGTTTCTTCCCTTTTCCTCGTGTCCGCATCGAAATGTCGTAACTTTCTTTTATGCGCGATTTTTCTTTTTTTTGACTCGCGACACCAGATCGCGAAAGCTGTCTAAAAAAGCACCTATAGTCATTTCCTTTCCCCCCCGACTTAGAGGTCAGTTGTTTCCCCGTCGCGGCCGAAAAATTGGTAGTCCCATTGATACGTCCTGGTTTTTGCGCTGGTTTTGCTTATCCGCTTTTTCTTTCTAGGTGAGCTCATCGGCTACAGTTTCCCTTTTAAGAGAGTAGTATTTGCTCTTTTTCTTTCCTCTTGCATTTTGTAGCGGTTTGATTCCCTGAGATCCTTCTTTCCCCCCCCGTTCAGGATCGGGAGAGTCTCAGGTCTCCTTTTTTAGACAGACTCACGGTGCTTCTCCCTCCTATAATGGGTCCTTTAATGGCCATACAAACCGGCTCCCTCCCAAGCCGAGGCGGCTCCGCTTGCGTTTTGCGCCCCCTTCTTCCCTTGTCTGTCCTCATTTTCTCATCCCCCGTGTTGTTTTTCTCTCTATTCTTTTTACGAAGAGCCGATCGCCGCCGGCGCAGCGCCCTTTTTCTGTTCTGTTTTAGTATTTGACCATCCTTCTCCCTTTATTGATGTCCGTTCATCGTCTCGCCTTTTTCCTTTTCCTGTCCCTGATATGACGAATTTCACGCTTGCTTTTTCTCTCAAGGTGCATCATCGACATAACCCCTGTGAAGAGGTAATGGCGTCCCACATTCCTTCTTTTGAACTGCCAGTCTCCCCGGTCTCTCTCCCGATGACCGTGTTTTCGCCGACTTCCCCTCCCAAGCTGACTCAGTACTCCTTTGCCCTCCCTTATCAATGGGACTCCCGGCCTCTTCCCCCTTCGCCCAGCACTGACTCGACGTTCGCTCTTTTTCCTTAGGGGCACTCTTCTGTTGCGTCGGAACCTCTCTTTTGTCGTCGTTTGCAAAAACCGGCCCAAACCTACCGCCTTCCGACATTCGATGCCTCTCCGAAACGTTTTAGCGCTCTCCCCTTCCCGACCCCTGGACGAATCGAACTTTTTTTCTCCCTGCCCCGCGGGCCTTACCCGGTGATCGCGCAGGTGCGGCATGGAGGCTGCCCTAGGTTGTTCCTTCCCTTTGCCGCAATCTTCGAAAGGGGTGCCGCCTGCCGGTAGCTGCCTTCCCCCTCTCAAATTCGCGACGGGTGCGATTCTCCACAATTGAATTTCTTCGACCGCCAATTTCGTGTTCATTCCCCTCCCCCCTCTTCGACAGGTAATCTTTTCCTTCCCTCAGACGGTTGCTTTCTCTTTTCTTCCCCCTTCTCTATCTGCGCTGTCGGCTGCAGTCTCTTTCAGTGCCATCGAACCAAGCCTTTCACCGGTTATGGAGCCTGCCTAGATTCCACTCCTTCCTTCCTTTTTCGCGTTTTGTTTGGGGATTTCCCTGCGTTCCCGCGGATCCTTTTTATCGAAACAAGCTCCCCCTCTTGCGGATGGTCCTGTTGGCTTTTTTCCCTTTTTGATTATGCAGCCTCCCCGCTTCACCTAGGATTTTCGCCGCTTTTATATATTGGCGTGACAGTTTCGCTTGAGGATTCCGAGCGCCCCTGTCGAGATTGGATCGATCAGGACGGGGTTCATCAGAGATTATGGTGGTCGAGCAGAACTCTTTTTGCTTCGACCCCCCCTTTTTTTGATCCTCTAGGTCCTTTTTCAACTGTAATGCCTTGGTTCTTCCCCCTCCCTCTCTCTCGTTTTCTTGAATGAAGCGTGCGATCGACGTCTTTTCGGGGGTTTTTGCGGTCGGCGTATCCCGTCGTCCCCGTTTGTCCTTATTTTTACCCGAGTTCATCAAGCCCTAAGTGGATGGTTGTCCGTCCTGCTTCGCCGAACCGTATTCCTATTCCCAAGGGGTCGATCACCCTTCCTTTCTTGATGCCTAAACGTATGGGTACACCTTCCTTCCCCTCAATGACGTTGTGACTGTCAACGCTCCTTCTCCAATTTGGTCGCGATATATTATGCTGCTTTCGCGCTGGACGCTGGAACTTGAACTTTTGCATGTCTGATGTTAATTAGCGCCGCGCTACTTGTTACCGTTACTTTGTCACCCTTCTTTCTACCCCAAAAGGCCCTGGGTCCCCCTCCTGTTAAATCGATTTTTGGCTCCGCGGTGTTTTCGCTTCGCCCACAAAGTTACTCCTTATGTTCACATCGTCGTGTTCTCATCACGTCCGAAAAAACAATCTATGCAGTTGACCGACGGCTAGCGAGGCTTTCCGGTCCTTTTTGGACTTCCCCCATTGGTCATACATCGCTCCCCCGCTGAAATCTACCTTGGTGTTCCCCGGCATGACCCGCCATTAGGCCGTCCGACTTGTTCAAATAGATTTCCGTTCCACCACACCACCGCCGTGCATCCGGCGAAGCTGCCATTAATGTCATCGGCCTCCCATATGGCGCTTACCTCCTTGGTCAGGAATCTTCCCCTCGATCTTATTTTCTGAGCTCCCTCTTCTTCTTGTTTTTTTGTTCGAATGGAATGTTAAGATGGCACGCCCCCAATTTTTCTTGAGGATATGACTTAGCGCTTGATTCCCGAGCGTTGATTACTTCACCCTCCTCCATCGTCACCCTCCAAGTTACTCTCGATGAGGCTGATTACGATGGAGAGATTCTCTACCACCTCAGGACAAACCCCCACTATGCTGCCTGTAGCTTGCCCGCAGTCCCTCTCCCTACGGGGTTGAGTGCGAACTCTTCCAGCGGTAAGAGCCCCACAGCCTCGATCTCCTCTCCTCCTCTGTAGAAGCCGGACCCCCCAGAATACCTCGCCTCCTAGTTCCAATGTTTGCTCCCTCCCTGTCTTCCACTCTGCGCTTCATGAGCCAGTTTCAGCCTCCCTTCGGAAATCCCCCCGTCCTCTTAGGGCCCAATTTCTTTATTTTTTCCCTGGCGCCGGCAGTAGTTTGTGATTCTCTGTTTGCCGTTCCCTCGCCGCCCCTTCATCTATTTCTTGCTCGAGTTTATCTTCGAACTTGTTACCTTGCGCATGATCACTCGTCTTTTTGAACATCCCTCCCATACTTTCCTACACCTTCCCGCGCACTCCCCCCCCCCAATCCCATGCGAAAAACTGGCTCCGGCTCGGTGGCCTCGCCGACAATTTACGGCTGTTTTCCGTGCGTTTTTCCTTCCTCGCTGAAAGTGTTGCCCTTCCTACTCTGTCGTTTTATTCCATGTTTCGGCGCCGGCATAATATGAGTCATATTCTTCTTTATCTCGTGATCTTTTGCGTCTTTTTGGTTTGTGCCTTGTTTTCATCTTTGGTCAATCGGGGATATATCCATTTTCTCTTTTCTTCCCGTTGGTGTTGACTATAGCCTGCCGATCCGGGCCCTCCAACCATAATAACCCCTCTTTTCCGAAGGATAACTCGCCCAAAATTCTGATGATTCTCGGCCTCCCACTCTCCACTTCTTAAAAATCGCAGAGCAACTCTGCCCCCCTTGCAGCTCTTATTTCCCCGCTCATTCCCCCCCGTTCCACAGTAAATTGTTTATTCGGCCTTGGGTTATAGAGTAAGCCTTCCTCTCCGGAAGGGATTGATGGCGCCTTCTTTAACTCGGCGGTCTGGCTTCCACCTCTCTATGGTAATGGAAACCCTCTGCCCGAGAAATTTCTATCCACTCGTGATTGAGGCGGATCCTGCGGCATCACGCCATCCTCTCTTCTCATCCAAAAACTCCCGATTGCAGACTTCCCCTAAAAATATCAATTGTTCCGAAGCGGCGGGCTTATGACTATGTTTTCTGAAACGGAGACTTTACCTCGGCTGGAGGCCTTTTCCCGGCCAGTGCGTCCTCGGACGTTGAGTATCCGCCGATTATTGGTTTTTGCTCAATTTCTTGGCATCTGAGCTTTTCGCGTGGCTCTCCTCCTTTTTTCCTCGTATGCGGGAAGCCGAGTTTCTGGTTTAGCTTCTTACACCAGTCGTTGCGCGTCCCGAACATTTCCTTTAGCTTTTGGTTCTTTCCGAAACAAACGCCTTCCTGGCGCCACTCTTTGCCCCTGGCCCTAAGTATCTGACTCCCTTGGACCCTTTGCGCCCTTTCGAGCTGGTGCGTAGGCCCTTTTTCTCAACGCTGCTGAACTCAAGGCCCCCCCCTTCCTCAGTTCGCAGCCCTCATTTGCTTATGCACATCCAGGTTTGCCTCCAAATGGCGGACATTTGCGTCCGCGGCCACTCTCAATGGCAATAATCCCCGCTTTACTTTTCATGCTGATTGCATTGCCAGCTCCCTACCCGTCGCGCCATATCGTCCTGGACCCGTTCTCTCCGTGCAGGCGCTTTTTGTTCAGCAGCTCCACCGGCTTATGGGTTTTTTACGCCCTCCGTTCGCCTATTCACCGCTGAATTGATCGATTGAGCTTTTGGTTTTACCTACCACTCCCCTGCGATTTCCTCTCGATTCGGCGGCTCCCGGCCTCAACCCCCCCTCCTCTGTAACTCTTCGATCCAGCGTTCACCTTTTTCTTGCTCGACTTTTCAGGTCTTCGTCCCAGTTGATTGCAGTTCTGCTTCGTCCAATCCTCCCCAGGCGTAGAACAACTCGTCCCGCCTCCCCAAACGGAGATTGGATATGAAATGAGTGTGCGCGTTGTGCTGTTCCTCAGGTATGCAGGAGGTCTTCCTCCTTTCCCCTAGAATTGCGCGATCCCTCTCAGCTTCGGTTGACCTTACCTTGCTCTGCTCCCACCGACTAGGCAGCCAGAAATTTTTTGAGTCCGGTGCCGTTCCTCTTTTTCGATCATCCTTGTATTGCCGTGTTCTTTTTCTTCCTCCAAAAACATTGATGGCCCCCATAATAGAAAGTTTCGCCCCTTGGGATGATTGATTAGAAATGTACGGGGTTTTCCATGCTCATTCCAAGTTTTTAAACTTTCTTATTGCCGCGATTGATGTCCCTTTAAGACTTCAGAAGATCAGCCCGTCTGGTACGACCGCGCCCACTCCTCCCTCCCAAAGTGCGTCCCGCACCGCTTTTAATGACCTCTGGAGCGGGAGTTTAC
>Ga0179593_1688811_pt1 | contig 17178 bp, 21 predicted proteins | sample CZODoug2_1_08_16_FD_185931 | JGI IMG/M metagenome (GOLD analysis project Ga0179593, IMG submission 185931) | Vadose zone soil fungal communities from Angelo Coast Range Reserve, California, USA - CZODoug2_1_08_16fungal (PacBio error correction) | ecosystem: Environmental > Terrestrial > Soil >... | reverse complement strand
GGCCGCGACGAGCGTCCCTTCCGTGCGCCGCTCGACGCATCGACTCCCTCGAGACGATGAAGATCAGAACGTAAGCCCCCTTTTCCCCCATCTTTTTCTTCACACGTTTGAAACAGGTGGGTTACCTTCCTTTGCCTCACCTATTGTGACACCTATTCCTCTGGATTCAGCCCGGGGCCAATCTTCCCCAACGCTGGCGTCAAGCACAAGTTTTTTCCCCCTTTTCTGGCCTGGTCATGGGTTTTTTTCCCTTCTTTTTCCCCCCCTCTATTCTTGGACGGCTTCTACTCCTTTGTTTTTCTTGCGCCAGCCTTCCTTTTAGTTTCGTGATGTAAGGATGGCGATGTGGGCGTAGACTCTTTCTTCTTTTTTTTATTTTCGACGCGATTTTAGAGGCCCCTTTCTCTTTCTGAGTGGAAAGTTTTCTTCCCATTTTCTTCTTTCAGCCCCCGTTTTTACCTTTTTTTTCTTTTTTTCTTGGTGCTCACTCTCGGCATGTGGTTTGGCCTCCGTCGAAAGGTTGATGTTGCTCTTTTTTTTTTCAGGTAAAGAATTTTCCCATTTTACTCGCTCTGTTTTTCCCTTCGGCTGCCTGCCCCTTTCGTTGAAGGGATCGTGCTTTAGGGTCAGGCACCTTTCCCCCGGAATCCTCTTCACGTCTGGCGGGCCCTCCCCCCCCTATCAAAGCGGCTTTCCTCGTAGGGCTCGAAGTTTTTTTTATTTGTAGGCCGCAGTATTCTTTGAACACACTGAGTGTACCTCCCCTCCCCCTCAGTCGGTCCCCCCCAGGCAGGATCGGTCTTTACGTATGGCTTGAATTTTTTTCCTGTCCTTTTTTCCGGTTAGGGCATAGTCCTCCTTTTTTTCCAAGATAACCTTATGAGCACCAGTTTTTTTCCACCAAGAAAAACGTTTTTTTTCCATGCAACTTCTTTCCGATGTGCGACGCGTGGCTCTCGCTTCGACGTCCATGGAAGACAAGCGCCCTTTCCCCCCCCTCGTAAGCGAGAGATATCTTCTGAGACCCCTCGATCTTTCCCCCCTTTTCCTTTCCCTGTTCCGAAGTTTGGTTGAAAGTCCCTCCGTGACCGCGGAAAAAACTGCTCTTTTCCTGATCAAAAAGTGACATTTTTCCTCGTCCCCCTCTGCTGTTAGGCCTTACTTCTCACTTTTTTTCCTTCCTTTTTTCATCTCCAAAAACAGTTTGGACTTCGCCTCACACCGCGCCCAGTTTTTTTAGTGAGAATAGGCGGGAGATGTGTTTTCACGTCCCTCTCCCCATTCTTTACGATGGGACATCCTTCTCCCTTCCTGAACGACATGCCCTCCCTTTTTCCAGCGAAGTGTCCCTTTCGTGAAAGTTTGAATGCCTTATTTTCTTGATCGGACTCTTTTCGCTAACCGCCTCCTCTTTATATCGCAGAAGCGCTTCCAGAGTAGGGAAGGCTGATTAGGCCCTTTTTTACTTTCCTCCCCCCCTGTGGCTTCCTCTCCTGCCTTCTCCAGCCGTCCCCGGCCTTTTTGACATCGAGAAATCGGCCGCCCCTTCCCCCTACACGATCTTTGACTCACAACATCAGTTGCCTTTTTTTTCGGCTCAGGGTTTTTTTCTTTCAAAAAGGCCGCTTTCTCCGACCAACAAGCAACCCCCCCCCGTACCTCGTCTCTCGATCTTGATACAGACCATTTTTTTTTTTTAATGGGACCGAAAGACAAGACCTTGGTCCTTTTCAAAAACCTGATTTTTGTGGAAAGGAACACTTCCCCCCCCCATCCCTACTTATCACCCCCCTACCCCCCCCTTCTCCCCACCCCCCTCTATACGCCCCTCAACTAACATTCCCCCCACCTCTTCATCCCCCTATCCCCCCGCTCCCCCTCTACCCTTTGCCCACAATTTCGCTTTTTTCGTTTCTAAGACCAGGAAGGAAGCCCGTCTCTGGGGCCGCTAGAGACGCACGAAACTTCCTCTCAACGCCCTCTGAGGCCCCCTCCCTTTCACCTGGGACGAACCCTCTTTAAGAAGTCCATCGTCCCTTGATGACCTTCGTCCTTCCAGGGTCTCTGAAGCTTGTTCTCCCCTTTCCCTAAAAACGATACTTTTTTTCCCCCCGACAGATCCTTTGCCAGGGTGAATGAAGTTTTTTTTTCAACTTCTCCGACTAGAGCCGTCCGTTCGTCTTCCACGGCCAGAAAATTTCTCACTCCCCCACCCCCCCCATATTCACTCCCGGCGAATTGTCGTAGGCTTTCCCCAATAAGATCATAGATTCTTTTTTTAATTTTCTCTTCAAGACTTCCCACTTCAGGTACAGCGTCCCTTCCCTCCCCTTATCGAAAGCAGTCGCATCCTCTCCATTTCATATAGCCAGAGAAGACGATACCTTTTTATTCCTTTTTTCCCCCCCTTTCGAGGCGCTGTCATCTCGCCTCGTTCCAGTAGCCGCAAATTTCATCGCGCTTTTGAAGCCTCCCTTTTCGAGCGCCATTAAGGTTTTTCCGCACCCTCGCGCAGCCTACCGGAAAGGTTTTCGGGTCACGTTTTAACCCGTCCCACTAGGGGCGAAGGGGGTTGATTTTTCCTAAAGTAACTAGACGGTTTTTTCTTCGGTCGACTTCCCCCTTTTCGCGCGCGACCGGAAGAAGACTTTCGCGCCATTTCTCCCCCTTCTTGCAATATTGGCGCCCCTTTTCATGTAAGTTTCAAGGGGAAATGGCCTTTTATCTCTATATCTTCGATCCCCCTTCGCACGGAGCGCATCTATTGAAATTCTTTCCTTTCCCGATAAGTGTAGATGATCCCTTTCTTTGCTCGAAGGCGATTTTTTCTCCGCAAAGCCCCTCCTCGCTTCTCCCGAGGGGTCCCCCCCTGGAGATTCTCTTGTATTGAGCCTTTTTTCTTTCTCCTTCCAGTTTCCCGCGCTCCGCAGTCCCCCTTCGTCCCTGAGCGATTTTGGTTTCCTTGGCATCTCACGATGCGCCCTTTTCTCCTTGTGGGTGTGTTAGATATCCCCCTACCCTGATTTTTCCCGATGCAAACGCAGTGCGCTCTTTCCGACTTTTACTCCGGAGATTGGTCTTCCGATTTTCGTCGTTTTCCGGTTTTTTTTATTTCCCTTTCTTTCTCAGTCGCTACCGTAGCGTTTTGATTGGTTTTCCCTTTCTTGGGGCCCAATACTCTATGCGTCTAACCCCCCCCCTTTCTTTTTCCCCCACGCAAGTGGAATATTCCTTTTTTTTTCGGAGAGAGCCTTTTCCCCTCCTAAACTCGTTTGAGTTCCTTCCCCTTCTCTTTTTTCCCCTCTCGCGCAGTAGGTCCCCCATTTCTCGACTTTTTTGTTTTGAATCGATAGGATCTCCTTTCGATATGTCTGCGAGCCGTCCCGTGGGACAGTGGATCCCCATCGGTAGGCATGAGTAAACTTTCCCCTTTCTGTCCTAATACAGCGTCCTCTTTCGTTCTTCCCTATTGGAGATCGTCGCACGGCGCGTCCCCCTTTCTTTGTGAAAATAGCCCGACCCTGCTGGAAGATTCTTCCTCAGAAAGGACTCCTAATTCCTATTGGCGTTTGTCCTTTCTTCCTTCCTTTCCTTTTTTTTCCCCCGTGGTGGCCCCCCTCTCGTTTGCGACGACGACTCGAAAGCGTTTCTTCCCGGAGATGAAGGGGGTGCCCTCTCTCCTCTCATTGCGCTACCCTCTCTTCTCCCGTGGGACACTAGTCCGTTTTCCCGTACCCTGCAGAGAGCTCTTGGTGCATTGAAGGAGTCCCCGACTCTTACCCAGGCTTTCCCCCTTTTTTTCCGTGAGCTCCCCCCCCCCCTTTTGCGTGAGACCCCCCGTTTGAAACTTCTCTGGTCACTGGGATAACCACTTTCCTCGTAAAAGTATGTGTTTTTTTTCCCAAAAAAGGTACACTCCATAAAGGATTTAAGTTTCACGGGACCACTCCCTGACGGTGTGCTTCCCTCCCCACCTAATATTACTCCCCCCAGATGTTGATGAAAGATTGACTCTCAGTACTGAGAGGGTGTCTTGCCCCCCTTCTTTCCGGGACCCTCCCCTTGGTCTCGGAGATTAGACATAGGTTCAATTTCCTCATTTTCTCTTACGATCCCCCTACTTTCTCCCCGAGGTGATTCAACACACGCTTTTTTTTTTAGTGTTTACGCTTTCCCTGGAGCTTCTCGCAAAAAGTAGTAATCTTTATAGTCTAATAGTGGTGGCGCGTTTCCTTTGGGCATGATCCATCAAGGCCAGATTAGATGGATTTCCTCTGCTCTAAGTCTCAAGAGTTTCTTCCTTTCTCCCGACGCTCTTTTAGAAGGGGTGAGATAAAGGAGAAGTTGTTCTCCCACCCTTTTTAGAGAGCAGAGGGTCCCTTCTCGAGAACCCTCCACGCTATGGCTTTTAAAGGAGAGAAGAATCTTGAACTTTGAGAGAGATCCGTTAATGACCCTCTCAGGTAAAAGGCAAGAAAGACGTCCAGCGTGTCTTCCCCTTGAGAAGGCAACTTTCCCTGAGATCACGGCCCTTCTTTTAGGGAAGCCCGTTCACAGCACCCATTTCTTCCGGACTTGTCCCGAAGTTGATTAATTTTACCTCCCTCTTTCGAGGTGTGGATGCTCCCTTTTCTCCTCTCCACCTGCCTTTCCCCTTTTTTGACGTTCGACCGGCCCTTTTTTTTAGCGACGGACATCAGCCATCCTTGACCCAAAGGTTTTTTGTTGTATAATCCTTCCCTTCGGTAGCCAGACTCCCTTTGAAAATAGTCCCCCCCCCTTTCGAGTTTCTGTCGTTTTTCCCCCCTTCCCCAATCGTCTGCGCGGTCAGCAAGGGAGCCTTCTTTTTCCCTCCCGACCTTTCCCTCTTGGATCCTGAGTGAACAGGGATCCCAGTCCTCTTTAGGTTGTTCCATTTTCTTTGATTCGCCCCCTTCTTCCTGCGGCGTTTGAGAACCGTCCGGGTAAGACATCCCAACCCGGTCCTGTCCCGTCTTCTTTCCTACACTTTTACTTCTCCCTTTGAAAAGATCCCCCTTCTGGCAAGGACAAAGACCCTGCCCGTGCTGTCTTGTCACGAGCACGATCCCCTCGAGCGTCCCCGGACGCACGGGGAGCTTTCTCTCCCTCTTTACGTCTCCCCCCCTTCTCTTGAACGTTTCCTCAACCCTTTCGACCACCAATGGCGAGTCCCTTTTCCCCCTTTTGAGGCCCCCTGCCGATTTTCAGAAGTCACTCCTACCCTTCCCCCCCTTCCCCGCGGGATTTCTTGACTGCGGTGGCGAATTTTTCAAAGACGCCCCTCATTGCTCTATAAAAGTCGTTCCCCCCCTGGGTCGCCCCTCTTGCTAGAACGGACACGATTCCCCCGGGGCAGTGTGCAGAGATCAATCAAAGCAACAAGATCTCTAGTCCCCCCCCCTTCCTCTGTTTTGGTGGAGAGAAGTTTTTGACGGGATTGGACCCGGTTCTCTCAAACTTTTTCACCAGTGTGCGATTTCCTTTCCTGGGATAGACGGTGTTGGAGGTACATCTTTTTCTCGCGCACTTCTCGTTCGGATCGGTTTCCCCATTCACCTGTTCCCATTCCGTCAATAGGCCTTGAGGACGGGTTAGTGATCAAGTCCTTCTCCTCGTCGAATGGCCCATCGCGATTCCTTCGGTTGAGGGCGACTTCTTCCTTTGATCTTCCCTCACATGACAAGAGATGGTGCGGAGGTCCTGACACCCGAAGACACTCCTCTCAGATTTCTTCTGCCATCCGAGAAAGTTTTAGGCTAGTCTTCCTTCATTTGCCGTTCTCGGGCGAGTAGTATGTGGAGAACGAGCGATGTTTTTTAGTCGAGATTGATCTGGGGAAGGGTTTTCTTCGGGATAGGTTTTTTACGTCGATGACCCGGGTTTCCCCCGTCTTCGAGAGAAGAATTACGAGTCCGCACGCTGCCCCCCGTCTACGGTTGGGGGTAGATTGCGCGAAGACTCCTATTGCTTTGCCGGGAGGGCAGTCCCTTGCTCGCCGGGAAGGAGAAGATGGCAAGAAGGTCCTCGACGTCGTCGGCTTGCCTGTCTAGAATACAGAGTTTTTCGCACACCACGTGCTATAAGTTCTGTTGACCCTCCCTTATGAGAGTCTGAATGTGTAAAATGAAGGCATCATCTTGCAAGATGATAGACGTTCCCTCAGAACCTTCGCATTCCCCTCGGGGACCCAGAGGGGCAACCTTCGAGGCCAAGAAAGCCCAAGAAGTTGTCCTCCTGGCGAAAAAACCAAAATACACCACGCGTGAAGCCCGCGTTCGTAAGAGGAGGGGGAGGGATGGCTTTGGGAGATGTTAAGGGTGTAAGGAGGCTCTAACCTCAGGGAGAGTATCCATCTTCCCCCTCCTCGGAGTAGCCGACCCCTTGACCGATGATTTTTTTATGTACCAGTAGGCTCCCCCTTTCGCGTCCCCCGTTAGACCCCCCTTTTTCTACGTTTTTTGGCCAGGACAGGTGGTCTCCCTTCCTCGATTTTTCTCTTTCCAACATTTTTGGAAGTTCTTTCCTGCCGTACGATCTGAATAAAAGCAGGACGGAGTTAAGGAATGAGACGCATGTCCAGGTATTTCTGGGTTTTCGGAACACAGATCGGCCGGCACCCCCGAATGGCAGTGGCCCTTAAGATAATGATAAAAGAGCATATTATCAAGATTGCCCTTTCAGTAGGGATGTATTTAGTTGGCTTTTTGGTCGCTGCTTCCTTCTTATTTCCAATCTCCACTTTTGATTCTAGAATCGAGGATCGAAGGGGAAGTGTCCTCTCTGCAAGCATCGGTCCGGGATCCAACCAGAAACTTCTGCGCCAGTTCGCTAACCAGTTTTTGTTGACATCGACTTCCCGTTCTCTCTTTCCCCCGTTCCCCCTCAGAGCATCTCCAGGTATGGAACTCCGGGGATAAAAAGCCATAGGAAGATTCCTCGAGAAGAGCTTCTTTCGTGAGGCCCCAGAGGTATTAACAAACGTCTTCATAAAAAAGTTCTTCTTCGCCACACACCAGAAGGAGGGTTGCGTTGGATTCTATCGGACCCTCCTGGGATGGTAGGAACGGTTTGGGCGCGAAGTTGTCTATTTCTCTAGATAGCGGAACCTCAGTTGATCCATATTCTCTCCCCTTATCTCACCGAGGGCCTAGTCTTTTCGCAGGATTTTCCTGTACAACCCCCCACTGAGTCTGTTAGGTACTGCAAAGGAGCTTCCTTAGGACCTCTTTCCAGGGAATTTTGTTCCCCCCGTCCAAGATTTCTTCTAGACGTGTTGAAGAGCCCTAAAAACCTTTGAAAGCCCCTCGTATTCTTTCCACCTCGGGTTTGAAGGGAATCCCCACCCATGCCAGTGCGAAGACCCTTTTTTTGAGAAGGTACGGGACTTTCCCCCACCCCTTTACAGAAGGGGTTCTTTTCTGCCTTGGCCGGATGTTCCCTGTATCCCCCATTTCCCCCCTTCTCTCACGTAGGGGTGGACAGGGGAAGCCTTCTTCAGAAAAGAGCGGGGAGAAAAGTGACCCCCCTACCTACTCGGCGGGATCCCTGCCGTAAGGGAGAGATGGTTGCGTCGGGTTTCTCTAATTCCCCGATGAAGATTTCTTCTTGAATAGAAGAATTTTCTTCAATTCAATCTTCGTCACAAGAGTATGCATTTTTTTTGACTTGAAACGGGTTCCGATGAATGGACCTCATCTCTGATTGTCGCTTTCCTTTCAAATTTCTAGAGGCCTCCAAGGGAACTTTTTTCAATCTTAGTATACTACATCCAATGAGCTTTCCCCCTGTACAAAGAAAAAGACCCTTGAACGACCGCCTTTTTCCGAGGTGAGGCTTCCTTTCTTTCCGTTTTTTTTTTTGCAAGGTTCCCTCCCAAGCTCGTCTGTTCTTTTCCCCCCTCGGGGAGTAATCGACCTTCCCTCGCGCTGCGGCCTGTTTTTTTCGCCTGTTTCGGCTGGGAAGGCCCAGTAAGTACAGGGCACTCGAAGGAAGACAAGACCCGAATTTTTGAGAATTTCCGCTTCCTCCCGGAGACTAATGGTTTTACTCTCTTTTTGAAGAGCGCATTCTTGCGTTGTGGACGCTAGGGCAATAGGTGGCACCCTCCTCCGAATGGATCTCCCCGCAGGTCTTCTCTTCTAAGAAGGGAGGAGGCTCAGCTCTCGTTCGGAGGCACCTTTTTTTCTCCCTACGGTCATCCCCCTCCGCAAAAAGAAAAGTGTTTGATAAATCGCTCGTTTTTTCTCTTTCTTCTTAACGGTTGAGTTTTTCCCCTCCGAGGACCCCCCCCCCCGCCGCCAAAAACTTTCCCCTGTTACGAGAGAGCTACGTTTTTCCCCCCACCAACCGATTCACGACGACAAATTCCTCTCCCTGGCGAGAAGACGTTCCTCCTCCGAGCGCAATGCCATTTTTTTTGACAAGACAATAAGATGTAGGTGAGCGTTTCGCGTTCGAAATAGCCCCCCACAGATATCCCTTTGCCTTTAAATATTTGCTTCTCCCTGCGGAAAGAACCTTGTTCACCTCGAGAGAATTCTTTCCCTTTGCGAGAAAGATGCATCTAAATTCTACCAAGGAGAAGGTCGTCCCCCCCCTCTTTCTCTGTTTTCCCTAGGGCCCTTCTTCACATAGAGGAGTCGGTTTTCGGATTTACACCCCCCAAAACTTCCCCCTCTTAGAGCCCCTCACAATAAGTTCTTTCCCGCGCAGTCAGGGCAGATCCCCTCATAGAGCGGTCCTATCCCCCATCGATTTTCGCGCGACCTTTCCCTCTTATCGTACTCCCTCCTCTTCCCGACCTGTTGCAGCTTCTGACCACCAATCTTCCTGAGTAATATGAATAGACCCTCTGGTCCCCGTGGATATAGCTCCCCCGTGTGTGGGGGTTTTTTTCTAGCGCCCTCTTAAATTTATTTTAAGGAGATTTAACACGGCATTAGTCCCCTTAAATAGTCCTCCCAAGTTAAAAAATTTAGCCCTTCGTCCCCGAGGGTTATTCCTCTACAACAGATTACTTACCAAACCTTTTCGGTTAGTATGCGGCGCCTTTATCTCCGTTAGCACAACTTCTTTTTCCCCGCTTGGCGGCAACTTTCGACCAAAGTTGTTCGTCGGCAAAGCTTCAGTACTGAATTGTTTCTCGCACCTTGAAAGACCTCTTTGGCCTTATCTTCCTCTTGCACGATTATTTTTCTTTTGAAAATTGCGAGTCCTCCGCGTTATATGAAAGTGCATTTTTTTGGCCAGTTACCGGAAGTTTCCCCCCTTTTTCGAAAAATTATAAGATTCCCCGTTTTCAGACATTTGGAGCGCGGGTGGCATAAGCTCTCTTCCCCCCCTTTCGCAGCTTTGCCCTCTTTTCCTTCCTGCGTTGTTTTCCCCTATTTCCCCCATGCTATATAGAATCGGTCTCTTTCTTGTGCGCTGACCCCGCCGCCACATTCCATGTAACCCTGGCTTTTTGTTGATGATGTCGTTTGCAACTTGAGCGTTTTCATGCTCGCAAGCCTTCTTTCAAAAGTTCAATAGCTTCTTACCATAATCACCGCGCTTTTTTTTTCTTTTTCGATCCCTTTTCGTTGATCGATTTTGTTCCCCTTTAAGGAAGGGTTCAGCTTTTTTTTTTTCCGGTAGCTTTCGGAACACTCCCCGACTTCAGGAGGTTCCCCTAACCTTTGTTTCCAGCGGCCCCTTCTTTTTGTTGTGGGGCAACACCCACCAAGCGAGAGAATGAGTATCCCCCCATTCAAGATCCGTGAGGAACCTCCGAGTTTTTTTCCCAACCACCTTTTTTATAAGATTCACTTTATTTTTTCTCCCTGAGAGTACGCCCTTGTCCAGGAGTCCAATCCACCCCCGCGAGCAATAGTATCGGGAGCTTTTTCTTCTGCCCCTTTCTCTATGTCAAGGGACTTTTTCCTGTCGCGGACAACGGAGTACTGACTTTTTTTCTCTGTGGGTTCTTCCCTACCTACAATTCCTTTGCCGGATCAATCTGCTTTTCCGGACCGGGCTGCGATATCTCCCTCCTTGGCGCTATCGGTTTTCCAGAGTCCTCCCTCTTTCGTCTTTAAGAACTTCGTTTCCAGCGGACCACGTGACTTTTTTCATGTAGTTCGCCTTCCTTATCAGTTTTTTCATCTTCTGAAAGTGGTGGGGAGCGCTTTCTCCCTTTGCTTTCTCGCCGCAGATTCTCTTTTGCCTTTTTTCTAGAACTTAGCGAATCGTCCTTTTTCCCCGATGAACCGACTTCCCCCCTTCGACGCCGGCAAATCTCCATGCCAGCAGATTAGGACATGTCCACTCATGTCGAAGAGAACCTGTCCTTTCCTCACTTCACCACTTTGGAGTGGCGCTCCTTTTTTTTCGGAGTTTACCCCCCCTTCCTGAACCTGGCATGATTATGTGGAAGATTTTTCAGCATTAAGAGCTCCTTGCCAGGCATGACTTTCTTTCTACTTTGTCTTTTTTTTCGTCTCGGCGTGCTCTTCCCGCGTACTTAAATCATTTTCTGACCCAACTCGGGCCTGTTCGTGTGCTTTTTTTTCAAAGTGTGTCCGGCGAGACCCTGCCCCTATTCCCTTCCTTCCCGTTGGGAGAAGACCTCTCTCCTCTTCTTCCAAGACATGAGAGGAAGGCACCTACTGGGGCTGCCTCGAAAAGGATGCTCTCTGCCTTGCCATGTACCAGGAAGGGAGTTTCTCTTTCCGCCCGCTCTCCGTTTTAAATTCATTTTTTGCGGCACCCTCTGAAAAAAAATCTCTTCAGAACTCTTCTCCGAAGCCGCACTTTAATTCCGCCTTTTAATCGGGGACACCCCACCAAACGGGTTTTTCTGTCTCTCTTTGGGAATTTAACCCCTCGGTGGAAGGACAAAGCTCCCCCCCCCTTCTGGGGTTCTTCCTTACGGGCACGCCCAACACTTTTTTCAAAGTTCCGGATTTACATGGATTTTCGACACCCCAAGTATTTTCTCCCTGCGAAACGGTTTCCCCCTCCCCTTTCAGAAGAGAGTTCCCACTTCTCCTCCCCAACCGAAACGTCTTCGAGTGATGCTGACGCGGACGCCCCTTCCCCTTGTCACTTACGGCGAAGAAAAAAAGCTCCCCCCTTTTTTCCTCTCCCGCAAAACGCTTTTCCCAAAGCGCGTCTCCTCCTTGAAGGCGAAGCCCTCTCTCTCGGTCGAGCAGAGTTCCCCTCTTCTTCACCCCACGCAAAAACGTAACTTCTCCCTTCTCCCGACGCCCAAGCAGGCCCCTCTCTTACCCCCACGCCGCAGTTCCTTTTGGGAAAACTCTTCCCCCCCCACTACATGAGACGATGCCCTCTCAGCCGATTCAACGGCGTGGAGACTTTTTTAGCGCCAGAGTTGGTCTTTTCCGCCGGGAAAATTCTTCCCCTGGGGTCGTCCCTCTTCGTTCCCACAGAGGTTTGTGCCGATTAGCGATTCCCTGTGTCACGAGTTCTCACTAGTGATGTTGGGATGACGGTGTGTCTCTTCTCTTTCTTCATCTGGTTCGCATTCTACACCTCTCTCGAGCGTTTCGCAAAGACCTTCCCCTTCCTTTGCGATAGGTTCTTTATTTTCCTCCTCCTTCTTTTTTTCCTTTCGAAGGCCCTCTCCCGGATCATTCGGTCTCCTTCTTTTTCTTTCCCCCTCCTTCCTTATTTTTTTTAGACCCGGAAGATAAGCACCGTCACTCCCCATCCCTGTTGAACGTTGTTCCCTGTCCCCCCCTTCTTTCCTTCTCATCTCGCGTAATCGGCATCTTCGATTCCTTATTGGTTCTTGTTTTTTTCGGATGGGCAGAACCAGGTCGCAGTGACTTTCTCTTTTTTGGCAGAGGCGAGGTAGTTCATGACTTTGCCAGCGTGAGTGTTTCCCTTCGTGGTCATGATCGATGAGTGTTTTTTTTTGCGATTGACGCATGTTCGTGTTTCCTTTTCTTATGAGCGGTCTTTTCTTCTTCCTTTTTCGCCGTCGTATCTCTTGCTTTTTTTTTTGCCGCATTTTTTCTTTGCGTTTCTTAGTGGGCACTTTCCTTCCCCCATGTTTAAAACATTTTTATTTTCTTCCCCTTCTTTTTTCTTTGATTCATCCCCTTCTTCTTCGTGGTTGCTAACTCTAGGCCTCGTTTCTCTTGTTGATAGGGAATTCAGTTCCCTTTTCTGAAAAGGCTTCTTTTGTCTTTCCTTCGTCAGAACTAATTTCTGCTGGTGTGAGTAGGTCCTTCTTTCTCCTTTTTGAAATTTTCATCTCCGCCCTCCCTCCTCTTTCTTGCCACAGTGTCCCCCCTCTCCCCTCTTTCTTCGTCGGGATCGAAGAAGTGCTTGTTCGTCCACATGATTGAAAAGTCGGGTATTTTCCCCTTTTCACTTCCATGGTACATATCGCCCCGGCATATCGTGTATTCCGACGTATGCTTGCGCGTCCCCCCTTCCTCGGTAGGGAAGATATAGAACTTTTACCCTGAGAAAAGGTATCCGTCCCCCTTGGCCCACGACCACTTTCCCTTACTCTTTGTTTCATGACCCTCTTTATTTTCGACGCCGTGGATAAATAAGTCCCTCTTTTCCCCCACAAAAAAGAGCATCGACCTTTTTCCTTCCTCTCCAGTGCTAGCTTGCTGTCCCTTGCGCACCAGCGATCTTCCCCCCTCCCCCGCCGTTTGGTGACATCTCTACTGCCCGACTAGATCGGCCCCCTCTTTAGATCCAACAACGTTCTTTTCTTAATGCCTTCCCCTTAGACAGGTAATACTTTTTTTTTTCCTCTGTTTCACTTGGTTCATCTGCCAACCCTTTTTCAGATTTCTATAATCCCCCCTCGACGCCCGTGTTGCCCTCCACCCCCTTTCATCGTTTTCTAATGGTAATTTACCAATTGCGTGCCTTTCCATCGGGCGTTAGGCCTCCAACGGACCTTACAAGCACCCATTTTTGAAAGAGAAGTGAAATCTTTCATTTTTTGAACTCTTCCCCCCCCTGCTAGGAACCGATTTTTTCCTCCCTCTCGCTAATTCTTTCCTATCGCAGAAGTCCCCTGCCGCAAGAGTAGGGCCCTTCTTTTCCCCCTTGAGCAGGGTCTTTCTTTTTTCCCCTCTGTCGGCCCAGCAGTATTTTTCCTGACCCGGAATTCCTTGAATCGATCTTTTTTCTATTGGTTTTTTGAGAAGCAACCCTTTTTCTCTTTTTTGAGCGAAAAAAGGCCTATCGTCCTCTCTCCAAAGCAACCCCCCCCTTTTCCTATTCTGCTAAAGACCAATTGAGCGCCTTTACCCTTTTTGGGGTCACCTAGTTTGGTGGAACCCCCCTTTTCTTTCCCTCTTGGACACCAAGTTTCTCTTTTCCCCGGTTCGAAGACTTCCTTTTTTGGGGCCAGCTAGAGATCTGTTTTAATCGACCCGAAACCGTATCCCCCCCGGCAAAGCGAGTCAACGGCCCCTTGGATCTGACCCCGATGTCAGCCTCCTCCCCGCCCTTAAAATCGAAAGCGGCTCTTTTTTTTTTTTCGTTTTCTCACGATCCGCGCGTCGTCTTCCCCCCAAAACGACAGCTCCCTTTTATCTCCGCCAGGGTGGGAAATTTTCCCCTCCCTCGGAACAGCAGAGCCCTCTCCCCCTAGCCGATTTCACCTCTTTTGCCCCGGTCCGGACCCTTGTCCCCCGCGGCAAAATAGGGCCCCTTTTAGTTATGCCACCACATCCTTCTTTTTCCCCTCCTGACATCTCTTTCTCCGTTTTGGCCCGCGTACTTTTCTTTTTTCTTTCCCCCAATGCACTTTCAGGAGAAAGCGTCTTTTCTTCCTACCTTAAGCCAGCGGTGCGTTTTCCCCTTGTGTCTAGAACCCCAATTAGTACTTCCCTTCCGCCTGAGCTCCTCCTCTCCCCCCTGCAAAATTGGTCGATCTTTCCTGACGATTCCGTTTGCTTTTTCCCCACTCTCGCGCAGACACCCTTTTTTTCTCTTGAGTCCAGATTGTCCCCTTCCCCCCCCACTAGAGGGCTAATTTTTTTTCCACGTACCCTTACGTTTGCCCCCTCGTAAAAGAAACTCCGAAAATTCGCAACCTATACGACGTTTCCCCCTCCTTTGCGATCAATTATCGCCATTCCCCCACCGGGTAATGTCGGGGCCATCTCTCTTTCGATAAGATAAGAGGCCTATGCCCACTGCTCGAGGATTTTCCCACGTCGACAAAGAGCAAGCTTTCCCCTCTTCATTGCCCCCATTGAGTTGGTAGGTTTTATTTTTTGGGAGAGAAGAAACGCACTCCTTCTTCCGAGGTTTTCATTCCACTGAGTGATCTTAGAGTTTTTCTGTCAAGGTAGATTTCTCCAGCTCCTCCTTCGAAGAGATCTCTTGCTGATAATGGGAATTCCCCCCCCGTCTTCCGGTTGGGTGTGTTTCCCTCGAACGTCGCTCACATACTCTTTCTCACTTCCCCCTTCTCCCGCTTCGTCGATTGAAGAAACGGATTCCTCCCCGAGGCGGCGGCTATTTTCGTCGTTCCCGCGGTTTTTTTCCTCGCCATTCGGGTCAAGGTTTTTTATTTTTTTGCTTTCGCGGGAGTATGATTGTCCTTGGCTTTTTCCCTGTAGAGTCTCATCACCTCTCCCCCCCACCCCTCACTTGGAAAGATTTTTCTTTTCCCCTTTTCTTGATGAACGGAGACGTTTTTCTTTTTCAAGCAACAGCTTCCCCCTATGAGAACAGACTGCTCCTTTTTCCTCCCTCTTCTTCTGAAGCGCCCCCCCTCCGGACGAGCAAAGATTTTAATCGTTATTCCGGAATGAACAAGTAGTCTCTTCGAAAAGTGGAAGTTCGCTCGACTTGGTCGGCCCTCCTTTTCCCCTTCTTGATGTCCTCATAAATCTTTAGTTTCTTGGCTGAGAAGCATCTATTTCCGGAGTAATCCCTTTTTTTTGCTCAATAGTCCTCCCTTATGCTGGCCGATGACCTCCCTCCCTCCCCTTTGAAGATCATACTCCTTTTCTGTAAGTGAGTCAGTCTTTGTTTAACGTGAGTTTCCTTAGTGGACTTCCCCCCCCCCCTATAAGAAGCGTATTCTTCTATAGGGCACGCGATTCCGGGAAGACTCCCCTCTCTGCTAATGGCGTCAAGTAGTCTCCCACCCTTTTTTGACCTTACCCTAATGAGAGAGCGTGTACCCTCTCCTGCGAGATGTAACTCTCTCGGCTCCCTGGGACGGATCTTTCCCAAGGAAAGTTTCATCCCGCGAGTCGTTTTTTCAATGGTATCCCCCCATATGTTCCCCTTTCTTCTTTTTTTTTCCGTATGGAGAAAAACCCCCTCATCCCCCCATCACCGGATTGAGAGGGTCCCCCCCTCCTGAGCCCGTTATTCCATCACTTTTTTTCCCGCACCTCATTCCCTTTCCCCCTTTCGATTGTGCTGAACGATTGACTGTTTTATGACCGATCGTTTTTTATGAAAAATTTTGGCCATCCGGCTCCCTCTGACGTGAATGACCCCCCACTATTGTGACCATAGTCCCTCCGCTCGGCGGCCCTTTTTCCTAAAGACCTTCCCAGGGTGTTCCGCTTATCATGGTCTCTTTTCCTTTTCAATCGCTTTTTTTTCCATGATGGCGTCCCTTTCCTTTCCCCCTGCAGCTGTTTTTCCCCTATGCGACGTTTGATTGCGCTGGGACATCAATTTTTTTTCTTTTTTTTTCGATTGAGTGAGGATGGGAGCCCCCCCCCCCCTGGTCGGACGCTATGCCTTTCTGTGGTGCGATCGCTGCTACCGGGAGACGTTTTCATGGTCGTCACTGCGCGCCGATTCTCTTCACATAATGAACACTCTTTCCTTACCTTTCCCCCGGCGAGAGCCTTTTCTTTCATTGGATGATACGAAGTCCCGTCCCCTAACTGACTATCCTGTACCCCCCCCTCTCCGGCAGCCTTTTGGAGCCGGAGATGCATTCCCCTGACCACGCCCTTCTAGGTGACGACCCCCATGTCCCCCTTAAAGAATTAAGTTTTCTTTTTCGATTAAGGGCCCTCTCTCCTCCCTTATGTTGATGCTCCCCTCCTCTTCTTTCCAACGACTGGAAATATAAAGGCCCCCTTTCTTTTTTAGTTTCTTCCTTCAATAAGCAGACCGCGTCCACTTTTCTCTACCCCCCCTGCGGGATGGATAAGCTAACTCCCCCCAAAGGTCACCTTGAACCAGCACGCCCCTCTTGAAAGTGTAGGGTGGCCACCAAATCTTTCTCTAGCCCGAGCAGGTTTTTTTTTCTGTTTTCCCGCCTGCAGCAGAGGAGCTCCTCACAGGAGAGCTTCCTCTTTATCTTCTTTCGACAGTCTTTCTATCGCCCAGGAGGATTTTCTTGCCGACACGATCCGCTCCGACCCCCTCTCAAAAAACACCCCGGTCCCCTGTCTATTCTCTCAGGGACTCTCCCCCCTTTTCCGCGGGAAAACGAGAAATCCTTTTTTCCCCCAGTGTCGGAGGTCACCGCTCCTCTTGACGATAGGACTTTTTCCCCCTCCTCCCCGTTAGATTTCCCTTCTTTTCTGATCGGGAAGACAACTCCCCCGCTTTTTTCATTCGCCAAAGCCCGCCAACCTTTCTTTTCCTCTCCAGGTGATGCCCCTTTCCCCCCCCCCTTCTTCTCCGCTGATCCTCCCTCCCTTCCCTCGGGACGACGATTCCTCACTTCAGCCCCGAAGACGCGACCTCTCAAGTCGTCTTACCCTCCTTTTCTTCGACCAGTTGGCTAGACCCTTTCAGGTGAGAGAAAAAGTTCCTTCTGCCTCCCTTTCCTTATTTTACTCATCCCTTTTTTTTTTTTAGAGACTTTTTCGGGTGGATCGTGTCCTCTCACACTGCCAACGTGCTCTTTTATTGGAGAAAGAAGTCTTTCCGCGAATTTTCTTTCTCGGCAATGAGTCCCTTCGACCTTTCGCACGAAGGTCCATAGGAGTCCCTTTTTTTTCGGATTCTTCCCTCTTTCATCGGCGCCTTTTTTTTTTTTTCCTTAATGGTGCGGGCTTTTTTTTCTGGCTGCGTTCTTTCAAGCGCTGTTTTTCCTTCCCGGTATAAGAATCTTTTCCTCTCCGAGACCAGGAAGTTTCGTTCTCTTGAGTGGACGGACCGATCTCATTTATCGTAGGGGACCGTGCTTTT
>Ga0179593_1660447_pt1 | contig 17178 bp, 15 predicted proteins | sample CZODoug2_1_08_16_FD_185931 | JGI IMG/M metagenome (GOLD analysis project Ga0179593, IMG submission 185931) | Vadose zone soil fungal communities from Angelo Coast Range Reserve, California, USA - CZODoug2_1_08_16fungal (PacBio error correction) | ecosystem: Environmental > Terrestrial > Soil >... | reverse complement strand
TGTGGTGTTGATTTTCCATGCTGTGACTCTTCACCCCCAACCTCTCGTCCTTGATGCGATGGGTTTAAGACATGCCCCCCTTCAGTGCCCTAATGAGATTTCGATCCCCACAACCGCCTCTTCTTGCCCCCCTTTCCCCTTCTGTTTTGATTTGCCCCGCTGTTTCCACTTACTCATAGATTTTTTCTCAAATGGCGCGCACCCTCTCCTTGCCGATGAATTTCTTTTTTTTTTTTACTCGACCTCCTTCCCTCCCCGTGTGGTGCGGTTACGTGGAGGTTCCGCCCACTCTTTCCCCCCGTTCCTCACCCTCGAGGTCATAGACCCGCGGTTTTTTTTTAGGGCCGAGACGGTTTCTTTCGGAGGAAGTTTTCTTTTTTCTGGATTTCTTTGCCCCGAACTGCCTACCCGCGCCGCCAAAGACCCGTTAGCAAGAATCTCTCTCGTCATTCGAATTATATATATGCCGTTGAAAGCAGTCGGTATTCCGGATCTTTTTGACCCTTTTTCATTTTAACCATTGACTGCCTCCGGGTACTGACAGATCATTCTCACGACGCCCCCTGACCTTCACTCTTTTTTTCCTTCTTACTCCGCAACGCCGTCCCCCCTCCGCTCCAGTCTTTTATCCTCTCTGAACCCTCTCCAGATGGTTGCTGTCCCCTTCAGGGGTTCTTCGACCAAGGCACCCAAATGAACTCCCTCATCGAGTTCCTCCGCCCCCCTCCGGCTTTTGCCTTGCCATCTGGAGCCATTCCGTCTTCCTGCCCCCCGGATTTGCCCGCCCTCAGCTGTTCTAGCGAAGCCGGTCCAAGATGTTGGTGTCTTTGTTTTTTTTTGGTTATGGCAAAAATGACCTCTTTTTCCTCTCAAGGGTCCGTTTTCCTGGGCTCGTTTCCTCTTCCTTTCTCGGGTGATGTCCTTCCGCGTCGGTCGGGCACGGTTCCATTGTGTTTTTTCTCCCCGAGCAGTGACTTTTTACAGCGGCTTGCTTGTCCCAGTCTCTCTGGAGTTGCTTTTAGCAATGGTCCTCTGCCCGAACTTCGCCTGATTTCCTATGTCCAACCAAACACCCTCTCCTTACCGCTCACGGATCCCATGCCTCCCAGACTCCGCAACGGTACGTAAGTCACTTGCAGAACGCTGATCACCTGCCTTGTCTCGTGGATTTTTTTGGCTGGGCTCTTATGCTTAACCCCCTTCGGAAACAAGCCCTGACGCCTGGACCTCCGCTCCTAAATTCACTCCTCGCGTCGATTTCTCCCGGTTTCTCGCACGATAACTTTAATCCCTGCAAGTTTTCCGGTGCTCTTCATCGATGCCTTTAGAGATGTCCCCCTCTCCTTTTTCTCGAATCTCCCGCTTGGCTCTCTCATTCGCGTCATTCTTTGGATCCAGTATTTCCCGGGCTGGTCGTCCACCTTTTTATGGTTTCCCCCCCCCCTTTTATTCGGCGCATCAGGTAACGATGTGTTTTGTGAAGCTCATCTTTCCTCCTTTCCGCGGACTCCTGACGCCCGAGAGGGCCTTAGCATTTTTGACCGATGTCTCCTTTATTTTCCCCTTTAGGTGGCGGGTGACTCCCGACCTTCCCACAACGAAGCGGAAAATTGTTTTCTAGGAAACCTTTTATGCGTTGATTTCTTTCCTTCCCGATCGCTCCTTGTTTATAAGGAGTTGCCTGGGGAAAAGTGTAGGCGCCCCAAACAGGATTTTTCCTTGTTCACCACAACACACAGAGCTCCCGAGGCCCACGCTCCCAGTGCCTCTTCATAACCGTGTATATTTTCTCAACGGACAAGAGGCTTCCGCGATCTTTCATTGTTCTTGAGTAGTCGGTTTGGCCCTAAGCCTCTTTTTTGCAAGCCTCTTTTTATTTTTCTTTTTGCTTCTACGATTACAAGCGACTGTCCTTCTCGGCGGAGTCTTTTCAGGCCCATCGCCCTCTTTAGCTTTTCCCTCATAAGTTGGGGTTTTCGATCTATACTTTTACCGCCGGACAGACTTTACCCCATTTGGACGCGGTCTTCTCTTCTTCAGAGCATGCGCGAGCTACCACCATTTTTTATGGCCACCGGTACTATTCCCCCCCCCCCATTCTGCCTCTCAGCTTCTGTGACTCCTCTTTTTTGTGGGGAATCGAGCTCCATGAACCGGTTTTTGTCTGCTGCTGGTTTTTGCCTCGTGGTCCGCTTTTGTTTTCCCCCCCCTCCCCGGTGTTTTCGAACTTTTGAACCCCAAACTTTCCCTTCGCCCAAGTTTTTCGAGGAGCACGCATTCTCCGTCTTCCTTTCGATCGAATGACCTACCCTTTTCCTTTTTTCCTTACATCCCTTCCTCCCCCCTACAGAGTTTCCCAAATGATGCGAAATCGTTCTGCCTTGCTATGTTTTCGAACTTTCCTCGTAACAAACGGATTCTCGTTCTCACTTTGTTCCCCTCCTTTTTCACGAATCCCCTTTTTGAAACCCTCCAGCTCTTATCAGTCAGAAACAGCCTTTTTTTAAGTGAGCCGCCCTTGCGCTATTCCCTTGACCAGCTTATATCGTCGAGTCCGAAAATAGAGTGGTCCGGCAGCGCGACGGTTTCCTTTAACCTGGACTTGGCTCTTTACGAGACAGATTCTTTCCCTTGATTTCGTCTTTTTTTTTTTTTTTCTACATACCTTCTTGCGCGGAGGTTCTCTGAATCTCCAGTTCACCTGTAGCTTTTCCCCCTCCGTGAAGATCTCCGCCATTTCGATTCACCTGTCCTCCACCCCGGAACTTTTTCAGGTGATCTTGGATGCAAAGTTTCCTGACTTTCTTTTCTCATTGCCAGTTTTCTCTCAATTTTCTCTCAGTGTCGGGAATGAGTCTTTGTTTGGCTCTCTTTCCTCGAAATCTGGATAACGTACTGGGCTTGTCACTTTTCAATCCTTATATTGGGTTACCCTTCCCTTTAGCTTTCGCTTCTTTTTCCCCTCGGTTGGTCTTTGACTCCCCGGGGGTGATAAGAGTCAGCTGGGGGCATCCCGTTGAGAAACTATTCCCCCCTTCCTGTCAGTTTTTCTTGACCAGAAATTTTCAATTTCCCCGTTCCCTTTGGATCCTCGTTGTCTCTAAATTTTTGCCCATACTTTGTAATGCTTGATCCCTCGGTCAGGAACCCCCTCGTGCTTTATCGGCATCTCGGTTTTCAGCACACCCATCCGGATGGGTTTTTAGCGTCTATTTCTTGTTCATTTACGTTGATGCTCTTCCCGCAGAACACGTGCGAAGTCTTTCCAGCCGTTTCTTTTTGTCCTCCACCTCCTTTTTACAACAGTTAGCATGGATGGTGCGTTTTGCCGTCGTGTTGGGCGTCTTCTTCAGTGGAGAGAGTGACAGGTCGGTTTGTGATCTCCTGCCCCTGCTGTCTTATTTTTAGTTCCCCCCTTTTTCACCCTTTGCCCCTTAACTTTCCCTAAGTAGTACCTCCCGTGATTCTTCCGTCGTTAATGAAGTAGCAGCTAGACGAGATCGGGCTTTTTTTCGGTTTTTAGAATCTGTTTTTTTCACCTAGGCTTCAAATTTTCCCTGCCTTCCCTTCTTCCTTCCCAACCTACCTCTATTTGTATCACTGATTTTCCATGACTCGAATTGACCGGGCTCTTTCAGTTCCCTCCCGTAACCGAAGTGAGTTCGTCCGCCGAGGAAGTCACCCGTGCCCGCCTCTAGCACCCACTTGCAGAGACTGAGACTTTTGAGCGCCAGGTTTGAACAGAGAGAGGAGGAGTGAGGAAAACTCTTTTTCCTACCCTTCCCCCTCCTCTTTTTTTCCTTTTTCATGCTCGCGGCTTTTTTCTATCCTGGAAAATCCACATTATGAGAGAAGCGAATCCAATCTGATCGTATGCTCTCCACTCTTGAGTTCTCTTTTTTGTTGAAGCCACGTCAGGTCCTCCTTCATTTACATGTTCTTTCCTTCCTTTCCTTTTCTTCCTCCTACTCCTTTTTTTTTTTTGCTGATGAGTCCTCTTCGCGAACGCGGAGGAATCACCTTTTAATGTCCGGCACCTGACGTGCCCCCCCCTTGCGATGCTTCCATAAAGGAGTGTCCAATCTTGTTCTCGCTTAGCCATCTCACGATGGATCCCTTTTTCCCGCTCGCTGAATCGCCTCCATCTTCGTTGGATGGTTTCTTCCAATGAGTTTACCTCCCTCCCTCGCTCTGTTCTCACCTTTTTCCCTGCTCCGCTGCAGTTGCTCAAACGAATGTCTTCCTCCCGGGCGACAGAAGCCCTGGGTTATTTTCTGTTGACGTCAATTTATTTGGAGACAGTATCCCCGTTCAAATTCGAGTTCCTGACCTCGGGCTCTTCTACTTTTTTTTTCTTGGAATTTTTTTTTTCCCCGGAAATTAAGAGTACGATTTGAATAACCTCTCTACCGCTACCTTTTCCTCCTCCTATCCTTTTTTTCGATGCCTATGGCTCAAGAACCGTGCATCTCATTGAGTTCTGTTTCCCCCCCCCCCCCAGGAGGGCTATGAACTTTCTACACGAACCATACTTGCCTCCTTTCGCGAATAATCTAAGCCGCCAAAGTTCGATAGAAGCTTGTCACTTCTCATACTGCCAACCCTCCTCCATGTCCTTTTTTACAAGACTTGACCTAACCTCATGTTCTTCACAGCCGTTCCGGGTGGCGCTGTGACCTCATCTCCCATCGTCGAGAAGCGCCGACGGGATTTTTCTCTTCCCCATCTTAGTTCCATTCCCTGAAAATTTCAGCGTTGATCCCAAAAGATTCTTCTCTCGCTTTTTCCCTCCCTTTGGCACCCTCTCCGATCTCGCAAGTACCCAATTTCCTTCTATTCTTCTTGCTGCACAACCCTTTTCACTGATCTTTCGTGGATACATTCTACGTCGCCTGGCGTCCCCCTTGGTTTATACCCCTCTTAGGCCTCCTCCAAGCGTCTTCTTTGCACCCCCCCAAGATTCTTCTATTTCCTTTACAGTCCTTTCCTGCCTTGCCTTTTACAGCCTCTCTCATCGCACCCAACAACACCCTCTCCCTTTTTGGCTCACCTTCTCCCCTTTTCATGTCCCGTTCTAAAGTCTCGTCCTTAAGCCCCTCTGAACTTGCCTATGCGCTTCTGCTCTCTTCCCCCTTTTATGAAGTGGGCCTTTTCGTCTTCCTTCTCTTACCTCCTTGAGTCCAACCGGCAGATTTTTTCTGCTTTGCCCTGACCTCCCTAGGCGTAAATTGCTTTCGTCCCTTGTTTCCCTGCTCCGGGAAAATCGGCCTCACGAGCCATTTCTTCCTCGCTCCCTTCCCCGTCGGCGCAGACCCCCCTTGATTGTTTAACCTAAGTCCCGCCTCCCCCGCTGGATTCCTCTGCAGTGGCTCCTTTTTTTCGTTACGCTGCTGGAGCGATAGACCACCCCTCTTCGGTTTCCCAACATTGGTTTTATTCTTCGCACATTCTAAGAAAGCGTTTTTATTTTCCCCATTCTTTCTTCCTCGTTACCCCGCTCTCTGCCAGCAGTCCCCCCAACTTCCCTACTCAGCTTTCTCTTCCAAATCATAGGTGGATGGTTAGTCCAGCCTTTTAGAGCTCCCCCTTCCTCGACCGTGGTCGTAGATTTTCCTTCTTCCTCCTCCCTCTTCCACCATGCCCGCCTTTATTGGATTTGTCGTGAACGGCAGACACACTTGGTTGACCTTCTACCAAGAGGCCAGCCCTACTGACTCCCCTTGGAAGGAAAAGCTAACCCTCGTTTTCGATTCGTCCATTGGTGATTTGAAGTACCTTTTCCCAACGCGGCACTCTCTCTGCGCCGTGAGCTTCCCCTCTCCGAGCTTCTCGTTTACTTTCGGCCCCCTCCGTCCTTCTATTTTCCCTCCTCAGTTGTTTTTCTGAGCTCCTTGCTTGCATCCTTCTCCTCGCTAAGGACTCGGAACTTTTGAAGCTTGGGTCAGCTCCTTGAGTCTCACGTTGCCGCGCTGGCAAAACCCCTTTCTTCCAATCACCTCCGCTCCTTTGCTCAGGCCTTCCGGTGTCTGATCCTTTACCGGTTATCTGGTATATTCCTTTTTGCTTTTGGGTTTTCTCTTTTTTTTTTATGTTTCCCCACTGCCATCGGGTTGGAGGAAGTCCCAGGGTCCCCACCTTCCTTTTCTCAGGGTTCGATCCTTAAGTACGAATCGACTCTCGCTTCCCCTGTCTTTACGTGACTCCGTTTCTTCTCAGTTCTGGACTTACACTTCCCACTTACTCTTCTTCACATTGCGCATCTGGCCCTGGAATATTGATTATGCCCCGCTATGTCTTCCTTCTGTTTTTAACTGTATGGCTCGATAAAAGCTTAGTTATCCCTAAATTGATCCCACCCAGGTGTTTACCCCCGATCGTATTTCATGGAGTTTATCGTTGATCCCTGAGCCTACTCTTGTCAATCCCCTTCGCTGAGCGATTAGCGTACACTTTCTATAATCTTCTCCCTTGATTGTTTCGTCAAGAGAAAGGAGGCAATCGTTCACCGAATCGTGTAGCCCGTCTTCCCTTTTCTAGGTTTTCCTCTTAGGCGGGACCCGGAGTCTTTTTACCTTTTACTTCCCTCTTTTTTCAAAGCAAGCGGCCGCTGGTGCCTCTTGGGGAAGCTCGAGACCCCCCGGACTCTTTCACCTTTTTTTATGGCCCCCTATTGCAAGGTAACTTGATCATAGATGATGCAATTCTCTCAGCTCCGGACCTTTCCGTGCTCTTTGAGATTTTTTTTTTTTTCGACTGCGTCCCTTCGTTGTCTTCAGTCTTTATCCTTGCCTGGTTTTTCAGAAAACTCTTCAGCGAATTCTTTGGTTTCCAACCTGCCTTTTTTGGTCCTTTCTTTCCCTTTCCTGGCCCTTTAGCCGGGAGATTTTTTCCCCGTCGTTTTTCAGCCCACGTTCCGTTCAAGTTTGTGTACGAGCATCCGCAAGCCTCCTTGATTTGATTTTTCGAGTCATTTTTGAAAAACATGCTGTTCCTGCTTCTCGAGTCCCCTCCCGTGCTTATCTGGTCTTCCCCAATCAAAAGAGGGCCTCCTTTTTGACCTCCAAATCCACCCTCTTCTTTTTTCTTTCGCAGCCTCGATTGAAGGCGTCCCCTTTTTCTTTTGTCTCTCACTGGAAACCCTTTCTAGCGGCTGTTTTCGAAAAATGAGTCGGGCTAGCTTCATTTTTCCCTGCTTTGATCTTTCTTTTTCCGTTGGATGGGTTGCGGGACTTGCGTTTTTCATGACGGAGTGAGATTCCTTCTTATGAGAACTTTTTGGACTTACTGTTTTCTTTCCTTTCCCCTCCGTGATTCCAGAGAGAGCTTAATCTCTTCTCTCGCTTCTTTTTTTCCCTTCTTATATCTTCCGTCTCTCTTTCTTCTTCTTTTTTTTGAGAGGTTGTTATTTTTTCGTCTCCGACCGCGCCCCCTCCTCCGACCCCGCGAAACCGTTCCCTGAGAGCCTATTTCTCTCCTTTTCTTCCTGCTCGGTCACAAGATAGATTCTACATTCCACGTACCCACCCCTTTGATTCCTTTTGAAGAACCTTTTATCCTTTTTCCCACTCATCGCAGCGCTTTCGGTGTGCGCTCCTCTTGGACCTTCGCGGATTGAGTTCTTCCACGACTGGCCCTATCCCCCAGTCAGATTTCGCGAGTGCCTCGGTTTTTTTGATCGCAATCCCTTTCTTCCCTTCTGAGCGAAGCGACCCTCTGTCGTCTGCCTACTTCCGACATCGCATTTTTGATGTCTTTTTAGCCCACTCATGTGGCTTTTTCCTCAAGTACAATTTTTTGACGAGGTAGGTGACATCTCCCTCTTCTTTTCTATGGTCTTCTTTTGAAGCACTGTTCCTTGATGTCCTGCACCTGGACGTTGTGACCCCCCACCCCAACTCGCTTCTCTGGATTCCCGCCTCCTATGCGGTTTCTTCCTTCCTCATCAGACTTTTTCTGGATTTAGCCCACCCCCCTTCGCTCGTTTCTCGTTTTTTCTCTCCTCCCTCGCTTGTTTCCCCCTTTGCGCACAGTTCCTGCAGTCTCCATTCTTAACGCCCACAGCTCCCTCCCCTTCGGAGGTTGTGTCTTATTTCTCCTATACTTCTCCCCCTGGGCCGTCAATTCATGTCATCGCCTCTTCCGAGCGAGACGGGTCTCTGGCCTCCCTGTTGCTAAAGTTCGCGTCCCTCCACACGGCTTTTTTCCTCTCTGCCAACCGCCTAGCTGCCTTCGTGATAGGATTTTTCTTTTTTCCTTCGTCTGCTCCTTTTTTTCTTGTTGAAAATCCGGTGTTATTTGGTTGTAACTGCTGCACGATCCAGTAGTGTCGGCCGTTTTTTTTTCTCTGTTTTCCTTTTTTTTTTTGATCTTTCCCTTTTCCAGCTCTCTCGTATGGACAGCCCTGCCCTTTTTTTCCATCCCTCCTTCCTATGTCCGCCAATTGTATCTCAATTGATCTTAAAAATTGATTTCCTTGTGGTCTTTTGACAACTATAAAGATTTTGTCACCCGCTGCTGTTTACATAAACTTCCCTTAACGACTTCGGCGCATCTGCCCCATCCTTCTTTTGTCTGTTCCTTTTTCCCATCTATGGCTGAAACAGCTTGATTGCGCTCCCCCGACTCTTAGCGGCAGTCCCCCCGTGCTGGGAACCCTTTTTCTCCCTCTACTATACTCCAGGGTCTCTGAATTGCTGTCGTCTAGATCCTTTTGTTTTTTCCATTCTAAGGTCGGCCCTTCTGTTCCCTTAGTAGCCATTTCCCCGATACACCTTAGAAGCAAATCGGTTTTCTTGGTTCGCTTTTTGTGACTTACAGACATGGTCATCTTTCCTTCCCTTCTTTTGTCCCCCGCTCTGCCCTCCACCAAAAAATCTCATTCCCGGCGTCTCCCCCGTTTGCGGCCCATCCCCCTTTCCCGTCAGCGATGAACTTTTCTCCTATTCTCCATTTGCTCTGGACCATGCTTTCCTATAGGCTTTTGCGAGCTCCACCTCTTATCCAAAAGCGGTCTCTTTGCCTTTTTCAATTCACCTACGCGCGCTTTTTGATGTTTCTCCTTTCCTCCCCGCTTTTTTAATTCGGGCTACGCAAGCTCAATTCTCTTTTTCATCGATTCTCTCGCCCCCCACCTCCTTTTTGGTGCCGAAACGCGACATACGCTTTATCTCCTTCTCTTTTCCCCCCCATTTTTGCTTTCCGGCGTATCAGGGATGGCCGACGATCACGCCCCATCCCCGATGCGATATTTTCCCCGTTTCACCCTGGTACAAAAGCGTTATCGCTCCCGTTTTATTCCCCGACCGACAGAGCTTTAGGAATCCACCATGCTCAGCTTTCCCTCTTTTTTTTAAATGTCTCCAGCCCCGTAGAGTCCACGACGGTCAAATTTAGGACTTCGTTTCCTGGTTTTTTCCCTTTCGGATTCCTGACTTCAGATATCGACCACTTGGTCGACTTTGTCACCGTTTTTTTTCGTTTGCCAACAACAGCGCACCCGCCCTTTCTTTCCCCAACCTTGCCGCCACTCCCTGGAATCTCCAGATCACCTGTTCTATTTTCAACCGGTCCTATCTCTTTTCAATTGGTTTTTGAAGAACGTCAGGGTGGCCACGCGGCAACCTTCCTTTCTTTCGACTTTATGCTTCCCCTCCTATCGACGCTTCCTATCGGAGGAGGATTCCTTTTCAAGGCAATCTCTTGTTGGTGTCTTCTCTGATTGTTCGGGGAATAAGTCCCCGCCTTATCCGGACTCTCATGAAGCTTTGGCGATTTTAGAGAATGTCTGGGTTTGCATCCGTGCCTTCCCAATCATTCCTTTCCCCCCCCCTCACCAATTTCTCCTCGAATACTGCTTCTTCCCGCGGCAGGTCTCAACTCTCTGGTCGGTATGGCCTTTGCCTTTGCTTTTTTGGTTCTCCCCTCTCTTTTTTTTTTCCCAAACTCCCCCATCCGTTTACGGGCAGAAGTTCCCTCAACTATTTTTTTCCTTTGTCGATTCCCTTTTTTTTTCTCCCCTCCGCCCGGTTTACGATCGCCTTCGGACCCGTCGTGGGTTTTTTTTCCTCACTTTTCGTCCTACTTGAAAGCCACCTACGCGGAAATAAATTTTTTTTCCTTTTTTTCCGCCTCTTTTTCCCGCTCTGAGGGTCGATACAGATTTGGGAACCGGACTGTCTCCTCTGAGCCCGAAAGGTGGCAGATCACAGTTGGGCAACCCTTTTTTTTTGGTGGCTTCTTTTTCGTAACAGCAGGAGACTTTAGTTCTTCTTCGCGCGCTTTTCCCTCGCTAAATATTTTTCCGGTATTAGGTTACCAATTTTCTTCTCTTGCCGTATTGTTCGTAACAAGAGACATTGTTTTTTCTCTTCCATTCTCCTCCTCGATTTTTCTAGCCAGCCGTTTTTGCGATCGAAGGAAGATTACCCTCCGGGCCTTTCATTTCCATTCCCTCCTTGGTTCTGGTTGAATCCGAGGTGAGCGACAAGGTCCATCTTGATTCAGCCAAAGTGAAATGGGTTATTCGTGCTGCAAGTCACGCTGGACGGACTTGTCGCCTGGTCTCTTTTTTGAATGCCTGTGTTTGTTGTGAGATTGTCTCTCGAGTCTCCTTGCTAACCTTTTCCGGGCTGTGCTGCCCTGGCTTTTTCCAGGCAACTCCCAATGACCGCTTCTTTCGGACTCTTTATCTGCAGGCCCTGGTTTGCTTTCTTTGTTTCGCTCCTGAGTCCCCTCTCCGAGCGGTTTCTTGTGAGCTCCCTCCGACCAATGCGAAGCATCTTAGGATCGTCCTCGAATTTGCAAAAAAGATTTTTGGCTCTACGCCTCTGCTCTGTGCTTCCCAATAACTGTGGCCCTTGATTTCTTTTTCCCTTCTTTTCCTTCGTGATTTTTTTTCTTTTCTTTTGGCCTCGCTGAAGTCGTTTGTCCTTTTCATGCTTCTCCCCTCCTCCACCTTAGTGGCTGTTCCAGCAACATCGGTTCTTTTTGTCGAGCCTCTTAACTTCGTTTTTTTTCCGTTTGTCTGTTCGTATTGGGTTTCCCTTAGTTTTGTGCCCTTTCGGAGGCGTTGATTTCCTCTTTCGTTTTTCGCTTTTTTTCTTCGCCCACGACATCCGGACCCGCCAGCGCTCTTAGCTTGTTACTGCCGGAGATGCTGACGAGATCGGGCTTTCCTCGTTTTTTGCCCCCCAACTTTCTCGGAATTTCCGCGCCACGACCCCTTCTCACACCTTCCCGTCCCGCTCGATCTCGAGGGTTTCAGACCTCGACTTTTCCGGTTTTTCCCACCACCTTCACCGCAGCTCGGTGCGTGATTCATTCCCGGGAATCACCCCAACTACTACCTCCATTACACTCACAGACGCTTTCACGCCGAGACGTTCGCTACCGGTGACGCTAGAACCTCTCCCCAGCGGTTTTTTTTATTTTTTTTCTCGGATGTCTTTAGATTCCGGAGTTAGAGACAGCGACTGGTAGAAGAGATGTGGCTCCACAGTCTATACGATGTACTAGTAAATGTTCTTGAATTGTTCCTGTATCGTGGCTCAACGCGACGAGAGAACCCAGCGACTGTTTGATAGGAGGGAACGTTCTAGCAAAGCAGAGGACTAGCAGGGATCTGCGCATTGAGGTCGGGGGTTGCAGAACGCCGGTTCAGCCCCGTTTGCTCGACTTGTCCCAGCTTTCAATCTCTCTCCTTCCTCTCAGTGTGTTCTATTTTGCGACTCCCCTCTCCCTTCCTGTCCGGAATTACGTGCGGTTCAAACACCCCCCTCGAGCACATATGAGCTCCAGCCTTTGAAGAGAGGTTATTCGCTTTAGATCCCTCGAGCTAGCTTTCTCTTCCTCCCCACTATTAGTTTTGGCGGCCATGAGTTTCCCTTCCCTCGCTCTGTTTCCTTACTTTTTCCGTTCTTTTTGATTTTCCGTCCCATCCTGTGCTCCTACTGCCCAAGAATCAAGACGCGGCGGTGAGTGTGGATGTCGCCCTCTCCCCAATCGCTTTCTTCGACCTCGGCTCTCGTATCACGGTTGCCCAGGTTTTTTAGGTTCCTTTCATTTGGCGGTCCCTTTTTCTCGTCACTACGAAGGCTATACCGCGCCCAATCTCTCTCTTTTATCGATGCACTCTCCACCCCCCCCCCCCCCCTCCCCCCCCCCCCCCCCCATCCCTCCCGTTCTCTTTCCTCCGCGTTCTTGAAATTACTGGAGGTCACTGGATGACACCCCACCTTGTTTGCGTCTCCTTTTTTCCATCTAGCCGCCGACTTCACCTCTCAAGGCCCCTGACGCACAGCCCGAAGGACACCCCACGACTACCTGCTATCCCGGTGACCCGATGGTGCCTGGAAAAAGCCTCTGGTGGCGCGTGATATGCGCTCCGAGGCGAAAGCGAAGACAATACGGATTTTGTCCAAAGATTTTTCCCCTCCTTCTCTTTGCCGACCTCCCCCTCTGCTCTCCCCCGAGCCGACGGACCCCTGCTTTTGGCCCCACCCCTCGATATCTCCGATAATCCCCAAGGTGCGCGGCTTGGAGGAGAGTCCCCCCCCGTGGATTTTTTCAGAGACTTAGGAAACAGACGTCGGCGTCTCTGGTCTTCCCTCGATCTCTAAGACATCGAAAGAGGCGATTTTTGTACCCCATTCCCTCTCGGATTTTCCGGAAAGCTGGCAGCTATGTTGTTTTTTCTTCCGTTCCTCCGAGCGCATAGCCCAAAAAATGCGTTTTGAGCATCTTTTCACCCATGCCACGGTCTCATCGTGAAATTGCAAGCACGCAGCACCTGGCCTTTCCCCATTCCGACCCTTCTTAATTTCGGTTCTTTCGGGTCCTCTCTTAAAATAGTTCTAAAACAGCGGTTCATGTGACCACCCCTTGTTTTACCGTTTGGCCTCAGGATTCTCCTTTAGCACCGGGCTCTTCACGATACCAGTTCTGGCTTTTTTGGCTCCCCCCCCCCCCTTCGGTGAGTCCCTAGATTGCATCCGTCCGTCTTTCCGACCCCCCTGAAGACGCGCCCTCCTCCCTCAATTTCTCTAACGGTGGCGCTTGGCGCTCAGTTTTTTTCTTCTCTCCGCCCACTCAATCTCTATCGGTTTTAAACCCGGGATGCGGCGCACCCAGGAACGAACTCCTCCTTTATCGGTTCCGCTTTCTTCAGGCCCCCCTACCATGAGCGGGCATCAGCAATTCTTCCCGTGCCCATCGTTTTTTTTAATGTTTCCAGCCCGTCGAGCCCCCCGAACGTACTGTCTCGTATCTTAACCTCTTCCTCGGGACATTTTCGGATGCGAAGGCCCCGCTGTTTTCCCTTTTTCTTTGCACTTTTCTTGCAAGGACGACCCCGCTGGTCGTTTTGAACCGCGAACAAGAGTCCCACGAAACAGACAGGCCGAAATTCCACCGGTCTCCGGCAGCGTTTTTCAGCAGATATGCGCCTCAAATTGGTGATTCCTTAGGTTTTCCCGAAGCGAACATTTGCGCCCCTCGAAGGAAACCCACAACCTTGTTTTTTTTTCAATGCTCCCCTCTCCTCGTCAGTTCGCGGAGGTGGATGCCCGGTTATCTTTACCCGACGTAATTGGTTGTGGTTGTCGAGATATGGAAGGGCCATCCGGAGGTAAGATGAAATCTGCAGTTTTCCTTGGCTGGTAAGCGGTGCAGAGTCGCACCCTGTTCTTCCCATCCCCTACTGACGGCAGCGAATAGCGGCGCCTCGGCGGGTTCCGATTTGGTTCTCATTTTGGCTGGGTGGGCGTTCTCGTTCTTTTTGTTAACCAATTCCCATAAAGGTTGGCGGGGTTGTCTTTCCCCTTTGCTTAATCCATTTCTTTGCCCAATGGGTTGAGCTGGCCCGTCTTGACTAACGCTCCCCCCCATTTCTGACGACTCTCTCAATGTGACCGTCGTGTTCTCGCTTCTGCCCCCCACACTTGTTTTGAAATACCGTTGACATCTGCATTTCCCCCCATCTCTTGGGCTGATGTTCCGGCGTGGAAACCGGTTTTTTCGCTAACTCTTCGTTACGAAAAGTCGCAAGCATCACATGGCGACCCCTCTAGTGGCTTCGTGCGACCAGCGCTAGAGAATTAAACCGTGAATCGCGAGCTCTTCTTTACACGCAATCCTCTTTTGTAGGCCCCCTTTTCTATCTCTGAGCCCCCGATACTTGGTTTTCTCCCGAGACCCGATCTCCTTGCTCCTTCTTTCCGCTGACGTTTTTTTTTGTTGGGTTCCGGTTACTTGCTGTCAAAGCTGTTCCTTTGCACTTTTTTACGCGTTTCCCTCCCGGTTTACTCTCGCGCCCGGCAGCCGCTCATCCCTTTTTCCCTTCTCACTTGGTGATGTGCTGCAAGTTTTCCGCGACGGCCCTTAGGTTCATTCTTCTTTTCGTTTTGAGTCCTTGGACTTAGAGGTTGTTTGTTTTTCTGCCTCCTTCCTCTCGTATGTTTTTGCCGCTGTTTCTCCGGCAACCCTGCGAATCTGGTTCACGTCTCCCGATTTAGCTTCGGTTTCTGAAGCCCTGCATACGAATACTTTTTTTTCCGCTTTATGCTCCCCGAGAAGGTTTTCCCTTTTTTTATGAACTATTCCAATCCGCGAAATTCGTCTCGGTCTGCTAACCCAAATTCTTCCCAAAAGCCTTGTCATGCGGTCTCTCCCCTATGATTTTTTTTTAATCCCACGAGTGGACTCGGCCCCATACATCTTTGCCCAAAGACACCTCAGGATTGTATTTCGCTGTTCCACTCTCAGGATCCTTTTTTGGCCCTTTCTTTCACCGTCCATTTTCTCTTCCCCATCCACCATGGGTATAGTGGTTTTCACCTTAACGATGCTGCATTGAGGCGGGCTGTTTGCAATCCGTGTCTTTAGTGGTTGGCGCGTTTTTTTTTGCGGAGTGCTTCAATGATCTGCGACCCTTGTACGTCACTGTTCGTGCATTAAGCCCGTAATCCGCAGTTTAGCCTACTCATCTCCCTAGACCTCCGATCGTCGGTCCTGACGTCTCCCTTCTCCTTCCTCTTTGTCTCTTTTTATCGTCCTAGGACGCCTTTCATTTCAGCCCGAAGGAAATTACCTCCTCCCCCCGGCCATAGTTCCTGAGCCCTTTTAGTCTCTGACTAGAATTTGCCGCCGTGTTTCTTCGCTCTCCTCGTTGCTCTGCTGTCGCCGCGGAGACCTTTTGACGCCTGGTCAAGCCCTCTTTCAGTTTTTTTCTCCTTTTGCTCGCCCTTTCTTCCCTGAGGAGGAGATGGATGAAAAGATTGGCCGACATCCAATCTTGCGCCTTTCCTTCTTTTTGTTTGGCTCGCACCCTCCATCGTATTCTGAGAGAAGCGAACCCCACCTCTGCTCGTCTTTTCTTTCTTCTGATTTTCGCGGGTTGGGTGTCCGCACGTCAGGTGCAGGGGAATCCAGGTTCTTTTCCCTACTCCCCGGTCGTCCACTCCCTTGTTGAAGTCTCTCCAGCGACCGCGGACGGAGAACCACAAAACCCCAACCCACACAATGTGACGTGAGTCCGGGCACAGACTTCTGGTTTTCCAACAACAAAATCTCCCCTAAGATGAGCTGCTTTTTAGGCCTTCTTTCGGCTAAGAATTTTTTTCTTTCGATCCCCCCCCCGCTCGATTGCCACTCTGAGCGAATCTTTCCTGCTCTTATCTCCTCGCATGTTCCTCTTTCCGCCTGCACACGCTCTATTCGCTGAATTTTTTCCAGGAGTCAAACGTGTAGTCCTCTTCTCCCTCACCCTCCGGTGGCGTTTACCTCTTTCTAAGGCCGCCCAAATTACCCATCGACATCTTCTTTTTGATCCTTACCGGTTTTTTGGCTAAGGTCATTTCGGAAGTACGAGCCTATTTTTGCACCTGACATTTTCCCTCCCTTTTTTTCGTCTTCTTGCTACGGAATGACGAGGATCTATCCTTATTTTTTCTCGCTCCTTCCCTCCTTTATGGTCTTAACTGGCTTAAAAAACAGGCGGTTTTTGGAGCCCCCAGTTCCTCTTCTACCCTTTGCCGCCGACGCCCCCCTCTTTTCCACCGCAGCCTCTTCGGGGGTTAAACCTTTCTCTACCCTCCTTTGCTGTTTAGGTCGCGTGATCGATAACAGGCACATTTTCTCATTCTTAAATTCCAATCCGGATTTTTTCTGCCAAAGATGGCGCTCAGAATTGCCGATGTCTGATTTCCTTTGACCTTCCTCTGCTATCGCGCCCAGTACACCTTTTGGCAAATTTTCGCGCGACGAAGCTACTCCAAAGGTTCCTAGTTTTCATTCCCCCTTCACCTCTTTTGAGCGTTGTCCCCGTATCGCCAGACCGGCTAGCCCGGCTTGTACGACCCTCTCTATTGAAACAAGATTCGGCTGAGTTTTGACCATTCGACGCTCTGCCCGTCACGGCTAATTCCTTGTCTTTCCCCCATCCCCACAATCTTTTTTCTCGAACGGAGTTCTGGGCGAATCAAATGTCCTTAAGAACTGTCGATATGAACTGCATACTCTGTCCCCCCGTCGACCGGATGCTATTTGGCTGCTGGGCCGAGCTTCCCTCTGGAGTCAACCAGAGGACTCTTTTTAACCTCTAGCTCAGCAAGTAACCGCCGCTCTTCGTACCCCTCTTTTGCTCACGCCTCAAGTGGAAGATCGGGCTCGGCAGCAACTTTTGACCTTCGCGATGCCGACAACTCCTTTCGACTCCGCCGCTTTTACAGCGACCGAGAAGCCGTTTCTTCTTCTGGTTTTCCTCCTTTACGACCGAAAATCTGACGACGTTGGTCTTCCTGGCGCAATTCATGTCACTTTTCTCCCCTCAGGTTCGCTGAGGACAGAGGACATGGAATTAATCTTCACCAGTGCGGAATCATTCCACCCGTATTTTTCAGCCCCCGTCGAGCCAACAGACTGCTCATTTATCTTGATCGCCCGTGGATAGACATTAGGTCCTTACAGATCCACCTTTTTTCGTTGTTTTCCCACGTGTCCCTGGCCGCCACCCGGCTTCGTTTGAACACCGACTACCTTCCGCACTACCGACCGGGATCGACCAGCCCCTGTATATTATTCTCCCGAGTTCCCGCTTTTGTGATTGTCGATCTTGTTGGCCCTTAGGAACAGCTTTTCTATTCCACCGCTTTCGAGCAGCTTCAACTTCTGTCCCTCCGCCGT
>Ga0179593_1660435_pt1 | contig 17178 bp, 11 predicted proteins | sample CZODoug2_1_08_16_FD_185931 | JGI IMG/M metagenome (GOLD analysis project Ga0179593, IMG submission 185931) | Vadose zone soil fungal communities from Angelo Coast Range Reserve, California, USA - CZODoug2_1_08_16fungal (PacBio error correction) | ecosystem: Environmental > Terrestrial > Soil >... | reverse complement strand
TGGATGCGGCTTTTTTTTGCGCTTTCTCCCTCTTTTCTCCTATCCCCTTCCCCCATTTTTTGATTACAACGTTCTTTTTTAGAGAAGGTCATTGTGCCCTCATACACTTTTCTGAGCGAGACCTTTTTTTTTTGCTCGTATTCCCGGACCCGTTTTCTCCCCCGGGTCTCCATGTTTTTCAAGTTTTCCGATTCCCATCTTCGGGGCAATCCTTCCAACTCGGCAATGATCGCGTCCAGGTATCTGCTGATGTTTCTTCCCCTGCGGTCACCACGATTTTTTTATTAGGACCCGACTCCCCTTCCCTTCCTGATTCTTTTTCCCCGCGCCCTCCGCTACCTTTTTCATCATCTCTTCTTTCCCTTCACGTGGTTCCCCTCTCTTGATCACGGAAGACGACCAACTACAGGACCTTTTTTTTTTTATGAGTTGCTGGATCCCGAGAAGTTAGACTCAGTATCCCTCCCTGACAGTGCGGCCCGCCGAGAGCTTTGCTAAAAGGGAAACTCTTGCGTCGCGTCGACGCTGCGGGGCACCAAGGTCCCTTTTTAAGGTCCAACGACTCCGACGACAACACTATTTGAAAACCCCTCCCTTTTTGACCTTTTACCGGGCAAAGTTGCCTTCCCTTCCCAGAGCTTTTGCTATTCCCCAATACATTCTTCCTCCCTAAACCCTCATGACCCCCTTTTTGTTTTTTTTCTGGGGTTCTTGGGTTTGTTTTTTCTTTTGGGACTCCCCCCCCACAGGTCTTTCTTCCCTTCCGTGAAATTTTTTAACATAACGAATGAACCTTAGGCCTCTTTATCCCTTTCCCCTTTTTCTCCTTTTATGTGTTTTTTTCTCCCGCTGTGGTATGCGAGAGACGTGCAGATTCCGGCGTAGCAACCCTGCGGCTAAAGTTTTTAGTCAAGGGTGGTTCTCCTCCCCTCGAAACAGGCTTTCAGTGACCCTCGCTTAATGTCGCTTTTCACATTCCATAAGTTGTTTTGGATGGGGCTGCACTCTTGACTACCGCCTGGCCAGAGGCAAGTTCCTCCTCAACCCCAACCAGGTTTCTGTCAAACTTTCAGTCTCGGGTTTCCCTCTTTAACTTCACTTTTTCCTCTCAGCATCCCACTTCGCCCCGATACCCCCTTGTGGAAGCTGGATCCTAAGGTTTTCCTTTTTTTTTTTTGGTTTTGCCGTAACGCCTTTAGCAAACCTCTGACCGCCTATTTGTTGTGTCCTCATGTCTTCTTGTAAGTCGGGGAGCTGCCACATGTCCTCGGCAAGCAGAGGCCTTTCCTTGTCGCTGGCTTTCACCTTTCGCACCGGTCTTCTGCGATGGGGTTTTGCCGAAGCCTTGGTCCCTTGAAGCCCTGGTTATAAACAACGATCTGACAGCGGCTTTTCTCGAGTGAGCAATTTTTGGCCGTCCTTTTTTCTTAGGGTTACCTTCCGGGACGGACGGTTCGTTGTGATTTCCCCCTTGGGGGCTTCTGGGATCCGACAGAAGAATGTGCTTCGAGGCCTGTGTATACCTTTAATCGTCTGTGCATCCCCAAGGTCCTTCCCTTCTTGGCGCCAGACCCTTGATGACATAACGGGGTCGTAGGCAGTTTTTCAGCCCCTGTCTTCTCGGGGCCTGGTCCAGTTAATACTTTTGTATGGCTTTCAAAGTGGGGCCCCTTTTGATTGGATCTTTAAGCTTTACTCGGCTTACGTTCCTGGACCCTTCTTTCATCGTGTTTCCGACTGTACAGGAGTTTTGATTTGACCTTGATCCTTTCTTTTCCATTACTCCCGTTATTCTCTCTCAATAGTGAATTTCCTGGAGGATCTTTTTGCCCCTACTTTCCAATTGTTGTCGCCCGCACGCTGAGTGTCTACTTCTTCATTCCCCGCGCGCTTCTTCACCCGCAGACTTTTCGACGTGGATAACTCTTATTGCGGGTCAAGTTTTCCATCGACTCCTTTTTTACTCGCCAGATTCCTACCCCCCCCATACCGTTTACGTGCGGCAGTGGCTTGTTCATCGTTGTCTTTTTCTTTCTATTTCTGCTTCACGTCAGACCGTGATGCCCCGGGTTTGGCCCTTCGTTGCCCTGCTCAGCCTGAAGAGCCTTCCCCCTCCCGGGCATTCTTTTCAGATAGACAGTGCCACCTCGATAGTGGTAAGAGGGTTCTACTACTCGAGGCCTGTGTCCTTTCGGGCGCTTTTCCCTTGTTTTCCGGAACTTCTATCTTTTTACGATTTTCTCAAGCAGCTCATCACGCTGAAGCAAAGCTTGCACGTTTGATTTTTCCAAGGACCTCCATGGAGTCCCGAAGCTGAACCTTTTCGCTGCGGGCATGCTCTTCTAGGTGATGTCTCATGTTGTTACTAGAGCGAGTGCAGGCTAAACCTAAATTCCCTTCCGATTCGCCAGTTCTATCTTCTCGACCCGTCACTCCCGACGACAAACTTCCCAATTCGGCGTTTCGCGGAGTGCTTTCTTGACCCTTTTTCCTGTGAGACTGAGTCCCAGCGCGGGGGCGATACAAGCGTTTTCCCTCCAAGATTGTAGACCCTAACAGGTTTCAGACCGGCTCGCGACAGATTTTTTTCTTTCTTTTTCCGATTGAGAAACAATTTCTTCACCTCTCTTACCCTTTCCCCCCCTCGTGCCTAGAAACGACAGTAGGCTTGCGATTTCTAGGAACCCCTCATTCCTCCTGAAGTTCTTTTTCTTTTTCGACGTCACTCTTCTATGAAATGTCGTTTTTGTCCTCAACGTTTGGACAATGTCAGAGTGACAAGCACAGTTTATTCCTGCTTCGGTCCGTCTTTCTTCACGAATGGAGACGAGAGACTGGTCGCCCTCCGGACAGGTTCGGAAAGTCCGTCTTTTTAATAGCCTATTCCGTCCCCTTTCCTCCTTCAGTTGCGGTTAGAAGTCTAGTTCCTCCTTCCTCAAGATACGGTGTGCAGCGTTTGCCCTCCATGTCTCCTCCCAAGGTAGGTACTTAATGATAGGTCCTCCTGGTCTTTTTTGAACTTTAGCTCGGAATGCAAGCCCTGAATTTGATGCGCGCTCTGGTAATATACCCGTTTGGAAGAACTTCTTCTTGTTATCTTCATGTTTATCTCGGGTAACCTCTCTTTCGGCGGTTTCTTGTGGTACAGGTCTTTTTTTTTTCGTAGCGGGACCTTCCCTCTTTTTTTTTTAGCTAGCAGTTCAAGTATGATGCCTGACACTGCCCTCTTTCTTTTTGCCTGCATGAACTTTTCTTTTTCAATCGTTTTCTTAGAATTTCTCCAAGCTCTCTATCCCAGCCAGGTTTCCGTTTGCTCCCTCACCGCAGTTCTTCCTTAGCCAATTCTTGCTTCGGTTCTAGCCACCTTGGCCACTTCCTATTGTGAAGCCGCATGCGTTTTAACACCCTCAGCCGACTTTTTTCTTCTGAGCCGCCCTGTCTTCTTTTTTTTTATGCAGGGTTGACCTGGGAGCTTCAGCAGTTCCCAGTCTGCGTCGCCGGCGGCCTCCCCTCCTCCAGTTAATTTTTTGTCGGAGTGAGGGACAAGAAACCGATTTTCCGTTTTCTATGTTTTCTCTGAGAATTCCTTCGATAATTTCTGCTCCCCCCCCCCTGACGGTTCATTTTTTGTGGCGTGCCAGGTCCCTGATGGAGAGTGATCCTAAATTTAGCTGAGATCCTTCGCATCGTCTACGCCTGGATCTCCACTTCCTGGCCGGAAGACATGCCTGGGCCTTCCTTCCCGATTTTTAACGAGCCGGACCCAGGTTTCTGTAAATGAACTCCGGACTTGACCTTCTCTTCTCTGACTTTGACCGGTCCTCGAAGACCAGTTTCCGGCTGCTTTCCCTTTCCCCTTCGCCCCGTCCGGTACTGGTTTCCTGCCCCTTTCCAAACCCTGCCCCTTTCTTAGGATGCCAGGGTTCTTTTTTTAAAAAAGGACCGCTTCTTTAAAGCGGGGTTCCCTGCTTTCCGAGCACTCTTCCTTTCTTGACGTTCGGCGCCTTAGTCAAACTCCCCCCTTCAGCACGGCGCTTTTATGGAAGCAACTTCAAGAACCTTTTTCTTGAACCTTCCATGGGGCCAGTGGAAACCCTTATCCGGTATTTCCCTAATCGTTCCCAGTTCAAGCCTGGCCGAAGACACGCCATCCCCATCACTTCCAGCCCTCTACTTTTTCCCGAGGGCTTCATCAAGTAAACCCTTCCCGACGCCCCCGCAAATTCAGTTGGCAGTCCCTTTGTTGTACTTTTTCCCAATTTCCCAGTGCCTGCTTACCTACGCATTGTCATTGTCCGGCGATGGCTCTTCACTGACGGTGTCTCGGCCCAGGACTAGGTGTGTTTACGAGACGTTGTCCTCTGCTCGCTCTTCTCCGAACCCGGACTGACTGGCTGCCGACTTCATGATTTTTTCCCTCAGCTTCCAGGCAGCAGGAAGCTCCTTTTTCGTGCCCCCCCCCCCCCCCCAAGCGGTGACCCCTCTTTTTTTCTTTTTTCCAATCGACGCGCCTTCTTTTCACCCCCCCCTCCTTTCCTTCGGTTCTTTGATGGGCCCTTCGAAGTCATAGTTTGAGATGGTGTTTCGACTCATCTCCAGCTTCCTATTGACCTGTGTTCCAAAGCCGAGTCCCCCACGTCTTGATGGCTGAGAGTACCTTCCTTACCTGGTCCAGCTTCGAATCCATTTTTTCTAAACCTCTCCCTTTCGGCCTCTCCCCCCTCGCTGGCTTCGTTCTTAACTTTGGTTGTCTTATGCACGCCCTCACGCGAAGAGCTCGGATAGAGTCCGGTCTTCCTCCTCTTGATTTTTCACGGGCTCTCCTTTGTGCATGGGCTTTTTCTCTTCTCCTTTTTTCTCTATCTGCGGGACTCCTGACTGAAGGACTGAAAGAGCCCCCGTTAGGTGTCAGATGGTTCACTCTTTCCCTCCCCTTGCATAATCTTTGCGCCCTAGCTGATTTACCTTTTCTTTAGCTACTTCTTTTCCCTTTGAATGTAGTGGAGGACCTCTCCCGTTCCGGCCTTTCCCCGGAGACGAGGTTTCCCGTTCCGTTCGTCCCTGAAATCGGTTCCTCAAGATTACCGCCCCCGTCTAGAAGGTTCTTTTCGATCTAAAGATAATGGCCCGGTCTTCCATCTCTCTTTTCTCCACCCCCGTTCCTTTCCCGTGGGCAGCCGCAGGTCATTCGTTTAGGACGCTGTTGTAAGTAGAAAGCAGCCGTGACGGTGGTCCCTCGCCCTGCTCTTTGTTGGAGAATGCTTGAGAGGACCTCTTCCCGCGAACCCTGAGTCCCACGTCTTCTTCTCTTCTTCGACCGGGTTTTCTTATGGTCACTAAGTCTGTCTGTTTTTTGAACCGTTCGTTAAACCTCTTCCCCCGAGACCGACTATGTTATCGAGAAGGGTGTTTTTTTTAGTAGAATTCCCTCTGGGTTTTTTCCATCTCTACTTCCACGATGCCCATATTTTTCTCTCGGAATATAAAGCTTTTCTGCGGACACATGGTCACACGTAACTGGGCCTTTCGGACCTCGTCCGACTCTTCCTAGTTCCACGATCCTGAAGGGGTACATGAGACCTACTACACAGAGCCATTCTACCCTGCAGTTCTTCTCTAGTGCTCACCCAGAGATTTCGTGGGCTGCCTCGCTGAAAGTTCTCTTTACCCGGCACGGAAATTTGCCTTCGGGTGGCGACTTCCCCCCCCTAACCTAAACCCAAAGAAAAAGGACATGAAAGGCCGCGTTCGGAACGCTCCTCGGGTTTTTTTTTCTTGGGTTTCCTACAAAGTTTTATCTACCAGGGAAGAGCCTTCCTATTTTTAATTGATCTTCTCAACGCCCCACCCTATAAAGGAGTCCCTTAACTTTTCGACAGAAGCGGCACAAGCCCCCTCCGAAGATGGTTCAGTCCTGATGCGAAGATAACGCCTTACATACTCCGTCCATTCCCTTTCAACCCCCCACCGTTCTTTGCGTCGTTTATAATTTTACAAACCTTTCCCGAACATGCGGTAATTGCCCAGCAGCGTTTTTTCTTGATGAATGGATCGATTGTTGTGCGAGACCTGAACACGGAGGCCTCCACAACTTTCGGAAAAAGTTGCTCACGAAGGCAGGGTTCTCTTTCCAGCCGGCTCCTTCCCTTGGGGGCCCCCAGCGCCGCACTTCAGCTTTGCTCTTGGGCAACCTTGTACTAATCCTCGTTGTTTGACTTTCTCTTTTTCCGCCCTTTTTTGAGTGCATGGATTCGGCGGATTCTCCTTTTCTTGATGTACAGCCGTCTTCCTTCAGCCACCAAATTCCTTTTCTAAACGGAGTTCGCCCGTTCCTTTTTTAAATTCCTATTCCTATACCCCGCGAGCCCAGCATCGAGAAGATGTCTCTACTCTCTTTCCAGGTACCCGGGGTACGTGAGGTTTGCAAGGTTCCCTTTTTCTCCACCCGTGTGGGCATGCCGTGTCTTTGTGATATTGGAGTAGTGGTAAGTACGTTGTTGCTTGCAGCATTTTAATAATGGTCCCCTCAGCCAATCTTTCTGAGTGGCCGGGGCCCCCGCTTTTTAACTACGATTTTCCTCCCATCGTGGGGCTTTTCCGATCTGGGTGTCTTCCCTTTTCCCGGAAGTTTCAGGCAAGGACTGAGTCCCCGGATGAGATAAACCGCCATTTTCTTACGCTTTCCTTCGATGTTAGCAAAGATAGGCTGGTTGGGTTGTTTCCTGGAAAGGCTTTCCCCCCCCTGTTGGTCGGTTTCCAGTGACCTTCAGGGATTAGGTGGACGCGTTTATCCTTTCTTTTCCCCCCATCTGATTATTCACTTGTTTCTGGCTTCTGTCAGCGTTTCAGCAACACGGCATTGGGTCCAGCCCGACGATTGCACCACAAGGTTCCACGGGTTTCTCGGGAGAAGTCCCCTCTCCCTTGATTTGGGAATAGCCAATGCTCTGTTGTTTTCCGATTCGCACTTTCTTCTTTTTGACCGTGTATTTTCCTTCTAGGCTTTATATCCTTATGTGCAGATATGGGCAGTTCTTTCCTCTGGCTTCCCTGTATTTAGAAAGTGCTTTTATATTGGTCCTGGCATTCCTCCCTCTCCCCCACCGGTCCATTCTCCTTCGGGAGGTATGGGTCCGCCCCGGTTACCGACCGTAACCCTTGGTACGTTCCCTCTCCATCTGTTTCCCTCCAAGCCGCTGCAAACTTATCTATCGCTCCAGCTAATACAGCAGAGTGCTTTCGTTTCAAGGCCCGATCTTTCGCGGTCCCAGGGGGCTCTTCTTTTCCCGAACTTGAGCAGATCTTCTTTTTTAATTCGACCAAACATATGAAAGTTTCCTCTAAAGTTGTCTTCACGCGGCAGAAGGAACTCCTGACCTCCTGACACGGCCTTTCTTGTTTCCTGATAATCCAGCCGAGGAGGATGTCCATTTTTTCTATTGGTCTTCAGTGGACACTCGAGCTAATTTCCTCTTCATCGGGTGCGGCACCTAGGGTCTTTAGTCTGTTGGCTGACCTGCCATGAGTTTATCCGATAAGTTGACGGCTTTTATCGTCCTTCCCAATAAGGATTTCCTAGCCCCTCCATCGCCCTCCTCTCAGAAAATCGTCTGATTCCCTTTTTCACGGCGTTTTGAAGTACGACCCGGCCAGACTTTTTCCCCCCCTCCCCCTAGCCTCTTCTCGTCGAATTTCTTTGAGGGTCTTCTTCGGTGCCAGTTCTTTGTGAGTGAATTACACGAACATGCCAAGGCGATTCTTTAGTTCCTTTTCCTTCCCACCCGTCTCCCTTCCTCGATAAAAAAACTTTTTCCTTCTGTCGGCTTTTTAAGTGGTTCAAGCCCTTCCTTCGTGTAGTTTCGTTCCAGAGCGCAGAGGGAAGGTCGACACAGTTTTTTTAACTGCTTCCCTTCCTGTCTTGATTGTTCGCTGCGGTCTCAGTACCCTAAAGCTTCGCCTCGGTCGATTCCGCTTGCCTTCCAACCCCGCGCGTGACGCTGCTTCGGTTTAGTTTCGCCCTCCCTGATTCCGGAAGACGAATTTCTCTCAGTCCATGCGCCAGACCATGTCGGTGGGATGCGCCTTCCCTTTTCTTTCACGCCTATTAACGGTTCTTTTCTTTGCGGTAACGTTTTTGAGACGTGAGACTCCGTAGGTCCCCCCAGCGGTTGCTGGGCCTCCATCAGGCTATCGCAGATCCTGCACGCTTGGAATTTTCCCCTCTCCGATCCGGTTCGTGCACAGCGAGGGTTTCCTCCCGTTGTCTTTTCCCCCCTTTCTAGCTCACTTTTTAAACGTCTTTACCATAAACCGGTTACTGCCCGCCACGCGGCGTTTTTCTTTGTACTTCTGGTTTTCTAGCGGACTGGTTTTAGCGCGGCTGTTGGTCAGCACGGACGGTTTTTTATCGCATTTCTTTTTTTGTGGTGGGCAGTTCGTTGCCATAAGTGTTCGGGAGGCCGTCTTTTTTTCGCTTTTGCCCCCCGGACATGACCTTTATTTTTCCTCTTGCCCGTAAGTTCTTCCCCTCACAGTAGCGTAGCAGGTGGTGACGTTGCAGAAGTTAGACGAAGTCAGCCTTTTGCCTTTTTGTCGCTCCATGGCCCGGACCCCGTTCTTTTTTTTAGCCCTGAAGATTGAATTTCACCGGGCTTGGAGGCATGGTGCACCTTCCTTTGTGAAAGACATTCCCTGGCCAGACCGGTCTTTTTTTGAAAATTTTTGCTGAAGGATCTTTTTCTCCTTGGACTTTCCTCTTCTTCAGTCTCCGTCTTCCTCTTCCCTGGTGGATGCGGGAAAGCAAACCCGTTTTTCCGGGCCTCGTTAGCGTCCGACCTCTTTTCGGGAACGGTTCTCGCCGGCCGTTTTGGCCGGGGGAGGAATTCCTTTAGTATTCTTAGTGATATTCCTCAGTGTTGTTTGAGAGAGATCACCTGCTCAGGAATCGTCTCTGCTGGCCGCCACGGACAAACGGCCGTCTTTCTCTCTTCCTGGACTTTTTTTTTCTGTGTCTCCTTCCCGATTGCCGGCAAGGACGTTTCCGAAATCCCGTCCCTCCCTTCCCTCGAGAGATATTCACGGGGACGGATTTTAGCCATATTCGATGATGGAAAAGGTCCACGGTCCTTCTTCGGGCAGACGAGCTGTCCCCCCCTTGACACGATACTTTCATCTTTTGCCGGCCTTTTTCTTTCCCACAACGACAGAAGGGGTCCTGCCTGGTCCTGCGGACGTCATGCCGAGAACGCGGAGCGGACTTTCCTCCTTTTTAAGTACCCGGCTAACGTTAGCCGAACCGTGGAGATTTTTTTAGACAACCTTTCTCCCCCTTTCCGGTAATGCTTGTCGGATCTTTCTTTTGAACAACCCGGAATCATCCGGGAACTGCCCCCCTCTCCCCAGAAGGCGTTGACCATCTTTCTCCATAGAATGGAGACCCCAGACCGACCCTCCTTCTAAAGAAGCCCCAGAGAGTCTACCCCAAACGTGAGGACACCGCCGGAAGTGATACTCCCCCCCTCTCTGACCTGCCGTACGGGAGATCTAACTTGTTTCTTCAACAGTTTCCAAGGCAGTGAGCATGACAGCTTTTCTATAAAGCACGGGCGTATATGAGCCTGGGCCCGACCCTTCTGGTCTAGCGAACTCTGCACTCGTCCCTGGCTGACGGTTTCCAGAGTAGAGTTCCGACGTGCCACCAGTTCGTCTTCTCCCGACGCCCTTGTTCCTGTTTCACCTTCCTCTCGCTCCTCAGGAACTTGCGACTTGGTCTTGCATGAGGACCTCGCTCCTTTTTCCCTTTGCCCGACCTTTTGTCATCGAAGAGACTTCGGGAATCGTCACCATATTTTTTCGGCGAAGCAATAGAGCAGTTTTTCTTTTTTCAGTCGTTCCCCGCGCCTCCTGTGGAACTTTAAATGTTTTCTCAACCCAACGACGTGTTGTGTAGACCTCTTTAAAAACGTTTATAGACTTAGAATCAAGACCGGCAGTCACTGGCCTCCCCGCACTAGGTCCTGCAAACCTTTTTTCATGAGCTCTCACTTAAGGTCCTGTTTTTTTTCCTGATCGTCTTTGTGAAGGTGATGAAACGGAATTTCTAAGGGTGCGCGAGGGGAGCTTCCCTTGCTCTGAGACTTCCCATGGGCGTTTTTTCCTGCTTGAAATCCCCTTTTTTCCCCAGGGACCCTTTCCTCCCCTTTCCTTCTTTTTCCCCGAAGTCTTTTTTTCTTTTTTTGTTAGCCTGTTGTTCCGACCGTCCTTTCCGGAAGGCCGGGGGCAACGCTGATTTGGCTTAATGGGCTTCCTCCTCTGCATTGTTCTTGCTATTTATCTCCATTTTTTTTTGAGACAAGTGGCCGGGAAAACGGAGACGGTGCATCCCCCCTTTCCCCGGTCCTCTTCCAATATCCCTTTTCTAGGATCCATCCTTTTTGAAAGCCCCTTCTTTTATAGCCATTTCTCGATAGTTGATACTTTAAGGGATGTAAACGTCCCCTTTGTCCCCCTCAGGGACGTTCTGTGAATCCCTAGTCGGTTTACTATGCCTAGCCCTCTTATTCTGCAACTCAGGGAAGGTACTGGGTTTCCTTTACACTTTCGGCTAATAGGTTCGGCTCATTGAGAGGCTTTTCCTTGTCCCCCCTTAAGCTATCCTTCTCCTTTGGTCTGCTCGGAAGCTCAAGATCATTGGAAAATTCCTCTTCCCCGGTCCTAGCAGGTTCCCGGGGATCCCCCTCTGGCTTTTTTTCACTATTCCCCCCCTAGAATTCTTATAATTTCTTTTTATCTTCCGGCCTTTCGAATCAGGCGAAGACTCTAACCCCCTCCCCCTCTAACCGCCCGCATAAGGCATAAACTTCCCCTCAGATCACCCCCTTCCCCCCCCCTACTAGTTCTACCTTGGACTTGCCCGGCCCCCCGATATCCGGATGAACAGATCCGCTTGACCTTTTTAATCTCAGGCCGAAACTTCCCCTAACCTGTTTAGAATATAGTGCTTTGCCACACCCCCGCCTTTAAATCTTTCGTGATCCTCCGGCGAACTTCTCCTGAACGTCCCGTTTTTTCTTATCATTCTTTTTCTTTTCACAATCTCCCCTAGGTCAATGCCCCCCCCACCGGACTTCCCCCTTTAGGACCTCAGCGATAACAGGTTTTTTTTTCGCGATAAGCTGCCCCCCGTTTTCTTTTTCCACAGGCGTCCTTCCCGATTCCCCCCCACAGAAGGCTGCCACCGCCCACAGTCTTTCTTAAAGAGGGAACAGGTGCTAGTCTCCTTCCCCTTCTCGCTTTCTTTTCTTCTCTGTACATTCGCCGCCTGCTCCACCCCCCCCGACCTACAATGTGCTTTCCCTTTTTTTCTTTTTTGCCCAAGGCGTTGAACAGAGGACACCTCACGGAATGACCGGGGAAAATGTTTTTTTTTTCCCCCCTCCCTTCCCCCCTCAAGTTTTGCTAAGATGAGGCTGCGAGTTCCGGAAGGTACCTTATCTTGGAAACCTCGTATAATTTGAGCACGTTTTTTTTTTTTTTCTTCTCAGTCGTCTGCCTATTCGACCCCCTCCCGAACCAGGCGGGCGTTTGCCTTTTCCCTCCTCGGGATCACACCCCTCCCTCCTCATTTTTTCCTCTGTGATGTTGTCTTTGAGTCGTGTGGGGGAGCGACCGCCGTGCAGACTTTCTGCCTCCCTTTTTCTGCCGACTCCCCCAGAGCATTTTCTCAAACGTCTTGAATCGTGTCCCCCCTAGCAGTCTCTTTTTCGGTATCCTACTCCCAAAGCGAGCTCCTCGAGAACCCCCCCTGACGTCAGGAAAAGACTTTCCCCGGGTATTAGTTCTCGGTTTTCCCGTTAACGCCCCCCCTCCGCAGATCCCCTCCTCTAGGGCAGGTATTCGTTGATCATGGGAGGTTTTCCCCCCTCCTTGGGGATCTTTCAAAGAAGGGTTTCCCTGAAGCCATCTCCTCTGACCTTTTGTTCCTAGATGCCTAGGATGGTTCCCCGGTACAGTTGCTTCAAGACCATTCCTTGGCGCGGGGTTTGACCCACCTGAGTCGATTCATCTTCCCCGACTGTCCTGGTGAGATCCAGATGTGAAGCTTGTCTCGACCTCTCTTCTTTTAGCCCTTAGGACATCCAGGCCGGGCCTGGTGGAGGTTGGGGTCCTCACTTTCTTAATCTCATTCAGTTTCTGAGCCTGGATTGGTTTTGTATACATCCGCAGTGCAGTTTTGCGTGTTACGCAACGTTTCATTCAGGTGGGCCCCCTCACTCCCCCCCCGTTTATTCTGTCGCTGGTCTTTTCTCCGCGGTGACCCTTTGCTCGCGCTTTCTTGTTTTTTTTTTTAAGGACCTGCTTTTTCGTGGTTGCTTTAGTCCCCTTTGCGGTACCTGCGTTGAGCTTCTTTCGGTGGGCCATCCGGATTTGCCCCTTAGCTTGTCTGGCCTTTTCGACCTGCCGCCATGTGCACCGGGTCCGGAATTTTTTCTTCCCTTCCCCACCTCGATTTTAAGTCAGGAGTGCACAGGTACCTCTTTTCTACCTTTGTCGCTCAAGCTTTGAAGGAGAATGCCTCTTCCCCCTTTGTCCTCTAAGACGGCATCCCCACCGCCCTCTTCTACGTCAGGAGACTGATGATTAGTAGAGTTTCTATTTTTTCTTATTAGAAGATGAGAACCCCTTTTTCCGTGTTTTAACCTACCCCTAAAGCGTCTGGATCCGGAGCTGAGGAGAAGTTTCCTCGGCCCTTCTTCGACTCTGCCCAGTTCCCTGCCCGCTTGTCCCTGATCTGCCCCTCGCCTTTCCCAAGCGTTCTTATCTCCGGCACCTCGAGATCCCGCCCGTTTTCTTTAAGAGTTTTTTCCGACTCTTGCCATTTCTTTTTCTTCCTTTCTGCGGGCCTATCAACGTTTTTATCATGAATCCGTCATAACACCACTCTTCACCGTCCAGACCCTCCCCCCTCCCAAGTCAGCCACTCAGCTATTCAGAAAGCTGACTTTTACTTTCCTTCCTGGAGTCCCTTTGGACTCATCTACCCACTCAAATTTTTGAGTCCTAATGCTTGTCGGACCCTCCCCCATTTTCCTTTCTTTCAAGGCGTACGTCTGATAAGGTCTATTTTCCTTCTCCCTTGCCCGTGTCTTTCTCCCTAGCTCCCCTTTTCTACCTGGCCGTTCATCCCGCCGCGCCCCCTCCAACCCCTAGGCGTTCGTCTCATCGTTCGGTTCCAAACCTTCCGGCAGTGAGTCTTTCCAGTCCCCCTTAGGTTTCCGTTCCCTAAGTCCTCCCAGTTAATGCCCGGTTCCTCTTGCCTGTGACTTTCCCCCTTTTGGGCCGTGGTGGTAGATCACTTTCTGTCTTCTTTTTCTGACTTTTCAGTAACACCCCCGTTTAAGTCTGTGCGCTGCCGGGTAGTCTCGTCCCCAGATACTCGCGAACGGCTTTCAGACCTCTTAAGCAGAATTTGGAATTCCTCCAGTCTGCTTCATACCGTTTTTTCGATGCGCAAAGTTTAACAAGCTATGATAGCCCTTTTTCTCACAGTTGCACATTTTTAGCCATGGCTTTTTCCCCTTGTCGACGATGAGCAGACCAGTAGAGGAAGACAGTCCCCTCCCGTACTTCTTTCCTCATTCCATACTAGAATCTCCTTCCAGTCCGTTCAGGGTCCGACATAGTGGTTAGATTATAATCTCCAGCTGCCACCACCAGATACAAGGTAGGTAAGACCCTTGATTAGTTCCTTTTTCTCTCCATTCACGAGAACTTTTACTTTTAAACACGGAACTTCCTTCAGTTTCTTTCCTACCAGTGTCAGCACAGGAAGGTCTGAAGTCCTTTTTCGCTCTAGATGACTTTTTTCTTGTGTTCTGCTTGTTTCGTCATTCGTCCATTCCCGGCTATGCTTTAATTAGAGACTTAGTTCCCTGTATTATTGTTGCCCTTTATTCTGTATCTTTTCGGTTAATGCCCTTCTGGTGATATCCTCTCCCCCCTTCCCCCCCCGGACAGTATGCTGAGAAAGGGTGTTTGAGGTTTTTTCCGCTCTTCTTTTGTGTTTCTTCCTTTATCAGGTCCCTTCGGAAACGCATGTGAGAAGCAAGCGCCGTTGTTACATCAAAGGGCCTCTCCGAGTCCGTCACTTTTTCAAGAACGATTTGTCCCATGAAATCCCCTTGGTCGCCTCTTGGCCAAGAAGGAAGTCCGGGCCGGGTCGTGACAACAGAAGTGGCTTTCTCTCTTCTACGGTTTTGGTCAATCTTCCCCATACACCTTCCTTTGAAGGTCCTTCCTCTCGCTACGTAATCCTCGACTTCCCTCTGATCAGTCGCCCCTAGTGTGTTTCGTGGAGGACAGTTCTCGATGAAGAGCGTGATATCTCAATTCCTTTTTTTTTTTTTTTCTTAACTATCTTACCCATGTCTCCAACCGTCCGTACACTAACGAAATGATAGACGGGCCCCTGCCGGCGTTTTTTTATGTAGTCGCGCTTTATTCACTTCCTGTTTATTGTCCCGCCATTAAGAAAAACTTTCCGGCTTATTCCTGGCTCTCCCTACTTGGTTTCCCGGCCCCAATGCTACTACATTCTTTGAATCCTTCCACCCGGGGAAAGGGATGGCCAGAAGATTTTTTGTCCCTTCCCTCCCTGAAGGTTCTTCGTATGACCCGTTCTTGACGTATACGGGGGCAGGAATGGCATGGCTCCCTGCCCTAGGCACGATTTCCTCTCCTTTACGTGTTTTTCAACAAGTCACCCCCGTTTTGTCCCCCAGCTCCTCGGGGCTTTGCGTCCCCCAACCCCCTGACCCTTTCCAGCCAGGGCCTGTCCTTAAACTTCTGGGCCACCCTGGTAACCTCTTGAAGACCCCTTTTGTGCCTGCCTCACGAAAGAAGAAAGGTACGTGGTCCGCTTGTAAAACCAGTGATTATCCGAATTTTAAGGAAACCCGAAAAAGCCGAAGTTTACAGACCAGGCATCCCGGTCGTGACAAAGCAAGAACTATAACCGGAACCGCAGGGCGTCCCCTCCCCGGAGAGAAGAGACAAATCAGCAGAAGACCATTTCTTCTGGTTACCTTGGTTGAGATGTCACGGAACCAACTAGAGATGACCTCCACGACCGAAGGCTTATTTTATTGTTCACCCCAGGATATGGGTCTCTACTTCTTTATTTTCTGTGTCCCGCGGTCCTGGGTTTCCTCGTAGGGAAGTAAGACAACCTCCCCGTCCGTTATGCCCCGCACGCCTTTTATTCGTCATGATGGACGCGACTTGAAGGCCGCGAACCCGTCCATGGTATGGCCTGTTTCCCCTGGGTTGAGAATGAACCCGACACCCTCATCGTTTTCCCTCTTCACGTCGGCACCTCCGTCTAGATCTGCTTTCCGTCTTCTGAACTAGAGACTGCTGGATGTTCGATCACCAACAATAAGATTCTTACGCATGTAGGAGGTGTTTTTTGTTAATATGAAGAGGATGCTTGGTTCTCTAGGCAACGTTCAGCGAATTCGACATTTCAGACACTCTGTGGACTGACGTCTCCCCCCAGCTACTCAGCTGGTTGGAATGAGCCCGACCTGTTTCCTTGTTTTGCCAAAAAGACGGGAGACCTCATAGACGCATCCCTTTCCGAGTTGTTCGGCATTTCAAGAGGTTCCCTAAGGCCATTTGGGGGCTATGGCTAGGCGCCCCCTCTATCTTTCTTTATGTTTTTGAATGTCACCATTTCCGTTTAAGTTCCCTTCTATGCGCCGCAAGGACCTATCTTGACAGAAGCGACCTTAAATCTGCGGTTTTTTGCTGGGCAGAAGTCCCCCTCCAAGAAGTTCGGGCCACTCCTCAGTTTTCATATTTTCCTTTTCCTTGTAGGCTTGCGGACTGACTTTTTATGTCGAGGTGCACTCGTTGTTCTCCAGGGAATTGAATGACTGAGAACGATCCTTCTCTTTTCCTAGCAATCTCAGCTTTTAGACCCCCGTACCCGATGCTGTGGTCGCCGAATGATAGATCCGCCCTCTCCCAGTTTTTCTCTCCGTCACCGCTCCTATGGTCAGGATAATTCACCCCGGGCCGGTCCATTCCTTTCCTTTTTAGATTTCCGCTTTTAAACATCAACTGCCCTCTTCCCCCGTTTGATTGTTTGTATCTCCCACCAAGTAGATCGGTATAGGTGTTCTCTTCTAAATTACGAGGTCTAGCATCTAGTCCCCTTCCCGCCTCCCTTGCGGATGAGAGGAGCAGTCTAGCTGTTTCTAGGCAAGTTAGTCAAGGTCCCCTTGGCCTTTCTTTTTTTCCCTCCCGTAGTCTCCCGGTTGCGGAACCAGCTCCATTGCCAATTGTCTCTGAGCCCCTGGTGTGATTTTCTCCTTCTGGGATACTTCCGGCCGGGTCGAATTTGAAATAAGGGCCTGGTCTTAATTTACGCTTCATATGGATATAAGGGACGCCGGAGCTTATTCACATCTACTCTGTACCCCCCTCCCAAACACCGGCAATCCACCTCCCAGGCAGGTCGGCCAAGGACCCGATCCGCGATCCGTAACGAGGCGTTCTCGCCTTTCCTTCCGTATTTTCCCTTCCCCACCACGGCCGGACTGCTTCTTATCGACATGCTCCTAGGCCCTCCAACACTTTTCTTCTTGGTTTGGATCAAGAGCAGGACACCTCCGCCTCCGAGTAAATGCCAACCCGCCGTTTTCCTGCCATGATTTGATACTGGAACTCCTTAGAGCTTTCCCCCCTTTTTTTTTGGTTTCGACGCTGCCGCTACCCTTCCGAGCCAGCAACCCGACGGAAACCGCGCCTATGCCCGCGGGTCTCCGGCCCCGTCAACCTCCGCGATGTATGGGCACCCCCCTATCCCCTTTCTCGCTTTCCCCCCCTCCTACTCTCCCCAATAACTTTCCTATATTCTAACAACCAAAAGGTTCTGCGTAGTTTCTTCTTGGGGAACCCGGGCCCCCTTACCTTTTTGCGGTCCGAACAATCACCTATTGAAGCCGTACCTTTGCCTCCTCGGCTGTTCTCTCTTTTTTTCCTCCTGCTGCTAAAGGCCTCTTCTTTGACCCCGTTCTTCGAACTCCAGTTTGAGAAAGCTTTTTCCCGTCCTCCCTCCCATTTACTAAGGCCGCCATTAGGGAGCTTCCGAGACCCCTCTGCTTTTTTGGTCCC
>Ga0179593_1561161_pt1 | contig 17178 bp, 28 predicted proteins | sample CZODoug2_1_08_16_FD_185931 | JGI IMG/M metagenome (GOLD analysis project Ga0179593, IMG submission 185931) | Vadose zone soil fungal communities from Angelo Coast Range Reserve, California, USA - CZODoug2_1_08_16fungal (PacBio error correction) | ecosystem: Environmental > Terrestrial > Soil >... | reverse complement strand
TCCGTTGGGTTGGCCCCCCCCCCCCCCTCCCCCTTTTTCCCTTTCGGGCAACGAAATTTAAGCCCAACACGGTTACATTGACCGTTACAAAAAGCCCGTGGACTCCATCGTTCACGCGTTTTCTTTTCTTTTTCTTTGATCGACAGCAGGCCTGGGAGTGTCCCTGCTTTGTTTTTTCTTTCCTTTTTTTTGGGCAAAGCGCTCGGGCTCCCGTCCCTCCTCAACGCTACGCCCCCTTTCCTTTTCCCTCTTTTCCACAAGGGATCGAACATTTTTTTCCCTGTCCTTCTTTTTTTCCGGCTCCCGACCCTGAATCGTCTCCGTTTTTTGTCCTTTCTTTCAACGCAGGCTCACAACGGCCCTTTTCGGAAAGAGGGCGGGTTTCCCTCTTTCTTTCTTTTTCCTTTTTCCTTTCTCGAAAAAAAACTCGGGGCCCTTGGGGGCCCCGGCTTCCCCGGCCCGGAAACCCCCCCCTATTACCGCGAAAACCCCCATCCCCCCCCCTGATACGAGGACTTTTTCGGGCGGCCTTCCCGGACACAAGACGAAGGTGCTCAATTATTCGTCGCCAACTTCCTGCCGATGATCAAGGACGAAACAAGTTCCTTAACGTGTCGGGCACCCACCTTTCCCGTATGGCCTCCATTGATCGTTGCAGCCCTCCCGGGAAAAGAAGCTCCTTTTTCTTTTTTCTTGTGCAAGGACGTCTTACCAAGTGCTTTTAGTCATCTCCAAGGCACCCTTCCCCCCAGATTTCCGAAAAAAAAAGTCTCTAACGACGCTTAGGGTTCCCCCTTTTTTACCTCCCCTTTTGGGACAAGTTCACGGCCGATTCCAACAGCTCAGACTTTCGTCACACAGGGGAGTCAATACGTCTCCTTCAGGACTACATCTTTCCAACCGTTACCAGCCTCTTTTTCCCCCTCCCCCATAAAAGTACACCAGGAGGGGGACCTCTAAACTTCTCCTTCACCTGTGTCCCTACCCAGGGTTCGTGAGGGCCCCCCCCTCCACGAACCGCACCATCCCCTTCCCCCCCCTCTTCTTTCTCAAGAATTCATTATGGTGTTAAAAACGATTACTGTACTTCAATTAAAACGATAAAGTTTAGATGGGATCTTGTGCGGGAAGTACCTTTCTGCTCCGCTGAAAGTTCCCACGGGTTTTTTTTTGGTTTCCCTTTTTTCAGAACCGTTTCTCAGGACTGGGCCTCCGAAAATCGCGCGAGCCCACCCTTCCTGAGGATTCCCGTTTTCTAGAGTTTACCTTTCCTTTGCGGGATCTGTCCGAGTTCCGTTTTTTCCCCCCCTTTCCTTCCTTTTTTTTAGACGCGAGGGATTTCTCTGTTCATGCCTGCTTTTCAAGCGGAGGAATGGGCCGTTTTTTTTTTTTCTCTTTTTCCTCTTTTCCTCTTCCTTCCGTTTTTTTTTTTTTTCATTCTTTTTCCCCCCACAGGCCCCAATCCTCAGCTTGAAAGCAGCTGTCCCGGAAAAGAAAAATCCTCGCGTTCTTCCCCGTTTTCCTTCCTTCGTTGACAGATCCGCTCCGATTTTCCCCTTTTTCTCTCCCCCCCTTTTTTTATTTTCTCGGAGTGTTATGGATCGCCCTCGAGGTTTAGGCTCAAGTTTTCCTTGAGAAAAAACGGGTTTCTCGTTTCCTTTGGACTTCAAGGCGGAGTCCCTTGCTGCTCCTTCCCCCTGGATGCGTTAATACGGAAGTGTCAAGCGTTTCCAGCGTGCGGCTTGAGGGCCTTCATTAATGCATGATGCATGGTTTTTTTCCGGGTAGCTGAGTTTGCTCAGACCCATATTACTTTTTTTTTTTTTTTCCTCTTCCCCAGAGGGGTATCTTGGATGTCTGGGCAGGCTCTTCACGCTTTTGAGGACGGGTGGAAATGTGTCCTTCCCCTCCTTTTTTTGGCAACCCGCGGTCCGCAGTTTTTCTTTTCTTTTCTTCCTTTTTTTTTTCCTTGTTCACGATGCGGCTTAGTCTGTCGAAACTGCGCGTATCCCCACACACGAAGGCTGTCGGAATCTTTGTTCCTTTTTTCGATGGTTTTTTTCCCTGACGTCTTGCACATACACGCGTCAGGGGGCATCCCCTTTTCCTGCTTCTGTATTCATGGGAGCTTTAAAGATTCATGGAAGACAATCCTGTTTCTCTTTCTCCCCACGGGCCGTGGCCTTGTACGGCCTTGATCCTTTTCTTCTTTCTTTTTTTTCTTCTTTCCGGGAGGAAGAGTGACCACCGGGTGCCCAGTTCCTCGTATCCCTTGTATATTGTTTTTCCCGCGGTTTTTTTTCCTTCGGTTGTTCCGGCGGGGAGTCCTTTTCCCCCCTCTTTTCTTTTTCTTCAGATCGGCCCCCGGCCCTTTCTCCCCAAGGAAATTCTGAGAATTCAGACGTGGGGCCTTGTGAGGCCCTGCGTTATCAATTTTGTCCTTGGGGGGAGCCGGAAACCACACAGCCCTTCCAAGTTCGAATCCTTTGTGGGATTTTTTGAAAGTGTGCCCCCCCCAGTGCAAAAAAAAAAACCTGGTCGTTCTTTTTTTCGCCGAGCGGGCTTGCGCTCGTTCCCGCCCCCCCCATTTTTCTGGGCCATGCTGCGATATCTCCAGTGGCTTGTACACGCGTGTGGCGCGTGCGCGCTTGAGTCCCCTTTTTTGGAACATTGGTATCGTTGCCCCCTAGCTTTCCTTTTTCCTTTTTTTGGCCAAAACCCACGCGTCGGTGAGGCTTTGGCCTCTGGGCGCTGATGCAGCGTTAGACACTTCTTTCTTGCCGGGGAAGTGTCTGCTTTCTTTTCAAACACAGCACCCCCCCCCACGCTCCCCCAAGAGCGCATGCCGTTTCATCTGGTCCGCACTTGATTGCACACTGTCTTCTGGTGACGGCGGCGTATGTAACCTTTTTTTTTCCTCCCACGGGCGGAGAGAAGGAATCGCATGCCGCCGCATTCTTTCGTCCTTTCCTACGGCGGTTGCTTTTTGCGGTGACTGCTCGAATCCAAAACGCTGGCCCCCCTCTCCTATCTTCCTTTTCTCGAAAACGGCATCCGGCCCCGGACACCGCTTTTTTGACCCTGTTCCTATTCACCTGCTCCTCAACTCCACCCCCCTTTCTCCTCCTTGCTGCATTGTGGCCGAGAACGGTTCTTGCTTTTTCCTTCCTCCTCCTTTTTTGGCATATTGCCGGTTTGGACCCCCGTGAATATCCCGGTTTACAGTCTTCGGGTTCCACAAAAGGAAAAGGTAACTCCCTCCCACCTGCGCCGGGCCTTGTAACCCTTGTCTTTTCTTGGGCGTGAGTCATGAGCCTCCAATCTCGCGCTTTCTATCACCATCTGCTGTTCCCCCCCCCCCCCCCTCCCTTGGGGCCTTGGTTGCGGGCGATGCGGCACCACCTGCTTTTCCCATTTTTTTCCCCTGGCTCGCCAGCCCTACGCACGGCGAAACTCCTATCGGTCCTCGCCGGAGGAATCTGTATGCCCCTTCCTTTTTTTTCCTCGGAGGCCGGGGCATGCGCTTCCACCCTCCCCTCCCCCCCCAAAATGAAAAACCTTTTGACACCTTCCCCTTTTTTTTCTCCCGTCGGAGAAAACGCGATTAGGCGGCGATTTCGCTTGTCCTTTGTCCTAGTCTGTAAAAACGGCTGCGGCGGCCTAGTTTTTTAGGCATTGGCCGTGGCTTTCTCCCCCCTTTTTTTTTTCCCCCCTTTTGCGATTCATGGGCTGATCCCTTTTATAACCCTGATTTCCATTTTGAATTTATGGTGGGTCCCGAATTCTGTCCTTCCCTCCTTTTTTCTTCTCCCAGGGGAACATTATTTTGCAGCTCCCAAGGCGACACCTCCCCGACGGAAAAAAAAACGGATACCGGGAACTTGGCCTTTTTTTTTCGCCTGATTTTGTGGTGAGCCTTTTTTTTTCTCTCCTGTGAATGCAGAGTATTTTGTGTCTGTCGCACGCAGAGTCCCCGCCCGCGGCTGCGATCTCTCTCTTTCCTCCTCCTCCCCTTTTGATCGCGCCTCCCTCGTTTCTTTTCTTTCTTTCCTCCATACTCTGCGTTCCCGGCGTATTCCAACTTCAACGCTCCCCGCCACCCCCTTTTCCGGCGACCAGGGACATTGGAGGTCACTGTCCCTTCCGGTTATCCGTTTTTTCCGGTCGTTTCCTTTTTCTCTTTTTCCTCCCACGAAGGGTCCCGGCGAGAAAACCCTTTGCGCTTTCGGAGGATCAAAAGTGAATTTCGGGTGTGATTCTGCTTTTTCCCCCCTGGAAAATCTGGTTAGAAAAACTTGTCCAGCCCATGAAGCGCCAGGATACGATATCCCTCCCCCTCCAAGGCAATTGCTTAGTAATACGGCGCACTCCCGCCTTTCTACTCGCTGAAATCCGCCGAGGCGGTCCTTTTTTTTCTTTTAGTATTCAAGGTTTTTCTTTTGGGGTGAAACAGTTCCCGTTCTTTTTGTAAGATACAAGCGGCCTCCTCCAGAGGGTTGCATTTACAGCTTTTCCCCTCCCTTCTTCTCCTCTCGTTTAGGCGCCGTTTAGTAGCTGCGGAATTGGCTTTTCCCCTCGTGCAGCAGTTTTCTCCCTCTCCCTACCTCCTTTTCTTTTTTTTTTGAATTTTTAATTGGGCCAGCATTCGGATGGGTGTATAGAAATTTCTTTTCTCCATGACTGACACGGCGACCAGAGCTGGTCCCTTTTTTCCCGGCACGGCGCAAGGTGTCTTGCCCGTTTTTTTTCTTGTGATGCGGAATCTTGTGTCTTTTTTTTCCTTTCAAAAGGGGGTTCCACCCTTCCCTTTTTTTTTCCTTTTTTTTCCGTCGAGATCGTTACGAAAGCAAACGCCAGTATTCGGTCCCCAGGGCTGCAAGGAGATGGTTTTAGGGAAGGATGCTTTTTTCTTTTCCTTTTAGGAACTGGTTTTTCCCCCCCCCTCCTTCCTTTTTTGGGGCGCCTTAATGGTTAAACCTGGGCTGGGCGAGGGACTTTAGAGGTTTATTCGTATCTCTTTTTTTCTTTTCCTTTTTCACCCGCCGGGAGGACATTGGCGACATCCAGGTGATGGCGGCGTGCAGGCGATTATTTTCCTTCCTTTTAGAGTTTCCAGACGCCGCGTCCCCCCCCCCCCCTTTTTTTTCCGAAGGAGCGACCCAAGCTTGTCAACGGGTTTGGCGGCGACGCAAACTCCCGTCCTTTTTCTTTTTTTCATTCTGATACGCTGCATTTCAGTGTCCTTTTTTCTTCCCGAGGGAGTGGTTTGGCAAACTTTGAACCCTCGATCCTGAGAATATCTGTTTTTTTTTCCCACGGCATAATACCACCCCTTTCCCAAAGACCGTGTTGACTCCCTTCCGAAACCCGCGGCAACGCGTTTGCGAGGCCATGTTGTTTTTCTTTTAGCGCAGCCAGGGCTTGCGTTTTCCTTTTCTTTTTCCCTTTCTGGCGCAAGAGGCTCGGCTTCGCCCCGTTTTCGAACTCAAAACCGCTTCTCCCTGGGCAATGACTTCCCTTTCCCCCCCTTTTTTTCTTTTTTTCTTCCTCAGTTGGAGTAGGACTGTAGTCCGTCCCCCGGACCCCTTGTCTTCTCTCCGACTGACCTTGGATAAGCACAGGCTCCAGGGCCCTTCTCTTTTTTCCCGAGGGGCGGGGTTCCCCCTCTCTTCTGCTAGCGAAAGCCGAAAAAAACTCCTGGCCTTGGGTTCCGCAAAACGGCCTCCACGACGGAACCAAACTCCCCCCCCAAAACGTCATACTGCGCCCCTTCTTTCCCCCCAAAAACAAAGGAAGTTACAAATTTTTTGGCATGGTCTGGGCGGGGGTGGGTTCTCTTCCCCTTCCCTTCTTTTTTCCCTTCCTTCGTCGCAATCCGACGATGATCAAAGGCGTCTCCCCAAGGGCCCGGAGTTTTCCGGTGCAAACGGCCAGCCTTTCCGGTATTGTTCTTTTTTTTCTCCAGTGGGGGAAGCGGATCACCTTCTCCCTTTTCTTTTTCTTGGGATTGTTGCAGGACGTCTTTTACCAGGCTTTCTCCATCGAATAGGAAACCAGAAAGGAGCATTTTTCGCCCTGGGGAAATAAAGCGCTGATTTTTTTTTTCTCCCTTCCCCCCTGTTTCAACGGCCGATCCCAACAGCACCACTCTGAAATGGCGGAACACACCCCTTTGTTGAAGGCGAAGGCCCTACCCTTCTTTCCCCCCCCCTTCCCTTTCCGGGGCCGCCCGGACATCAACCGAGTGGACTCTACCGACCTAACAACCGGTTTGGCCTCCCTCTTCCCATTCCACGGAGCCGCCCCCCCCCCCCCTTTCCCTTTCTTCATTTGAAGCTCAAGCTCTCTGGTTTTAATTTTTAAAACGCGTTTCGAACTTTTAAACTGCAATTCCAGGGTTCGATGCTGTTTCGGAGTTCCCCCTTTTTTTGTGAATTCCGTTTTTTGAAATGGCCAAGTTAACCCCCCCCCGGCAGACGAACTTTTTTCAGGACTGGCCGCCAAACCTCGGGCGGTCTATCTTTTTTCTAGAGTTGAATCGAATGGATTCGGTGTTCTCTTATTTTTGTTCCCCCTCCTTTTTTTTCTTTTTCTTTTTTTGCCTGGAAGACGACGAGGATTTTTTTCCTTTCGGTCACATGGCTTTCACCTGCGTCTTCTTTGGGGGACGTTTGTGGTGGCTTCCCTTTCCTCACTCCGTTGTGTTGTTTGTATCGTTTATTCTCCCCCCCTCTTCTTTTCCTCGATTGAAAGGACGAATTGTACCGACAAAGAAAAAATCTTTTTTTTCCCGGTCGCATGGCAGGACTGGTAAACGGACTCTGGTACCCCTCTTCCACTCTAGAAAACAAAACCGGGATTCTCGGTCTTTTCTTGGCTTTTTTTTCTTTTCCCCTTTCCTGAGAAACGTCTTCTCGGTAACCTGGCATTTCACAAGATTTGGTCTTCAGCGGCGCAGGCGACCGAATTTACTCCGTTTTTTCTTTTTAATTTCCGAAGAAGGCGTTTTAAAAACAAACCCTCTCCTTTTCCCCCTTTTACGGTGATGTGCGGTCGGGGGACTTGGTAGCTGGAGTTTATTCTCCACCGTATGGCACCGTGAAGGTTCTTTCCATTGAGGGTCGGGGAAAGGGCTCGTTTTCCCCCCCCCCTTTTTTTTTTTTTTCGCGCTTAAGAAGTATGGGCACGGTGTTCCGTCTGAGGGTTTTTTGGATCGGGCCCTGAAAAACTTGTAAAGATGCGGCTTCGTCGTTTTACCCCCCACCCGCCGCTTTTCGGAAATCTCCTTTTTTTCCTCTTCCCTTTCCTCCTTATACCTGCGTACCGCTCTCATTTCCCCCCTTTTTTTTCCTTCTCTCCTTGTGGTAAAAGACCGTCTGGCACATCCCCCCCGACGAAAGTTTCTCGTGGTCTTCTTTCGGCTCCACTGGAGCTTCACGATCATTGGCCTCAAAGGAACAAAAGGAAAGGCTTTTCCCCCCCTTTGCCATGAAACGCCGGCTTGTACCGGACTTGTTCATTTCGTCTGTGTGAGCACTTAGTTCGGTCCGGGTTTTTTTTCCTTCGTATCCCCTTGTCTCTTGTTTTTCGCGTTTTAGTTTGGTGAGCAAAAGCCAGTTGTTACGGAGGGAGGCGTTTGTTGGCTTTTCATCTGTGCTTCAGATTCGGCCCCCCTCCCTCTTCCTTCCCCCTCTTTCTTCTTTTTGCTTGCGTATAAGGTAAGTAGGATACTATTCAGGGTGCGGGGCGTGGGTCCCCACAAGCATACTCACGAGGCATTTTCCCTTTTTGGGATGAAGTCAGTGCCCCAGGGGCACTGTCCTTCTCTTTTCTCTTTTTTTTTTTTTTCTCTTCTCCTTGGCGCTCGTCCCGAAACCCACAAGCGGAAGGCGGCCCTGCTGCGATTATTATCCACAGTGGCTGGGTGGCACCTGCGGCGTCGCGCTTGGATTCCCCCCCCTTTCCCTTTTTTTCTTTATGCGTTGCAACCGAGATGCGAAGGTCTCGATGTCATGGTCAACCACGGCCGTGAGGAACTCTCCTCGGTTTTTTAGCAAGAATGCCCAGTTTCTCCTTTTTTTTCTCTTTTTCGGGAGGTTTTGCGGCGCGCATGTGTTTTCAAGCTTGGGTCGCATCTCTGCACACGCTTTTTCTTTTTTCCCCGCGGCGTTCATTGGAAATCTCACCTGAGTCCCCCCCCCTTTTCCTTCGGACCAAGAGCAACAGTGGTCGCCTTTTCCTCCCTGGGCGGTGAGAACGGACTTTGTGCAACCCTCCGCTCTATCCAAACTTCCTCCCTCCCTTTTCTTGCTTGACACAGGAGTGCGCCCCGTCATCCTGGCAACAGGGGACCGCTTTGTGTCCCCCCCGCCAAGGCATCGGCGTCCCCCCCTCCTTCCCTCTTTTTTTTTTTTTCTTTTCCTTTGCTGTTCGGAGATCTCGACGTTTTCTCCAATGGGTGGCCTATTTTTTGTCCCGTTTTTTTGGACCCCGTGAATATCAATTCGGGCAGCCTTTCCCGTACGCATCAGGGAAAAATACCTTTCCCCCCCCTTTTTCCAGTGTTAAATGCCGCTTGGTCTGGCCGTGCGTCATGAGGCCTCACTTTTTGCCGCTTTTTATCACCACTTTTCTTTTTCCCCCCTTTTCCTTTTTTTTTGCCCCAGGCTTGGGTTTGCGGGCGAGCCGCAAAAACTTGCACCGTTTTGGCGGTCTACGGGGAATGCTCAAGCATCTCCCCCCTCTTTCTATCGCCTCGCCGAGAATTGTCTTCCCCCCTTTTTCTCCCTTTTTTTTTTCGTGCATGGGAGCTTACAAAAAAGGGCCCAGGGGGCCCTTTGTCACCAAAGAAAAACTTGTGGTCCCCTTTTCTTGCGAAACAAACGCGATCCGCTCGGCCGTCTTTTTTTTTCCCCATCCCTTTCTTCTTCCCTTTTTGCGGCCGAGGACGGCGGATCACTGTTTGTCTGTCGCAAATCGTTTTTTTCCCCCCTGGCTGATCCCTTTCTTCCCCCTTATTTTTTTTTTCTTTGGGCAACAGCATATAAAACCGACTTTCTTGATTCATACCCTCTCATTCTTCTCCGGACCCTTCTTTTTTCCTCTTTTTTTTTTCTTTCCCCTGCAAAACCGGATACGGGGAACTTCTCCCTTCTTTTTTCTTTCTCCTTGATTTTGTGGGAATCGTTTAGTTGGGCCCGTAATGCAGAGTATTTTGTGTCTGCGCACGCATCTATTTTCTTGCTGCGATCTCTTCTCTTTTTCCTCCTCCTCCTTTTTTTTTTTTTTCCCTTCTCCCTAACAGCCGCCGCCCTTTTATGTCTTTTGGCTTTTGAGGTAGACACAAAAATACTCTGCCTTTCGCGTTATCCCACTTAACCGTTTCTTTTTTTTCCCCCCTTTTCTTTCCCCCAGGACATGGAGGTCACTGACCAAGGAAGCCTCCCTTATCCGGTTTTTCCGGGTCGGTTTTTTCCAGGCAGCGGCAACCCCTTTTTTCTTCCCCAAAAACTGCAGCTTCGGAGGCTCAAGAACCTTTTCTGTGTTTCCCTTTTGGCCATTCCAGAAATCAAATGGAAATCCTTTTTCTTTTTCTTTTTCTCTCAAGGCACAAGATCACGTATTTGCACTCCTTCCAGGCCCTTGCTCGGCCGTACCTCGGGCGCCGCCCGCCGTTTTCTATGCACAGGGACAAGTACTCGCTGAAAAATCGGCCTCTTCCCCTTTTTCTTCCGAATTAGATTTCTCTAGGTTTTCACTGGTTTTCTTTTGGTGGTTGCACAGGGGCCTTTTTCTTTTTCCTCATGGCTTTCTCTGAAACAGTGGCCCAGAAATGCGGGTGGCCCAGATTCTCCTTCTGATGGCGATGGAGTTTTCTGCTTTTTGGCTGGCGATTTCTTCTTTCTCTTTTTTTTCCTCGGTGCAAGAAGAGTTTGGCAATCGCCGCACCAAGTGGCCTGGCATTTTGCTTTTTGATAGAAAGGCGCTCCCTTTTGCTTTCTTTTTTTTCCCCCCTAGCGGGGAACTTGGTACAAGGCCCTGTAAGGTAGTCGAGTTGCCCGTTTTTGCTTTTTTCCCGAGGTGCCCGAATTGCTCTTTTCTTTTTTTCCCCCCTGCCAGTAGGCCACCCCATTGGCTCTTACGGATGCTTCTTCCGGACAGGAAACGCCGTCTCGGCCATCTTCTTTTTTTCGATGCCTTTGGCGGTGAGGAGCCTTTGCTCTCTTTTTTCTTTTTTCCAGGATGAGTGCGCCATCCCTTTCAAGCCTTGAGGGCTCCAGGGGGCTGGGGGTTTTTTTTTCTTCCAACCCGCCTGGAGGACCCTCTACCCCCTCACAGGGGATTTGCGGGGTGGCAGGCGATTCTTTCTCCCCCCTCTTTTTCGAGTTTCCATGACGTCCTCCCTTTTACCACAGTCGCGACCCGCCCGGTGTGGCAGGAAGTATTTCCCCAGCTTGAAAACTTGTGCCCCTTTTGGCGCGCCGCAAACTCCCCCCCCGCAGCCACTTCGTTCTTCGGCCTTTTCCTTCTTGCTACGCTGCATCCCTCTCTTTTTTGCCGCAACCTCTTTTTTTCCAACAATTGGACATCCCGATCTGCGCATTCCTTTGCAACCGGAAATAAGCCCGGTTCCCCCCCCCCATGCCCTGGACTTTCCAGCGCGTCCGTTTTCTTTTTTTTCCTTTTCTCAAGCAAATGTGGAATCTACTCGCAGCCGTGGTCTGCGTGTTTCCTTCGCTGTGTTTTCCCTAGGCGGCTCGGCTCGCCCGTCACGCACTCAACTCCCCTTTTCTTTTTCCCTGAATCAATCCCACAAGGATTTTCTCACTTGCCATGATTTTCCCTCCTTTCGGTTAGGATTGGTTCCGGCTTCCCCTCCTGACCTTGATACGCCAGGCTCCCCCCCGGCCTCTTCTCTTGAGGGAGGGGGGGCCGATCTTGAAAGCAAAGTCTTGCCCTCGGCCTCACCACTCGGGCCTTGGGGGCAAACGGCCCTTCCCCCTTTGCTTCACCCCCTTTTTTATCTTCTCCCCCCCCCCTGGGATAAGGAGGACTGGGCGGTGGTCTTCGCCCGGAACCGACGAAGTGCTTCCATTTTTTTTTTCTATCAAGGCGTACAAGGGCTTCTTTTTTTTTTTTTCCCCACGGCACAAGGACTTTTCCCGTGTGGTCCCATGATCGTTTTTTTGGAAGACGGAAATCCTCCTTCCTCTTCCCTTAGTAGTGGAATGGCCAGCAGTCTTTACCAGTCCCTTTCATCGGAAAAAGGACCGTCCCCACTTCTTCCTCCCCCGGCGTGTTGGGTGGCTACTCGCTGTCAACCTACGAATGTCCCCCCCTCCCGGCCGATCCCAAACCCTTTTTTTTGTCAACGCGTGCCATTACGGACGTGAGGCGTTGGACCTACATTTCTTTTCCACCCCGTACCAGAAGCGTGACCCCGACATCAAGTACCCCGCGGCGGTCCTCTTCCCCCTTTTTCCGAATACACCCATGGTCGCTGCCACACTCAGCTACCCATTCACTAACCCTCCCCCCAGTTGCCCTCTGCATTTAATTGTCCCCTTTTTTTTTTTTTCCCCCCCCCTCTTCTCGGAAATTAAAACTCATTCCCGGTTTCGATTTCCTGTGAGGGTTTTTCCTTTTTTTGCTTGAAATTTTCGTTTTTTATCTGGGAAAAGCCCTTTACCGAGTTGATCCCTTTGTCTTTTCAGGATTGGCCGCCTGTGACCCCGAGAATCCCGTTTTTCTAGAGTTTTTCCTTCATTTTTTTTTTTTTTCCTCGTTAACGTTACACAGGCCTGTGCTTTGCTGACAGGGTTTGTACGGACGCTGAGGATTTCTTCGGTACATGCTTTTTTTTTTCCTTTGGGGCCGGTTTTGTGGGCGCTTTCTTCCTCATCCTAAAGTTGGTTGTGTTTGAGCTTCTCCTGAACCGCGGCCCCCCCCAATTCCTCCGATTTTTTCAATTCCTTCCTTTTCTCTTCCTTCCCCCTCGCGTCTTAAAAGGGCAGCAGTGCAGGGCTGGCGACTTCCAAGATCCGCTCCGATCCATTCGCTTTTTCCTTTATTCTCGGAGTGTATGGCTTCTCCCGTCCCTCTTTTTTTTTTCGGAGGGCCCAAGTCCTTGAGAAACATGAACGGTCTTCCTCGGTAACGGACATGTACCAGATACCGTTCCTCCTTTTTTTTCCAGGCGACCGATTAACCTTTCCGCCCCCCCCCTCCCTTTCCTTCTTTTGGGCGTTGTTAAATTTAAGAGCAGAAAAGCCTTTTTCAAACCAGGAGAAGGCTTGAGCCTTCATCTTTCTCCTTTCCGGTGAATGGTGCGGTCGTGTGGTTACACTTTCCCTCCATGGTATGTATATTTTGGAAAACCGGTGAAGTCTGTAGATGTAACCTTGCCCCTCCCCTCTCCCTCCTGTTTCTGGGGCGTCGTCTTGTTCAAACGATCTGGGTACTTCTTTTTAGTCCTTCGGCCTTTCAATTTCCTTTCCTTTCCCGCAGTGTTCTGAGTTTGGTGCTTTTTGGGATTCGGCGTGGACATTTTCCCTTTTCTTTCGTTGAACCAGAGAGTCTCCCCAACCCTTTTCGCCTTTTTTCGGGAAAATCTCTTTTTTCTCAAGCCTGGTAAAAGGACTTTTTTTCCCCTCCTAAAGGGGGCCTTACGGTGTCTCTTTTTCTTTCGGCCTTCCCCTGAGCTTCCCCTCCTCATGGAGACAGTACGGGAAAAGGGTCTGTTTTTTTCCCGGAAAACGCCTGGCTTTTCTTTCTTGGATTGGCGGAAGATGCACCCCTGAGAAGGCGGGTGGCCGGAAAAAAAGACTTTTTCTCGTCTCCCCTTGGATCGGGTGTGTTTTCGCCCTTTTCTTTGGAGAAAAAGGGCTCTCTTGTTGGAGGCAGGTTTGCCCCCAAGCCTTTAGGCATGTGATAAGATAGGCCCCCCGCAATCCTCCCCAGATTCTTGTGAGGAGAATCAGGGAGGCCTTGTGTCTTTTTGAAGGGACGAATTCAGGGTCGGGTTATCCCTAGCCCCCCCCCCCCTCTTCTCCCAAGTTAATGGCCCTGTTCGATGCATTGTGTTGATTTTCCAGTTCAGTGCCCAGGAAAATGGATCTTTACCTTTCAGCCGAGCGCTTGCGCTCTTTTTACCCCGCCCCTTTCAAAAGGACCCCTCCACTCTTTTCGATATATCCCCCCCTTTTCCTTCGTTCAGCGCTGGATGTCCCCCCTTTGGTATGGAACCTTGGCGTATTTCCCCTCAAGATGCGCATTTTTTGGCCAACCAACACCTCCTGTTTCTTTTTTTTTTTTTCGGGAGCATTGGATGCATTCGCGTATCCTATCCCTGCCTATTGGGCCGTGTTCATGCTTCTTTTTTTTCCTTGGCATTTGCCGTTTTCAAGTCTTTTTTCTTTTTTCCTGCACACTGCTTCGCGCTTTTGTGCGTGTGATCCGTCTTTTTTCTGGAAAACTCTCACCCCGCTCCCTTTTTTTTTGAGGAGAACTCTTGGTTTCCCTCTTCCTTTTTTTTCTTTTCTCGGGTAGCATTTCACCCTGCGGTGCTGGGACTTGTCACTTGCAACGCCACGGCTTTTATCCAACGGCGCACCTTCGTCTCTGACAAAGGGAGGCGAAAACGCTCCTGAACCTGAAAACCGCTGTTTCCCCGTTTCCATTTTTCCCCCCCGCCAAAGGGCATCGGCCTTCCTTTTTTCAGGAACGGGGGGCGTTGATTTGTCGGACGTCTCTTCCTTGCCGTGCGCCAATGGGTGGGCCTCTGCCTTTTTTTTCTCTGGGCAGGGCCGGTCCACAAGAAAAAGTACGCTTTTTTTCCCCTTTTTCCAATAGACACCTGCGCCTGGGCTTGTTCTTCCCGGCTCTGGTGCGCCGTGCGTCCTTTTTTTTTTTTCGCGCTTCTATCAAACCTCCTTTTTTTTTCCCCCTGCAAAAAATGCAGGCCCTTGTCTTCCGGAGGGCGCACACTGCTGGGACGTCGGTTCTATGCTTCAAGCATTCGGTCCTACCTTTCCTGGATAAACGCTCTCGCCTCGCATAACTCTTTTTCTCTTTGCACCCCCCTCTTCTGGGCACTTCCGGGCGCATGAAGTCTTCTCCCCCCCCCTAAAAGGGCTTGTCACCCCCCCCACCCCTCCTTCCCCTTTTTTCAAACCCCTAAAGAGTCGCATTCTGTGAAGTCGGAGTTCAAACGCGATTACGGTGTCTTCGGTTGCTTCTCTTTAATTGTTACATGAGGGGAAACTGTTTCGCGCCCTTTTTTCCGGCGGCACTTTGCCCGTTTGTCTTCTCCTTTTTACTCTGGGAAATTTGCGCTTACAGTGTTGACCTTTTTTCTAGACCAGGATTTCATCTTCTTCCCCCCCAGCACTCTCACCTCCCCCCTAAGCGAAGTGTTTTTTTTTTTCTACCTTTTCCTTTTTTTTTTCCCGCTTTGCACAAGCTGCCCCCCCCTGTGGGAAAAACCGGTCTCCTTTCTTTTTTTTCCAGTGACCTACATGTCTGGTCGCATGATTGTTTGAAGTTTTTGGTTTAGGTGGGGGATACGTCGACTCCTCTCCCCTCTCGTAGTTTGAGGTCTGCCGCCACTTGGAGTGACCCATACGGCGGAGGGCTGCGGATCTTTCCTCTCCGTTGTTGTTCAGAGTTTTCTGCAGCCGACCCCGGATGTCTCTGCTTTCTGCCCAGGACACAAAATCTCTGCCTTCCCCCCCGCTCCCACACAAATCAGGTGCTGTGTCCCCTTTTTTTCCCCTGAAAAAGGAGCAGTTTTCGGTTCTTCCTTGTTTTTCCGGTCGGTGTGACCCTCCTTCCGGGCAAAAAAGAAGGGTCCCTGTCCTCCCCTTAAAAAACATGCGCTTGCGGCGTCTCCAGCATTTCGGGTATGTGATATGTTTTGCCCATCAGAAATCAAAATGTGTCTTTCCCGGGATTTCAGCACCCGCCTTCTCCCCCCTCTTTTATCGATTAACGATGGCTGGAAACCCCCGGCAGTGGCTCGCCTTCCTTCCTGCAGGCGTTTACCCGCATACTTATAGCTGAAAAATAGCCCCTCTTCTGAATGACTCCTGATTTCTCTCTTAGCGTTCCCATGTTCTTCTGGTGGAAAAGGGAAATTTTCTTTTTGTGTATCATGCGGTCCTCCGACGGAACAAAGTTGTTTTTCTCTGGTGCTACAATCTCGTCCCGGATGCTTCTCTTTTAGGAAGGGCGTAGTTGGGGCGATTTCTTTCTCCCTTGCCGTTAGACCGGCGTGCAGCGTTGTTGCTCATCTTCCTCTTTTTTGCAATTTTAATTGGGAAAGAATATTTGCTAGAACCTTTTCTGTGAGGCTCCTGACGCACGGCGACCCTGCTCTCTTCGGCGCAGGTTTGGCGATTGGGCCCGTTTCTCTCTTCCTTTCTTGGTGACCGAGTGCTGCCCCTCTCTCCCCAAACCGGCATAGGGGTCCCACCCCTTTTTTTTTTTCCAGCAAACGACGTATCGGCCCAGAAGGCCACGGTATTCTGGTTCGGGGGCCGATTGCCTTTGCGGTGATGATACCTCCCCAAATGCGGGTCCTGTTTCCCCCCTTGATTGTCCTCTCCTTCTTTTCCTGCCAGCGAGAGGGGAGATTGATAGGTCGCGTCTTTCTTTTTTGGTCAAGTCCGTCGCACCGCCGGAATTACCCTTTTTTCTCGGGCAGGCGATTCTCTTTTTTTTTCCACCCCTCCTTCTTTGTCAGGGAGGTTTAAAGACGCAGCGTCCACCCGCCACACAGCGCGAAGCAGTTTTTACCCAAAGCTTGACCATTCCCCTTCACTCCCGCAGCACTTCCCTTCATTTCCTCCCTCCCTAAGCTGCATCAGCCGAAGGGCGGTCCCAAAGTGCCGCACCCCCCCTTCTCTGCCACATGAAATCGATCTGTCTGCCCTCTCTTTCCTTCCGCCCAGGTCCAGACAGTACAACCTGTTCCTCCCAGGCGCGACGGGTCTTTTTTTTCTTGGCGAGCCACTGTGGGCTCTCCCTTTCTGCCGTGTCCTCACGCTGTTTTCGGGAACACGGAGACGCAAGCCCTTCCCCGACTCAACGCTACTGACCCCGTTTCCTTTTTTTCCTCCCAACAAGGATAGCCCCCCACTTTTTTCCCCCTGACTTGCGCTCCCGTTTTTTTTTGGGTTTCCGGCTCCCCGACCCTTCTTTTTTTTGATAAACGACTGCTCCAAAATGCCTCTGATCTCCCAGTCTTGGAGACGGGGTTTTCTCTTTTCTGAAGCAAAGGCTCGCGAGCCCTAACTTACGTTGGCTGGGGTGGCAAAAAAACGGTGTCCTCCCCCTTTTCCCCAAAGGTCATACGAGAACAACCCCCAGTCTCCCCCTCTTTTTTCTTTTCGAGTGGTCTCTTTCCGCCCCGGACACGACCCGTTTCAAGGTGTATAGTCGCCAATTCCGACGATGTCCACTTTCTTGCAAAACGGGCAGCCTTTCCCCGTTCATTGCCTCCTTTTCTTTTGAAGGCCGGAAGTCAAGAGGCCGGAGGCCCCCTTCTTGTGGATTGTGCCAGATTTTTTCTCAATCCCCCCCGAAAAGGGACAGTGCCACTTTCCCCGCTGGGAGGGGTGGGGGATTCACGCGATGTCCAACCTCCTTCTCCGCATCGGAACAAAGTTCACGTTTTCTTCTGCGGAAGAACACGCGTGCCATTACGGCGTGTCATTTTTCCCCCCCCTACAAGAAGCGTTTGTGAAAACTGGCATTTTCCCCCCGTACATCCACAAAGTACCCGCGGGGGCTCCCTGGTGCCATACCATGGTTGAGCACCCCCCACCAAGACACGCCTCCCATTCACCGTCACCCAGTGTCCTAAGCTCTCTGGTTTAACCGTCTTTTTTCCCCCTCCCTTCCCCTACGGTTTCGAATGATGTGTCGGAGTACTTCGGTCGTCCCCTTGCTCCGCGAACCCGTCCGGGATCTGGGACCTGTCCTCACGAAGAACCCGATTCTCAGGGTCCGGTCCGCCGACAAACCTCGCCGGGCGCGCCATCCCCTTTTTCGAGTGGGAAATGCCTGTATCTTGCGTACGTACCAGGCCTGCTGCTGACCTTGGGAAGTCCTTATTTTTCTTTTCCCTGTACGGCCGCTTTCAAGCGGGAGGTGTTTTTGGGGTGCGCGGTTTTCAGG
>Ga0179593_1664029_pt1 | contig 17179 bp, 16 predicted proteins | sample CZODoug2_1_08_16_FD_185931 | JGI IMG/M metagenome (GOLD analysis project Ga0179593, IMG submission 185931) | Vadose zone soil fungal communities from Angelo Coast Range Reserve, California, USA - CZODoug2_1_08_16fungal (PacBio error correction) | ecosystem: Environmental > Terrestrial > Soil >... | reverse complement strand
CTCTTTTTTCTTTTTCTCCGTAGCCACCCTGCGATTTTTTCCTTCTGACTTCCGAAGAGGATGCTCCTTTTTGTTTAGAAACCTTCTTCCCTATCAGCGACAGCCCTTCCCCTCGACCCCAGAGAACAGTCCCTTTTTTTTCGTACTTTCCTTTTTACGCTTTTTTCCTTCCCGGCAAGACCCCGCAGAGCATGAGGGGTTTTTTCCTTAATCTAGAAGAATCTTCCTCCGGACCTCTGATATAACTTCCCCCTTACGCAGTTACCTTTTTGCTAAGATCAACCCCCCTCTCTTTTCGATAGCGTCTGCCGTAGACGCAACCGCACCTCGGTAAGAGCGCCCCCCTCCCCTCACGATCCTCCCTTAATCAAGATTCCAGGAGTCCTAACCCCCTCCAGTTCGACCCTTCCCTTCTTCATCCGATCCGCGTTCCCTTTGAAAGCATGCCGAGACGCGGCCCCTGTCCACGTTAGGTTCCTTCAAGTTTTTTGCAATTTTTTCAAGAGTTCTCTCTTTTTATAGATCCCCCCCCTGAAAAAGCAGTTTCCCCCCTCTCCCCGATCCCCCCTCCGTACGAACGCGCAGCACAATTCGGATTGTGTGCGTTCTTCTTTTCGAAGGTCGTTTCCCCCGACCTCAAGTCTTTTTCTTCGGAGGACTTTCCGTGCAACGAGTCTTCTCCCCGGAGATTAGACTCTTGTACCCTGTTTTTTCTGAGGTCTCTTTTCCGGATCTCTTTTTTAACGTTCTACCTGCCCTTTGCGAATAGAGTTCTCTCTCCCAGTCAGTCATTCTTCTCTCTCTTCATCTTGATTGAATTACCCATGGAGTTCTGAAATTTTCTGTGGAGCCCTGCTTACTTCGGTCCCCCGAGCAGAAGCGTCCTCGATTTTTCCTTTCTTCCATGGAGAATTCTAGTTGTTTTTTGTTTTTTTTTTTTTTTTTTTTCCTTCAGTCGCTGTTCCAACCATTCTCCTCGACTTCCTGGTTTTTTCGGTAGGTTTTCCTACTTTTTCAACCATCCTTCCTGTTGTAAGTTATTTGCCGCTTAGACCCCCAAAGACCGGCTTTTTTTCTCCTTTCTCTTGTTTTTTTTCCAATGTCCTCTGGACCTCTTGCGCGGTCCTTCCGCCAAAACCTCTCTATTAAGAATCCTCGTATCGGTTCCGAAATCTTCGGACCCCCCCTTTTCATGGTTCATCCTTTTTTTTTTTGCCCCACTGAGTTCCCGTCGAATGAAACTTCCTCTTAAAATCTGGATTCCTAATTCTTCCTTTTCTCCGGTGATCCTTTTCTTCCGGGTTTTTCCCCCCCTTCGGATTTTTAGAGAGTTTGGAGTCAGAAATCTCCGGGTTCCGGCCCCCCTGACCTTCTGATCCCTCAGTGCAAGCCCCCTTTCGAGCCCCCTCCTAACATTCTGATGGTGATGTCCCTCGCCGTGTTGAGACCCCCTTGCTTTTTTTTGTTGTTTTTTTTTTGTTTTTTTTTTTTTTTTGTCAGGCCCCCCCCCATCTTCTAGGAGTCCTGCCGTGTGAGGTATCTTTTTCGCAGGCCATCCCCGAGATTCACCCTTGCCCCTTCCCCCTTTCCCCACCCTACTCAGAGTTTCTACGGGACAACCCTTTTCTCCTGCCTGAACTTTCATTATTTCCTTAAATTTTTAACAGCGCTTCGTCGATCCCTTTTGTCCGAAGTTTAACCCAGATTCCAAACGTTTAGGATCCCCCACCCAACCCCCAAACCCACCCCCCCCAGCCCCCCCATCCCTTTTTTGAATGGGGCAACGCAATCTCCTTCTCTTTTACTCTCTCTGTTACTCCCCCCAAAATTTCCACGTTCCGCCGTTGGTCCCACCCTCTTTCTTTCCTTTTTGTTTTTTTCCGAACTCTGTCTATTTCCCGAACTCCCCGCTATTTCAGACGCTTTCCCCGCGCTTTTCTTTCCCCCCTTCCCCGCTTTCCCGTATTGTACGGCCTTCTGGACTAAGGGACCCTCATCATTTTCCCCTTCCTATCCTTTCGACTGACGTCTAGAGACTCGATCCCGAGGTTTTCGAATTGGACGGCCCCCTGCAGATGTTTTCCCTCTGATCTCAATTCCCTACCCCGAAATTCGTTTGTGCTAGCGCACCGCGCCTTCTTTCGCTCCCTCTCTATTTCCTTTCTTGCACTCGCTCTCACTCATATTGCCCCAATCCGACCCCCATTACTCCCCCTTCTTTTTTTCTGGCCGCTCACCGACTGCGCACCCGCTAACTTGCGCTTGCTTCTATTTTCTAGAACTTCTTTCACAGGCTTTCTTCCTCCGATCTCTGCGCTTCTGACGCACTCGCCCGTTTTGCCCTCCCGTGCCAAGACTTCCCCCTCGTCCATTTTCCCTCCCCCGCTTTTTGTTTTTGGGATCCTTTCCTCTTCGTTCCCTCTTCAAGGGAGTCCGATCCGAGCTGTTGATCGATTTTCGTCTTTCTGCCTATTTTGCCCCCCCTGCTCATTTGTTTCCTTTTGCCCTCTACGCCGAGATTCAGTTTTTTTGTGGGTTTGTTTGGTTTTTTTTTTTTTCCCACTGATTTTTCCCCTTTTGAAGATCGGCATCTCAACTAGTTTTAGCGTCTTTTTTTATCAGACGTAAAGCCATCGGTATTCCCTCTTTGGGTCCAGACTTCGTGTGCCGGCGCTTCCCTTTATTTTTTTTTTTCACACCCTTCCCCTTCTCAACCTTGGCTCGATTTCGCATCCGATTTTTTTTTCTGAAGTAGGATTTTTTCATGTCTTCCTTTAAGGTTTTATAAGGTGGATTAGCCGTGCAATCCCCCCCTTCTCCGCGGTTTTTCTCTCCCTTTCAGGATTGGCGTAGTATTTTCCTTTTTTTTTTTTTGCTCCTCTCGGTCTTGCCCTTCCTTTGAACCTTTATTTAGCGTTTCCCTTTTCAGCTAGAATTTGCGCTGCCCCTCTACTACCTTTCTGCGACTTTTCATCCGAGATTTTTAAGATGCTTTCCCTCCAGAACGATTGTCCGATTCGCCCTTTTTGGCGCTTACTTTGAATCCTTTATTTCTATCCTTTTCCCAATTCCTTTTTGGTCCGATGTGGGAACGTCTGCTGCCTCGTCAGACATGTTTTGCTCATCACCCTTTTTCCCCCCTTCCTTCCTCCCCTATGGATTTCCTAAAGCCCGCACGGCGCCCTGCCCCGCCACGGGGAACACCCCCCAACCATGAACATGTACTGAATTGTAACAGAAACATTTCCGCCCACTCTCTTCCAGGATCTGGTTCGAAGTTGGCTGTTTTTCATGCGTGGGTGTAGACGAAAGGTTTTCGTGCTTTCGTCTCTCCTCCAGACTTCTGAGGTTCCCCTTCCCCCCCTCTCTAACCGACTCTCACGCCGCCGACGTCCCCCCCCAATGTAGTATTCCGCCGTCCCTTTTTTCAAGCCTTCCCGAATCTTTTCAGAAGGCGCCTTAAGACTATCCTGTCCAGGAGTCTTTTTTTATAATGTTCCCCCCCCCTTTAGGCAGCCCCACCCCCCTTAAGCTCCCCCCTCCCGTTCTCTGACCTTACACCATTATTAGTGCTTTTTTTTTTCTTTTTGGAGCTTCCTCAATTCCTGCGCGGTCGAGTGTCCCCCCTTTCCTGGATTTTTTGGCCCGTGTAACTCCTCGAAGAACGGACAGTTCGAGGATCTGCACCCCGATTAGTGCCTTCCCTGCCTTCCATCCTTCTCTCTCCCACAACTTTTTTCCCCTTCAATTTCGTTCGGCACTCGGAAAGTGCTTTTTCCCCTCCCCCAGCGAATACTCCCCACCGCGTCGCTTTTCCCCTTGGCGTCAACCTTCGAGAAGGACTTGTTGCGTTCAAGGCTACCTCATGGAGAGAGCCTCATCACAGTCCCAGTTAGCAGTGCAACCTCTCTTATATGAATCTTCTCAGCACCCCCAGATTTCTTCGTTCGAACCTCCCTCCTCCCGAACCCCTCCCAGCATCGACCTCCCCAGCATTCACTTCCCCCCTGTTACGCAGAATTCTTCCTCCCCCTTTGCAATTAGAGTTTGTGATGCATTCCGGACCCCTTCTCTCGGACTCCTTCTTTTGCTCTCCAGGTGTGAAGTCATTTTCCTTTAGGATTTCTTCATAACTCTTCTTATGCCAGTGAGTTCGTTCAAGCTTCCCCGTGGTTTTTTTTCGATCTTTTCCGAACTTATGGACGCTTTTGTTCTGCTGGTCCGCGTTGGGTCTTTTTTTCCCTTTTTCTGCGCCGTTTTGGTCTCCGGCACTTTCCCTCTGAGTCTTTCCCCCTGCCGTCTTATCCCCTGAAGCTTCCTCTTCCGCGCTTGCAATCCTCTCTTTGCGAAATGACGTGAAAAGGCCCCTTTTGGGAGTTTCCTTTAAAAGCGCCTTTCCCCTTGGGACAAGCACCCCTATCCTAGAGTCCCTCGCTGTTTTATTACCGTTTTTTGTCCCTTGCGAAACCCCTCTCTCTCATGCCCCTTCAGAAGGAGCTTTTTTCTTGTCCACAACTCTTATGACCTCGTTCACGTCTGGTCAAGACGGTTTTTTTGCCCTCTTTCTCAGTGGGCGTTCCTTCCCCTTTTTTTTTGAGACGCTTTCCGTCACCTCTTTTCTCCCCCCGAAAGTTTCGGCATTCTATTCGTACCATGATGAGAGACTTTCTTCCAGATCGTGTTCCCGCGACTTCCTCCCCCCTTTTTCCCGAAATGATCCTCTTTTTCCTCGGTCCACATCTCTCCTTTTTAATCCCATCTGTTTTTTATTGGGGACCTCTCTTCAAATTTTTTCTCCACCAGGGCCCTTTCTAGCCGCCATCTTTCTTTTTTTTTAATGTCGAATCCTTTCTCCTCCTTTGATCCGGCTTTATGGACGAGATCATCTCTCCTTGGCCTCGAAAACCTTTTCCCCCAATTTGAGAAGTCTCTTAGGATTTACGTTCCCCCCTGAGTGTAATAGGCTTTTGTTGAAGATCTCCGACGCATTATGTTCTTGGATTTCCACCGAAAGGCTTTTCCCTGAGAGACCTCCCAAAAGTCTTTTTCTCCGATTAGCCCTTTTCCCTTTTAGCTTTTGAAAAGAATAGTAATTTTTCTTCAACTCCGATCGGTATAGAGGCCCCCCACCCCCCCCCCAACCCCCCCCAACCCCCCCCCCCCCCACCCCCACACCCCCCCCCCCCCCCCCCCCCCCCCCCCAACACAGGGTTTCATGTTATTTTAGACCTTCAGTCTTTACCGTTTTCCTCCCCCCACGCTTCTCTCGCAGAAGATTTTCTTTTTCCCCTTAAAACCCTTTTCCCGCGGCGATTTCTTCTCGGCCCTTTCTCCTTTTTTTCGGCCTTTCCCCGATCCTTTCACGATTTTTCCTGCGCCCCTCTTCCCCCTGAGAGTAAGTTCTTGAGTAATCGGGAGCGCCCCTTCTCCACTTTTATTAGACTCCTAACTTTTCCGAAATTCCCCCCGCACTTTTGCCTAGAAGGGTCGGGCGATATGTTTCCCTCTTTTTTTCGAGTTCTCCTTGAGATTTTTTATGGTGCCCGCCTCTTGCCGCAGTCCTTTATTTGCGGATGAGAGGTTTCCTTCCATGCGTATGTTAAGCGGCCTACGTCGTAGTGCAGAAATTTTCCTTCCTGCGGTTCCCTTCTTGGATGGTACGATTTTTTTTTCTTGTTCCCGAGGCAGGTTTTTGCGATTGTTCGAGCATTCCCCCTTGATCCGCCAGCGCATTTCTTCAGAAGGCGTTAGGTCAGGCTTTGAATGAGTAGCCCCTTTCTCTCGTTGCTCTCGTTTGGATTTTACGTGAATTTTTCTTTCGCCGTTTTTCCTTAAGAAGCCCTTCTCCTTCAAACCTTCCCGCTGGACCCCCCCACCCCCCCCCCCCCCCACCCCCCGCGAGACCCTCTCTCGCCTTTTTTCTTGATGCCTTCTATGCTTTTTTCTTACGTTCCTTTTAGACTTGCGGGCGCGGACACCCATAGCCTTTTTTCACACAATTTCTCTTCCTTCGGCCGTTCCTTCTTGGAATTATCTTTTTGCAGAGTCTGCCCCCGGTGTCTTTTTTTCCCCGAGACGTTTTTTCGCGCGAGAGTCTCGTACCGAGGCTTTGAGGCCCTTTTTCCCCCTGTTTTCCTACCTCCACTCTTTGCGACTTCTTTTCGACATCCTGGCTCCTTTTTCTGGCCGAATGTTGGCTGTTCATGGCCATGCGAAGTTGAGGACCAGCCTATAGTGATTTCTTCTCCCGGTTTTTTAGCTCTGTAGTGAGTTTTTTTTTGTCTCACCGTCGAGAATTTTTTTTTTTTTTTCTGACGTGAAACCTTTTTCGCATGGTGACGAGAGTCGCTGCCACGGCTTGAAGGCCTCCCCCCCTCCCTCCTTCTCCTCCCCCCCCATGTTTCGGAAGGTTTTCACGAAGAGTTTCCGCCTTTAGAGCCTCCCTCGTTCGAAGAAGAGGCGCCGACCCCGGGAGAGAAGTTCCCTCCCCGCCCGCACGGCGTTAAAGCCCTTCCTTGATCCCTCTGACAGCTTCGAACCCCCCAAACCACCACCACCCCCCACCCCCCCACCCCCAACCCCCCTTCTCTCCCCTGGGCGCTTTTCTCCGATTTTTTTTTTTCGGACCTTTTCTTGCGGCGGATTGCCGGTTTCCAGATCCCCCCCCCCCCGAGGCGCCTCTTCGAGCGCGGGAGGTGCATCGCCCCTCTTCGAGGGTTTTTTTTTTTTCTTGTTTTAAGACTGCAAACCTTTTCTGACTCCCCCCTTTTGTCTGATTCCCGTTTTCCAGGAAACTGTGCCCTCTTGCGTAGAAATGATGTCGCCGCGAAAGATAACTTCTCCCTATTTCTTTTCGACCTTCTCGTTTCTTTACCCAAGACTGCCTTTTTTTACTGCTTAACCAGGGGTTCGCACTCGATACGTGACGCAAATTTACCATATTATCTCTTTGCCTCTATCGTGTCCCCCTTCATCTTACCTTTCTCTTTTAACCTTTTGCTGTTTTTCGGAGATGTCTCCATGGAACATCTTTTTTGACTTCTTTTGTTTTACCGCCCCGTCGAAGATCCCCCCCCTTTCGTAGGGTCCCCCCTTCTTCTAGTGGCAACCAGGTTCTCGCGGCCCTTTTTTTTTTTTCTTTTCTTAGAGCATACCCTTTTAGCCCTACTCGAGGGCCTGTTTTTTCCCTCGTTTTGCCCAGCGTAAGAACTGTAATCCGCGCGCTCTTCTGCGCCCCCTACGGTTGTTTGTAAGTCCCTCCCCCCCCCCCCTCCTTTTACAGAAGCCCTTTCTCTTCCGCGGTGCCTACTCTGCCTCGCACTTCCCCTGATTCTTCTCTTCAAGTTTTCCCCTAGGTTTCTTACTGCAGACTTCTTGCTAGCCTCCTTCCAATACGGCGCCCGCCGCAACCCGGCTCTTCTTTCACCCGGTAGCGATTTCCCCCTTTTTAGTCTTAACTATTCTTCTTTTTTAGGTGCGCTTTCGCATGGGCTGGTGTCCCCCCCTTTTTTTGGTTGACTAATTGCGGCCAACGATATACTGCCTTGCGAGCAGCGTTCCCGGCAGTCTCGACCGCTTTTTTGGTCTTCGGGTCCTTTCTGACGCTCTGGCATTTTTCTGAAATCCCTCCCCCCGAGCGGGGCGTGGGTTGAAATTTCTTTTTTTTTCTCGCCTCCCTCATCGGATTTTTCCTCATATCCCAGGCCTTTCACTGAAAGAGCCTTCTTGTCCCCTCAAAAGCGGGCCTGCCAGAAAATCGCCCTTCCCCTCCCTAAAAGAGTTTCCTTTCTTCTTTTTTTCCCGCGTTTGTGTTTCCGCAGTCGGACGTGCTGTCGAGAATATTCGCCAGGTGATGGTTTCTCCCCTTCCCCCTTTTTTTTGCGAACTCTTTTCACCTTTCCCTGACTCGATTTTCGACGCTTCCTCTCGCGACCAGGCCGCGGCATGGTTCAGACTGTCCCCCTTCCCTTTCGCGAGGTCGGCCTTCAATTTTTCGCGCCCCCCCCCTGGAATCTACTTCTTCCCCTTCTTATTGAATCTTCTCTGTCTTTGGGTGGGCGCGAAGTCCTGTTTCCTTTCGACGTTTCTATCGTTCTTATGTGTTTCCCCTTTTTTCTTGAATACAAGCCTTCTTATTTCTGCAAGTTAGAGCGCGGCAAAAAGATTCCCCCCTCCCGGACTCCCTCTTTCTTTCCAGTACAACCCATTCGCGGACCCTTAGACAGAGACTGCTCGCCGAAACCCTCTTCCTCCCCCCAACGCCCTTTTTTCAAGGAAGCCCCATTACCTTTTAGAGTTCCGCATGAGGTTCTCTGCATAGGATTCGATAATCAGAGGAACTCTCCTTTTTTCTCCTTTCCAAAGCCTGCAGTCCCCGCAGCCCCCCCCTCTCTTCGCTTTGAGTAACTTTAACTCCGATCCCTCCCCGCAGGTTTTCCCCGCACAGAATCGCCCGCAGTTGACATCCCTCGGCCTTCCCTCCTCTTTCGCCCTCCCCCTAATATTTCCCCATGAGGATGATTCCACGCAACGAGGTTCTCGAGGTTTTGTACGACTTTTTTCCGAGACTCGCGTTTTTTTTTGAGACCGAGCCTTCCCCCTCTCCGCTTCTCCCCCTGCTCCTTTCGCTGGCCTTCCTTTCCCGGCACGCCTCTGCCCCATCCTCGACTTTTCCAATCCTTTCTTGAGTTTTTCCCACGTGTTTCGCCCTGCGTAGAAGATTGATCTAGTTTCCTGATTGCGGGGATGAAGCTCTTCCTTAGCATGACAACGAATTACCTTTGCGTAATCCTTCCGTGACTTCTTTTCGATTTTTTTTTTCTCGGAGTTAACCCTGTGGGCCCCCGCTCTCAGAACCAGAGCGCTATCGGTTTATGGTAGTTTTGGTGTGGTCTTTTTTTCGCGGATTATTTAGAGACTTTTTTCAATTTGGGATTCCTTGAAAGCCCCTCTTTCCCCTTAGGTTCCGCCGCTGTTTGTTTCACTGCGCCATCTTTTCCTTGCATTTTTTTTATCCTCGGACGAACTTTTTCCCCTTCTCTGGCCAATACCACTCCAACAAGTCATAGATGGCGCGAGGCTCGAGTTAAAGTTTTACGGGGGCGATTTCAACTTTTTTCCCGGTTCCCCCTCTCCCTCCTAATAATTTTCCGCTGCGGAAAACATCCCTCACGTAGCCCTTTCCTTCCCTTTTTAGAAGTAGACTTCCCCCGTCCCCACTATCGGAGACTCGCCATCTATTCTGGTTTCTTCCCCCCCCTTCTTGGCCCTGGTAGGCTTTTTTCTCCCAGGCTCTCCCTTCTCCCTAAATTTCGAACACCCCTAGGAAGTCCGGATTTGTTAACGTGGGGGGTGGTGTGGTTTCTACCGTTTTTTTCTTGCTCCCTCCTCCTTTTCGGTTTCAGTCCAGAAGGCGTCTTGCGACCACCCCTTCTCAAGAGAAGATCTGTCTTTTTGCTGAAAAGAGTCATGTCGCTGTTTTCACCCCCCCCCCCCCCCACCCCACCCCCCATCTCAGATCAAGACTCCAGGAGCTTTCGTTCTCCTGTAGAGAGGTATCCAACCGATTCATCTCTCCTTAATTTTCCCCTTGTCGCCCCGCTCCCCTGAGTTCTTTCAGCGAACGCTTAGAACCGGTCGTTTCCCCCCCTTATTTCGACCTACCCGGCGGAATTCAGAGTTCTGTCCTATTTTGTGCATTTAACGATAGTCTTTTTCCACCCTTCAAGCGTTCTCCCTCGATGTTTTTCCTCGAATTCTCTCACCCTTCACGAGAACTTTTCTTCCCTTAAAGAAGTAGAGTCTCCGCCGCATCCCCATGCTGACTCTCTTTTTGGGCAGTCCCTTTTAAGCAGTTTCTCCTGCTGAAGTCCTTTCAGTCGGATTCGTCTGGCGGAGAAGATCCCTGACCCCTCCTTTGATTTTTTTTTTTCGGTTTTTTTTTCCCGGTGAAATAAAGAGGCCCTTCTCGTGGAGCGCGCCCAGTCGGCGCGAGCTCTCTTCCTCCTTCCGCCTCAGGTTCTTTCGTCTCCCTCAGAATTTTCAGCGGAGGGCTTTTCGCGGTCTAGGAAGCTCTATTCTTCCCGACTCGTTGGTGAGGCAGGAGCGTTGACTTCTCTCTCGCCGGTTTTTGACCTTTTTTCATTCTTCCTTTTTCGACTCATTCTGGCCTCCGCCCCCCTTGCGACGAGATTCTCGGCGTCGCGCATCACGATCCCCTCTTATCGCAAGAGCCCCCTTTTTTTTTTTCCAGCGTTTTTTTGTGATACCAATCGATGGAGGGATTTTATGTACCGTCTCTTTTCTTCCTGCTTCTTCCTACTTTTTTTTTTTTTTCCGCTGGCATCGCGTACCCCTTTTGACGCTCTTTTTCTCGGCCGAAAGGTACCAGTAGAATTTTTCTCTTTTATCCTCCTCTTCTTTCTCTCCGTTTGAGATGGGAACCCCCTAGACAAAGCCCTGCCCGCGGCCAGCCGCCTTCAAAAGCTGCCCCCCCCTTCCCGGCCTCCTCGATTGATTTGCTTTTTTCTTTTTTGAAGCCCAATGTTGAGTGCGTCTTCCTCTGAGTTTTTGGCGGTCCTTCCCCGGCTTTTTCGGCCCTGACGTTTTTGGCACCTTTACCACTGAGACGCCGTCCACGGCCCCCCCTTCATTTTTTTCTGGTACTCCATTTCGCGCGCTTTTTTTTTTTAGCCGATCACTCATGTCCCAAACTTTTTGGGTTGCGCTCAAATCCTTCGCGCGATTTGGGCCCACCCTTAGTTTTTCCCCACGAACTTCCGTTCCATCGAAAGACCCCGCAGGTCCCAAGACTCCTCCCCCTCCTGACGGGTTTTTTTGGTGTGTTTGCAGACAAAGCTCGACTCCCCTCTCAGCATGAGCTTTATTGACCGTTGCGTCCTCTCTCTCTTCCCTTCCCTGTCCCTCACCCGGATTCCGCGCGTTTAGAGTTTCCTTTCTCCTTGGGTTAGTTTTCTGCGCACGTAGCGAATGCTTTTCTCGCCTTAGTTTCCTGCCCCTCCTTCCTTTGCGGTGTCCTTTTCCGCCAGATAGCGCTGAGATTTTTTGTCTCAGATAAGCGGTGCCCACATGTTCGCACTTCTTCTTACCTTTCCCCTTCTGCGCTCAAACGAGTTTTTCCGCGGATTAAAAGTTTTTCCCTAAGAGATAATTCGGCCCGGGATAGATCGCTCCTGTTCTTATCGGTCCCCCCTTTGACTTGCCCCTAGGTAATGGCCCCAAAGATTTATAGAATAAGTTGTTTTTTCGAGAGAGGGACATTGTCCTCGAGTTTTTCGATTCCTTTACTTACCCGAGTTTGCCGTTACTGTCTAAGCCTCTTTTTGCAAAAATTTTTTTCCCTTTTGTTTCTGGATGTCGTCGTTGCCAGTCGCGAGACCTCTTTTCCTTTTCCCTGAAGGTCCCTCGGTGAAAAGATTAGTCTTCTTCGGCATCTTGTCGAATCCATCGATTTTTAGTAAAGAAGGAATTAGGTGTTCCCTTTTCGCCGTTTTGCGAATGGTAGACCTTGTATCCCGAGGTTCGTGATACTTAGTCGATTGCGATTTTTTTGATGCTCCTTCCTTTTTCCAATGCGGCGCAGAAGTCGAGGAGCCTTGCGCACCCGGTCACGCAGATTACTCTACGCGCCGGTCCCCTGCGCCGTTCTTAGAGTAGGAGGTTAGAGGTACACTCTTGCTTTTCCCTTGAAAACCCAGTTTTTTCGGTTTAGGCACCTCTTGGGCGTCCTTGAAGAAAGTCAATAAGGTCCTTCCCCTATCAACGAGCGTGGCGGCGCCCCCCCCGAGAACCGAAGGAGGCTGAAGGAGATTGGAGAGGGTTTGGGACTTAAGTGTAATAGAATCCAATCACCATTCTTGGCGGGGATTTTTTTTCCCCGGCCCCTGTACTTCCTTGGGGAGAAAATCAGTTCCTCGGAAGATAAGGAACCCAGTTCACCTTTCACCGACCCGAGGACCCTTCCGGGGGTAAACCTAAACAGAGCCCGGACTTCCCCCCCCTAGGTTCCCCTTTGGAGACCTCTCTTTTTTTCTTAGCCGGTAGGATTTTCGATCCCCTGAAAAGGTGTGGAGCCATTACTCTTCCTACGATTCCCCTCCCCCCCCCCCCCCCCCCCCCCACATATTCAACACAGTCTGTATCTGTTTAATCCCCAATTTTTGCGCCTCTCCCTCCTGAATTCTCCAGGAGAGCGTTTCTTCCGATTTTCTTGTGGCCCCAGCAAATAGTCGCGCCCCTTTTTCTAGTCCTTCCCGGCACCTTGTATTGGTAGTACCTTTGACATGGAATTTTTCCAGTTTTGGAAGTTCTTCGAAGTAGTTAGATATTATATGTTGATTTCTAAACTAATACCAGCCCTTCACTGTCTCCTTGTACAAGGTTGATCCTCTTCCTCCTCGTCGCTGCTAACCCCGACTCGCGCCTTCCCCTCCTCCGCGGTTCCGATTTTAAGACTTCCCTTGTCGCTCATAATGTTTCGTCTTTTTTTCCGCCCTACTTATAGGCCTTTCGCCCGTTTTTCGTTAATTTCTTTTATACTTTTCTCCCTTTTTCCTCCTACCCCGAGGCCCCCCGTGGCATTGGACCGAGCCGGCGGCCTTTTCACCCCCCTGAAGTTCTTCGAACGTTTTTGACTGATTCGACCTTCCACATTGATCGTGACCTTTGCTGGACCCTCTTCGGGTTCCTTGATCTAGCCATTTCGATTGCTCCCGCTTTCCTAACCCCCCCCTCTTTTCCTTTACTGTCTGTGCTTTTCTATTTTCTCATCTTTTTGCTGGTCCTTCCTCGGGGTTGAGAGTCGAGCTTCTCTTTCTTCGACCTGATTGTTTTTCTGCGATCATTTTTTCTCGAGGTGGACCGAGATCGCAGATCCCCTGTTGAGATCTTTTTCGGTCCCCCGTCCCCGCGAGTACGGAGCCCCTTGAATTCCAGATAGTTTCCTCGCTAATAGCTGGGAGGGAAGTTTTACATTTCCCTTACTTTCGGGAGATGAATCTGATCAATCTTCCCCTGCCATCGTTAATAGGCGTTAACACGCATCCGTGGTTGCCGCTCGACCTTCTTCCCCCCGTTGTCTGGTTCCTTGCGACTTGGCCCCTCTTCTGTCTTATTCGGCCCTTGCTGAATACCCGTAATCTCGGCGCGATTTGAGTTTTCGGCTCGTGGCCGTGGTGGCTCCCCGCGATTCCCACTTCGGGTCTCTCTCAGCCTAATTCCCTCTGGTTGAACCGCGCGGAACAGTTGTTTTTTTCTGAGTCCCCCGACACGTGGCGGCGCTACTACATCAGGGACGGTTAAGGTTCCGGTCGGGTTCCTCCTTAGGTTTCTTCTTTTGCCTCCCCCCCCCCTAATCCTCTCGTAAGCGGGCAGGAGTTCAGTTCCGTGAAACCTAGGTCATGGCTTTGTGATCGCCCCTCTTTGGTCCTTTTTCTCCTCAGGCGTGAGCTTCCCTCAAACCCTACTGCTAGATTTTCTCCGTGGCTTTTTTTGCCAGTTTAAGACGCCCGCGCTCGGGTGACCTTTTCCCTTCCACCTACCTCCTCCGCAGACCTCTTCAGATTCCGAGACTTTTGGCTAAGATCCCCTCAGTCCGCCTCCCCGGGATCCCTTCACTTGAAGGTTCGGATTTCAGCCGGTCTTCCCCTTCTCTAATGATGACAAGGGACCTTTATCTTTTTCTCTCCGTCAGTTTTAACGAGACGATCCAAAGATACGACAGGAGATTTTGATTCCCCCCTAACGTTCTACGGAGGATTCTCCGATCGGCGTAGAAGAGATTTGATTTTGTTCGATTAGGATGCGTCGGACTTTTTTCCTCTACTTGGCTATTTTTATGGATCGGCATATACGTCTTGTCCCTATACCGGGCCTTTCCTTCTACTTTCCAGTAGGGGCGAGGAACTCTTATGAGGGGTAACGATGGGGCAGTTGCTTCCCTTCGTCGTTTTCTCTCGGTCAGTTTTCTCAAGTTCGCTTAACTGTGAGGTTTTTTTCCTTAAGTAGCAGTCGGGGCCGGGAATCCTTTGCATACCCCTTCCTTTTTTGACTCTTACTGTTCGGTGATTTTTTACGATCCCATGAGCAAGAGACGAGACGAACGCTTAGCATAGAAACTACCATCTGGACTACCTCTCGCTCCCCCCAGAATTTAGATGTCCTCTAGCCTCGTCTCCCGTGGCCCCGCTATGGGACTCTTGAGGGCCCCGGTGTAGGTCCTTCCCTTCGAGAATAAGGGATAAGTTTACGGAAGGTCTCGTTTTTTTATTCTTCCTTAGGTGATCTTTACAGTTTTTCAGAGGAGTCTTATAGTAGAGACGTTTTTTTGCGCCCCCTCCAAATCCGTTGCCCCCCCCCTTTACTAAACCTACTTTCAATCAGCCAAAGTTCTTTCCTCGAATACATTGCCATCCTTCTTCTTTGTTACGCGGACCCTGTGGTTTTAGACCTCCTCAGGTCTCCCGTGCGGTCAGGACGCCTGATACGTCGCCTCCTCTTTCCACCACCTTTCCCGTCTCCCCCTGGCTTGCCCCAGAACAAAAACGGAAAGCCAGGTTTTCGTCCGTCCGGGCCGAGCCTTTTCCGCTACTCCTCCATTCTCCTTGCGTAGAGCTTAAACGCGATTCACGCTGCTCCCTCTTTTTTTTCCTTTTTTCGGTCTTCTTGAGATCGAACTCCCGTATCGGGATGAACCCATCTTACTTCAGCGCCGTCCGCGCCACCCTGCTTTCCTTTTCCCTGCTTGTTCTAGCGGAAGAACCCCTGTCTCCCCTTTTTCCGCCTTTTGATGCTCTCCTTTGAACATGTCCAGCAAGTTGCGATTCGAGAGGTGCGATTTAATCTCGACGTGTTTGGAGCCTAACTTTTAGATTCCTCCCTGCACTATAGTTTCTTTTCACTTTGAACGTTTCATTTTCCCAATTTCCTTACTCCGACCCTTCTCTTTGAACCCTCCTGACCGGTACAACTTTTCCCCGATTGCAACTTACTCTTCGTTTTGGCCCCTAGCTTCTGCTGACCTTCCGATTTGCGCGGCGCCCCTCTTATCGGCCTCGTGCCTTATACCGAGCGACCTCCTCCTAGCAGACTTTCCATTGCTACTCTCGTTTTCGATCGGTTCACTTCGATCCGTTTTTCCTCGCTTTCTCGGTCCCCGGAGTTTTTGAATCACTGCATGTCTTTCAGGTCGCCTTGCTTCTATTTCCTTTTCCGCGACTTTGAAGGTTTGCAAAGTCCTTCCCCGCGCGGGCATAGGTCACGCCGACGGCCTTTTTGTTTTTCACTCCCCATTTTTTTTTTTCGGTGTCCCGAATCTCCGGAGCCCCTTTTCTTCGCATCTGAACACATATCTAGATTGCTCCCGGCGCCGATTGCGGTAGTTTCCATTCCCCGATAGAGCTTTCAGGCCCCTTTCCCTCGGTGTCGGCTTAAGGATGACAGCCGTCGGGTTTTTCTTACGCAAAGGGCTCGATGTGAAAACAGGCCGTTTTGTGCTTTTCAATTTCTCCAGCCCCCCACCTTTCCCCAGACCCTTCACTCCCTTTCTCGTTTAGTAAGCGAGTTGTCCTGGCGACTTTTTTTTATGGATCAGGCTTCCCCTGCTTTTTTTTCCCCCTTCGTCATCTGAATCTAGAACCAGGCCTTGAGGTGACGTGGTGGCAATTTCTCTTTTGCGAACTGGGTTTTCTCGGAATTTCCCCCCCCCCCTTTTTGCACGTCTCATTCAGTCCCTAAGAAACTCAGAACAGGAAGCCCCCCCCCCCCCCTCGACCGAGATTTTTCCTCAACTTACAGTGTTTGCTTCCCCAAACTGCTCCCCCCCCCTGGCTCCTTTCTGGTTGGAGGCCTTGTGGTTAGAGAAGTCGGAAAGTGGGTCTCCTCAGCCCCTTCGTCCCCTTCGTCCCGGACTAAGATAATGATCGCAGGGAGAAACCCCCCCAGTATGTATTCCTCTACCAAGCCCTGCTTGATTCCTCTAATTTCACCTGATCCTCCCCTTTGGTTAATGGGCCCCCGCCGATTTTTTCCCGCCCCACCTTTCCTCTCCCGCTTGACAACAGGGCACTAGAGGCTATTAATAGCTTCTTTTTTTTTACCCGACCGTAAAGGGACCGTCTGGTCTTTTGTTTTATCGAAGCTTTCGCTCTTTTCCCCTCTTCCGTTCATTTCAGCCAGCCGGTAACCGTTCAGGGATCGGCCCCCAACTATTTCCCCCCTTCCCCTCTCTTTTCCGCTCCCTGGTCTTTCCCTCCAACAACTATATGCAAGCTCTGCTCTTTTTTTTCCTCATCCGAGACCTTTTCATTCTCCCACCCTCTTTTACAAATTTCCCCACCAATAATCTGCACTCTTTCATCGTCTAATGTGTCTAAGCTTTCCTAGAGTCTCACCCTCTGAGACCACATTCTTATCCCCCTTCTTTTTTCCACGCCCTATTAGGCCCCTCCGATCCCGCGACCCGACTGAGACGTACGACGATTCCCCAGCCTCCCACCTCCGCCCTTCCGATCTCCGCGACTCACGTGAACGGTCCGTAGCCTCCTCGCACAGCCCCCTCTTTCCCGGACTCTTTGATCTTTCGGAACGCTGCGGCTTTTAAGAGATGCGCTGGTCACTGTTCTAGAAATGCGCTCTCCCTCTCTTTAATCAACTTTTTCCGTTTCCCTTCCCTTTTTTTCCCGGCTCGCCCCTTCACGAACGGCTGGGCCCCAGCCACCGCGTTGTAGCTATGAGTTCCGTGAGAACTTATCCCCCAGCGGTTTCCTCTTCTTTGTGTGAGCTGAGGAGGCGGACTAGTTCTGTGTCCTGTGACGATCCTCCTTCTGTCCCTTTCTTTCCGCTCTTTTGTTATTCCGGCGACCCCTCAATCCCTTTTAAGTCGAGATTTTTTGGAAGGTGTTTGTACCCCTTCCGCGCGGTGCACTCCTTCTCGAGATGATTATTCCCCCCACCCCGTTCCGATGACTCCCCTTTGATGAACTCGTTTCACGTCTGGCGTTCCCTCCGTTCTTCACGATTCTATGGTCGATAGACGTTGAGTTCCCAGGGCGCGGGATCTCGCTTCTTGTTTCGAACCCTGCCCTTGCGCTTCTCTTCGACCCCCCGATGTCGCGAGTCTTTTCGGGTTTTTTTCCTTTCTCAAATTTCTCGCCTCGGTCCC
>Ga0179593_1492590_pt1 | contig 17179 bp, 22 predicted proteins | sample CZODoug2_1_08_16_FD_185931 | JGI IMG/M metagenome (GOLD analysis project Ga0179593, IMG submission 185931) | Vadose zone soil fungal communities from Angelo Coast Range Reserve, California, USA - CZODoug2_1_08_16fungal (PacBio error correction) | ecosystem: Environmental > Terrestrial > Soil >... | reverse complement strand
CTTTCCCCTCCGGGCCCCTCAACGCCCCATTGCGTATTTCGTCGCACCCTACCATAAAACTTTCAATTGCGACACGCCGATCAGTCTGATCGAGGCATCTTTTTCCCCCTTTGGCCAAGGCATGCACGGTGACTCATGTCCCCCCCTTAGTACCTTTTCCAGCTTAGTCATTGACCTCAGTTTCCTTCCATTGATTTCTCGTCCCCGTTCGCGCCGAAGAACCAAGCGTTTTTGCCCTTTTCCGGAGTAGGGCGCGATCCCAGCCTTTTTTGCTCTATCGGAACACCCTCTAACGCCTTTGCAATTTTCCCACCTAAGACAGGTCAGCACCACTTTTTTGGCAACCTTCACGGTCAGCCCCTTTAACCCAGTTTCTCCCCCACCTTTTCTCAGGGACTTTCCCGTCTTCTCCCCTTCATTCAGCCCCTCCTTTTTTTTCTTTGGGAGTCATTGTTTATTGGGCACTCCCCCCCAAGGGAGTGACGGTGGATTCCTGACCAGGTAGCGGAATCTTTCCGGAGATGGATTTTCCTCCCCCCCCCCTTATTCCCCCGACCTGACGGGCTTTTAAGCCGTGATGCTAACAGTTGTCATTCTTCCCTCCCTTCCTGAACCCCCAATTCCCCTTTTTTCCCCCGGAGTTTTGTCATTCGTTTACTTTAGTTGTTTTAGAAATAGTCCGAGATTGGTCCTTTACTGACCGTTGGCTTTCCTCTTTGTGTAATTCCCACCTGAACCCATTCCCCCCCCCTGTGTAAAGGAAATGGTGCTTCATCCAACACCGCCTTTTTTACAGAGCCCTGATTAGAAGCAGGATTTCTCTACGCCCCCTATGCTAAGACGCGTTTTCTCCCTCCCGGTGGCCTTCTCTTCCCGACCACACACTAAAAAGGTTTGTAAAAGTCCCCCTCAGCTCTTTTATTTGTTTTTTTTTCCCCCACCAACCATAGTCCTCCCTCACTGTCTTCGCTGTTAGTCAGGCACTGACAATCTGCGTCACCCTTCTTTTTTCACTTACTCTCACGAATCGACCCCCTTTCCCCTTAGGAATTTGTCTTCCCCATATTTTTAGTTTTTTCGTCCATTCTCTCTTTGAAGACGGATGTTTCCCCTCCTATTCCCCTGAATGAGGGTTTTTTTTCCCTTCTTTCTTCCCCTGGAGTTGATTGTAGTAATCCGCTCCTCCCTTTCCAATTAGCTATCTTCTCACTTACCCTACGGTTTATCTAGTTGTCATGCCACTAGAAGCTCCCGGTTCTTTTAGCGTTTCCCCTTTTCCTTACAAGGCAGTCCCCCCTTATAATCTTTTTCTTTTGTTAGGGCCCACCGTCTGACCCTCTATCGTTTTCTGGGCTTTTTACCGGTGTCGAGTCAGTACGTGTAAACCCCCCCATTCTTCCTTCCTTTTGAGACCATGCCTAGAACTTCGTGCGCTCTTTCCTAAAAACCTTTTTTTCCTTTTGGAGTCAGTCCAGATATTTTAGATGTTTCACTTTCCCCCGCCGCGAGCATGGGAGAGACTCCGTTCTCCGTTGGTAGCGACGTAGGTTTTTTCTTTCCGAGTTAATAAGCCGCCTTGGCCCCCTTCAATTTTTGTTCCAAACCATTACCACTTCCCCCTGGGATTCGCTGATTTATCCAAACCGCCTTATCTATGGACGATTCAGTAATTCCCCTAACAGGTTATACCCCCCCAAGAATCCCTCGAATGATTTGAATGGATTGAGTTCCAGTTTTGTTTCAATAAACCTCTTGAACCGATTACTGCCCCCCTTCTTCAGGGAACCAGTTCACAAAAACCTTTAGGCGAAAGAATGAGTCATTCTTTTTTCCGTGTGAGCGTTGTGTGCCGCGGTCCAGCCCAGCCCCGTGTGTGAATGCCCCTAGGACCAAAAATCGCCAGCCGTACGATCCTATCCTCCAATGGGTTGAATCTTTCAAGACTATCCTTTCCCTGCGCTTGAGTTCCACTTTTATTTCTGGCTTGCTTAGATTTCCCAGTCACTGAATCAAATTCCCATCAGCCAGCTTTCTTTTGAGGGATCCTCTTCTTTCTTTTTATAGGACATTTCCCCTCTTTTTATCTCTCCCATTAAAGTTCGCCTTTCCCCAACTTGTCTGGTGATCTGAATTTTTGTCTTCTATTCGCTTTTTTTTTTTTTGACTTGTTTTTCGAGAATCTCAGCTCCCCTATGCACTTTTTTCCGCCCGGCCTGGCCAGCCTCCTCGATAATATAAACCATATCTCCCCTCCCCCCCCCCCAGATCGTTGCGCGTTACCCCCCTCGGCACTGATTCTTCCTCTTTTTTTCTGCAAAGGAATTTTTCAGCGTTTTCCTATTAAATACTCTTCTATGGCCCTCAAGAGGACTCCCCGCCGCCCCTTTCTCCATGCAAGGGTGCCCAACTTTCCTCTTTCTCAACTTACCTTCACCCCGCCCCCGTCGATCCTCTTCCATACTCCGCTCTCCCTTGAGACTCGGACAGCCCCCTCTTCCCTCCAAGATTTCCTTTTTGATTTTCTGCTTATGAGGCCCTGCCAAGATCGCCACTACCCCCCCCCCCTGAACAATCAAGTGTTCCCCGTTTTCTATAGTTTTCCCGAGCAATCTCCTCTGTCTTCTCTGTTCCTTCAATCCCACTGGATATGATTCTCCTACCCCCTAGAATAGCCTTCCCTTCACGACCCTTGACTTCCAAAATCTCACCCTCCCACAAGTCCGAATGAGTGGGCCCCTTTCTCCCCAGAGCAAAAGGCTGACTCCCTTCCTCTTCCGCGGACTGTAGAAGTACGCAGATGTTCCATTGAGTTGTATCCCCCACCTCCCGGTCAAAAGTCGGGAAATCTTCTCCCTTCAGTAATGGTCTTAGATACCCGTGATGCATCACTCCTCTATCCAACTCTCTTCCCTCTTGGTACAAGACTTGCCCCTGCCCTTCCCCCCCACCCTGGCATTTTTTTTTTCGGCCCAACCCAGTTTCTATGTTTCTTAACTTTTTTGCCTTTATTCGAATAGCCTGGGAGAATATGATGATCATGCATCCTCTCTTAACTTTTTACCCGTTTTTTTTTTTTTCTTTTCTCGGCCATCTCTGAGGTGACCTTCCCAAGATCAGACTGATTCTTTGCTAAGTTCGCGGAGTTCTTAAACTACGCCTCATCCCCGCGCGGTAGGACGGAAATTCCCCGCGCGACCTTCAGACTCCCTTTCAATATGATAAGAAGGTATCCCCCTCCTTTATATTTGACCCCCGCTCTACCGAAAAATACTTTTTTTATTCCCCTTTAGGAAGGGGGCCCCCCACCCCAGTTGTGATATCTCTCTTTTTTTCCCCGTTGTTCTCGCGAGACCCAAAGCCTATGTTCCGCTCAGCTGCCAATCTTCAAGAGCCCGAGGTTGACCCGGTATAGGCGACTATACAGGCGTATCCCGACCTTCTTCCTTTCCGTGATCCGTTGTCCCTTTCGTTTTCGTCGACTTTCCCTCGCTCTGTCTTTTCGTTTGTAACATCGGTTCGCCTTGCGCTCAGATTGGTCTTCACTCTCTGCAGGTTTCCAGATAAGCGTAACATCCCGTAACTCTGCACCCTGCTACATGACCTCTCATACAGCCCCTCTTCTTCAGATTTCACCCTTTTTTTTGCCCCCCCCCCTGCACAAAGTTACTACTGTTGGCTTCCAACGGCTCACCCCTCCTTTTTTTTCAGTTTCATTCCGACTGTGGATTTTTCAGTCTTTCGTGATCTGGAATCTGAATAAAATTTAAGAATTCCTCCATGGATCTTTCCCCTTGATTTTTTTTCAATTCACTTGATTGATTTTGGTTCAGATAGAGCAAACTTTTTTTGCCCGACTCAGTGGCTTCCCCTTACCCCCCTTTCCCTCTATTGCCTTATCTTCGTCGGTGCTTGACAGGTGCACAACGCGTTCTGTTTATTTTTTTCCCTGTAGGTCCGTAGTTCGCGAGTTGACATTCCTTGATCCTGGGTCCTGATCTTCTGAAGATTTCCCTCCTCCCTCGTTCCTCATATTTGCTTTCTTTCAGAGAAATTTTTGATCCCCCCCTAGTTAATTTTTTGGTTTTCTGGATCTTTCAGCGGGTGTTTTTCCTTATACCTTCAGAGCCAGGCCTTCCTTGTCAGGCGCTTTATTCCCTCTTACGATATCGTCTCCCTTTTTCTGAAGATATTAACTAATTGCGGAATATCTTTCTATTTTATTTCCTTTTTTTTTTTTTCCCCTCCTGATGCCCTGGCTTTCAAATCAAGGTCTGACAGCGGCCGGAGCTACTCTTTCTTTCAGGGCCCCGATTTCTAGAGTTTTTTGTGAGAAGCTCAGTTTTTCGCTGCTTTTTCGGCCTTTTTTGGCGGGGGAAACCCGGCGACCCCGGTAATGTCCGATGCTTTTAACTGTGCTTAATCCTTCTTGTTCGGGGCATTATGCTCTTTCCTGGCTCTTTTTCAACTAGCATTGCGAATGCCTTTGACCCCTTTTGGACTGAGATTCTCTGTCCCCTCTAACCTCTTCATGAAACCCTGTGAGACAAATGTTCAAGCACCCCCCGATCTCCAGTTTCCCGTAGGTTCAGTAAACTTGCCTGGCTCAAGTTGCGGTTAGTTTTTCTTCCCTCCTCCCCCCCCCGATCGACTATGAGACTGATTGGCCCCTCTTACGCGTGCCTTTTCTATTTTCTTTCAGCAGCGTTTTGACCTTTTTTCTCCCAAAACTGTCCCCCCCGAAAGCGACCTTGACTCTCATGTCCCTCTCTGACCCCACTTATTTAGCAGCACTCCGAGTCTTCTTGGTCTGTTTCCGACTGGACCCCAAAGTTACCGGAGAAATACCGTCGTTTTCCCCCAAAACCTAGCATTGCCCCCCATCCTACTGATGTAGGCTCCCCTTTTGTTTTTGTCACAATCGTTCCAGCATCCTCTTTGCACGACCTGTCTCAACGTCCCCCACCTTCCTCAACCTGCCTCACAGCGCCTTCTTTGCTGTTCAAGGGTCCCTCCTTTTTTTCGGACCTAGCCTTGGGACTAGTTGCCCCCCGGTGTCCCCTTTGATTGCCGCTCTTTCCTGTTTTGGGAGACCCCTAGGGGCGCTGAACCCCTAGGAACCTCCTCCGTAACGCCCCTAGCCCGCTTTTTTACACTTGCGTCCTAATATTTTCCGTCTCCCAGCGGCAACGAATTTCTTATTTTAGCTGTCCCTTTCCCGAGAGGGGGTATGGAGTAAGAGACGATTCCCCCCGAAAAGGAGTGTGGTCCCCCGTTGGACCCAATCATGACATGCTGATTTCTCCCTTTCAAAGGATTGTTTTCACGACGCCCGCTACCCTTGATGAATTTTTTTTCCCCCGGCGAGTTTAATCTCTCCCCCCCCTCCTGCCTCTCTAGCTTTTCATGACAACGAATTCCTCCAGCATGATCCTTGATATTCGACGTTGCTGATGACCCCTTTCGGAGGATCTCATGACAAATTCCGAAGGACATTCCCCCTGAACCACCCCAAACATTGCCAGGTGATCCTCTGCTGCCATCCCCCCGATTTTTTGCAAGAGCCCCAGAATTGGGCCCCCGGCTCTCGTCGTTCTGACCTGCCTCAAGAAGTGCTCGCCACGATGGTTTTTTCTTTCGCTTTGCCTTTTTTTTAAGGCTTAGCTTGGGATTTTTTATTACGGTCGACAATCCCCTTAATTCATAGATTGCTTTTTAACCCCGCCTTCTGGAGTATGTTTCATATTGGCAATTTTGGCCTCCAGCCTACCTCCGTCGACCTCCCCACGTGTGGGTCTAGTACCGTAGTCACGACTGTAATGACTCAAAACCGGCTTTTGGTTTCCCAATAAATAAGAGTTTTCCGGAAAATGGATTTTCTTATCACCTTTGTAGCCATTGTCGCTTGCCCCCCCCTTCCTTTTTTCTCGCTGGAGTAGTTTCCAAAAAACAAAATATCCTTAACGTCAATTAGAACCTTTGTTAATTCCCCCTTGGTCTCCACTTTCAGACCCGGAGAGGCGCCCTCCCCCTCCCCTTATTACTCTGGGTCTTTTCCCCCAGGATCCCTTTCGAGGTTTCCTGTCAACAGGATTCCAAGGCACTTCCCTTTTGGTAATGCCAACCCCTGAAGAACACTCCTCAACACCGCCCCGAGGGGTCCCCTTTACCTTCTCATTTCCTTTTGTTTTGACATTGGCTTGTCCCCCTGGAGTTTTTTCCCCCTCTTAGAAGTGTTCTCCGTTTCTCCAGTTACCCCGGAGTGGAAGTTCGTTTCCTTCTTTTTCGAATGACAAGGCTTTTTTCCTTTCCCCACGTAGGAATGCGTCTTCTTCTCGCCAAGACGACGAGAATGGCCCCTCTATACAGAATGCCTGTGTTCTCCTTATACTCGCTATATACCTTTCTACCATCATGACTCGTTCCATATAATGAAGGGACTTTTTTTCCCCCCCTTGAAGACCCTGGCTTCCCCCTTTTTACCCCCCGCGCCTCGATTTCCATATGACTGCGTCGATTCCGTAACGGTTAGAATTTTCTGCGACGCCCTTCTTTGTTTCGGGGTGACAACCGCCATCTACTTCCTCCCTCCCCCCAGTTGTTGTTGCTATCTTCCTTCTTTTGAGAGCTCACGTGACCTAACAGAGCTTTCGTCGAGATCACCGCCTTCTTTGATAACTCCTGTTTGAAATAGACCCGCCTTTCTGATGTCCGAGTCCTCTTCGGGAAACTTTTCCTTCAGCGGATGACCGCCTGCCCCCCAAGAATATTTTCATAGTGATCCCCTCCTATTTTCTCCCGCTAAGTAATAGCTCCCCCGGCCTGAAGACCATATACTTGTCTTCTCCCTCTCTTTATTTAGAGTTTAAGGCTTACGCTCCGCCCGTCCTAGAGTAACCATCTCCTTGCCTCCTGGTTAAGTATTCCCCCTCTTTTACCCGTCAATTTTCCGCGCCTGTGATTTTCCCCGTAGGCGATTCGTTCCAAAAATCCTTGGTCCTTCTGACAAAGCCACTTACCCCTTCCTCTTCAAGTGTTCCCCTGGTTTTTGAGTTATTTTTTTTTTCCTTTTTTTCCCTTTTCATTTATTGGGAAAGTCCTCCCCCCCATGGAAGTTCAGTGTTATTTATTCGGACAACAAAGTCTTTCCCGCCCCTTTGGATTGATTCGCCTTAATGTTCCCACCTGGCTTCATTACCTAAACGCGTTTTCTCCCCAATTATACGACACACTCATATCTACCATTCTGAGAAACAGCAGTGCCTTGAAATGGTCGTTTGGATAACCTAGAAGACGAGAGCTTCCCTTCCTTAGCTCTTTCTTTCCCTCGGTTTCTATTTGATACCCTTTTCCAGGAAACAGATTAACCCCCCCTCCTTTTCTTCTTGACAGGGATCTTGGACGAGACAGCTACTTTTACTTCCCTCTAGGATTTTCAGTCTTAGGGCCCTTCTTTCCTCGGACAAACTCCACCCCTTTTGTTTAACAAACTTGTCTTCCTATTTCGAATAGAACTTTTTTCCTTTCCCTGCTTCTTACGTACAGCGCGTGAACGCCTTCGCACCCTCGTCCTTAAGTAGCCAGGACGACCCTTTCTTTTCTCTGGTTCGAACGACCTTCCGCTTCCCCTCCCTCTTCGGTTTCTTCCGATCCCTCGGAGTGAATCCCTTTTCCGGTCTCCAACCTTTGTTGAGAATTTTTGTTTTTCCCTTGCAGTTAAATCTTTGCTTTTCATTCTTTTCTTCAGTACAAGTCGGTTAATTTTCCCTTTCTCATACTTCTCAGATAGCTACTCTTTTTCTCTTTATAAATGTCAAAATTCCTCGCTATTCTTTGTTTTTTTACTTTCAAACAACGAGCGGTCAACCCCATTTTCATCGACTCGTTTGCTTATGCGTAACTTCCGCACCCTCACGGATCATGAGGACTGACCCCGTGTTTTCCTCTGTAAGGAGAAGTTGTAAAATCCTCTTTCTTTTTTCTAGAAACTCCCCCCCATGATCTTTACTCCCTACTCCTTGGAGAAGCGATAGTTTCTTAGATGGCGGTCTTCGCATCTTGCGAAGCATTGAGCCTTTTTCTCTCCTTGGTAGAGTTCATGCTTTAGGGCCTTTTTTTTCCCATAGCAAAAGCTGATCTCCACAAATTCTACACCTGGGTTTCATCCCGTTCGATGACAACTCCCTCGCCTTTTCTTATGTTCAGCGTCCTCCTGCTTCCCTGGACAAGCTCTAGCTGGGATTGTTTTTCACCTTCAATCACTTTTTTCTTTCCTTTCTGCTTTTCGAAACCCAAAAGAACCCCCCCCACTGTCGAGTAAATACTTTTTCTTATAGTTCCACTTTTCTTTTTTTAACGACTGAGTTTCAGCCAGTCCCTGGCGAATTTTAAAGTAACTTATCCCAGCGAGTCGGGCCGCAGAATCCTTTTTTCTATTTGGAGCCCTTCTCGCCACGGAGTTCTCCCCCCCCTTCTATTTGTTTCTTCTCTTCTATCTCGCCAATAAGTAAACGATCAGTGAAATAGGCCCTCCCCCTTATTTGTTATGACTCCCCTGACCGGCCTTGATCTCCCTTCCCGGTTGTTCAACCACCCTTTCTAATGTTATCAACTTTTAGTAGAAACTTGTTGTCTCCTTCTTCCCTCTCCATTCCCCACGTGAGGTACATTCCCTCTGGACAATGTCTCATTGAACAGTCTAAGTCCTTAAGTAACCTAACGTCCACGTCCCCTTCCCCCCCCCCCGCGTCAAAAGCGAACTTCTAAAGAGTCGCCATTGTTTTTTGCAAATGTGCATCCACCTGAGCCTCTAGCCCCTTCTTTCTCTTCTTTCCCCCTTTAAAAGGAACCGAAGCTCCTTCGACCCCTTTCTTAATTTGAGCCCCTGAGGTCCCCTCTGTCCTCATCTCAGTCAACCCGTATTACCTCTTCCGAATCCAGCGGCACCTAGATTCTCAGAGCTGACCGCCCCTCGCTGACCCACTCGTTCCTTTACCGGAGTCCCTGAACTTAGCCCCACCAGACCAGATACTCCACCAACCTCGCCTTTCCGTGTTTCTCCCCCCCCCCCCTGGTTGATCGTTTCCTTCTCCCCAAGATCGTCTCTTTCTTCCCATTTTCGGTCTTCACTCCCCCCCCGCTCGAGCTGTCACCTATAGTCTCCGAGCCGAGACCCTTCCCCCCTCAACCCTAGTCATACGCTTTACCCGACAGGAGTTTAACCTGGATCCCGCCCTCGATCCGAACCCTTCTCGACTTTTAGGAAGTACGCCTCTCAGTTCCCCTCTTCCCCCCACCGTGTTTCTTCCTTTCCTCCCCAATCACTCCCCCCGTTTTTTTCCCCGCCCACTTCCTTTCCTGATTCTTCGAAAAAGTCTGTATTGATCTCCCCCCCTTTTGAAAGGCCTCCATCCCCCCTTTCTCCCCGCGCTTAGAATTTTGGCTCACGGCCATGGGGTGTTTTTTATCAGTATGGTTAGTCAAAGCGTCTTATTTTTGTCCTCCCTTTTGCCTTTAGAAGCCTCTCAATCCGTCCAGTGGAATATGATTAGCTAAATGTCAATTTATTTAGTTGGTGGTGCTGTCTGGGAGCGACCTTTCATCCTCTTGAAGCCCCTCCTTCCCTCAATCTAGAGTTCCCGCCTTCGAAAAAGACCCCCTCATTAATAAAGAGTATTTCAGTGACTTAGTCACGCCCTTCCCTTCAACCTCAGATCTTCCGCCTTTATTTCGTCCCTGATTTCTTATAGACAACCATGTCTGCTGCCATTCTCCTCACACAGATTTTCTTCCCGTCGATATCACTCGTGGGTCTAACCCCAGGAATTGTGACTCTATTCTTATTTTCCTCCTCCTCCTTGGTGGGGGTCTCTCGGCACATTAACCTGGTTTCTCCCCCCCCCCAGTACTGCAAGCGACGGTCAAGTCTTTATTTTGAGTAGATTTTGTGTCTTTTTTCTCTCATTTATTCTTTGACACGAAGGCTGGTCTGCATCATTCAGGAGGACCGAGGGCGCGACGGTGATGGCGGCCTAGGAATCTTACCTGAGTCTGCGCGTCTCTGGGCAGTTTTTTTCCCATTCAGTCCCCCATAGAGCCGCATCCGTTGTCTTCCCGGGTTCTTTCAAAGAGTCGCCTCCGCGCAACCTAAAACCCACCCTTTCCCCCCCCTTCCAGCCTTACTTCGCTATTTACCTCCCTTCCTCTTTTTCCTTTATTCGAAGCCTGAAGGCACAAATCGTTATGATTCCTCCCCCCCCCTCGGTTTTCCACCCTGCCCCCTTTTTTCCTTCTCCTTTTTGAAATACCTGCCTCCTTTTTTTCATTTCGGGATGATGCATAAATTGGTTGGACTCGTCAAAACAATGTAAAACTAGACGGGTACCCGATTTTTTGATTTTTTCCCCCAAAGGGAAACCTTTTTGCTTTTGGGACGTAATTGATGCAAAATCTAACCCTTCATCTCCCCCTGGCATTCTACTTATTTCGGATTTATTAAAGTTTTGTTGCAGGTCTTTCCATTATATGGTGTAGATTGGTTCTTGGGATTCATCCTCCCCTTTCCCCTTTTCTCGATAATATCTTCCGCTTGCCAACTAATTCCTCCAGGAAACTTTCCTCCCTTAGCTGTGCCTATAAATCCCCCTTTTGTAGCCCTTAAGTTAGGCTTTGGTTGTGTTTGGCGATCTTGGTTTTAAGATAGTTCCCTCCCGGACTCTCCCCAGCACTACTGCGGGTCAGCTCTTCCCTAGTCTTTCCCCCTTCTCTTTTTATTTTGCAGGCTTTAACGAAGGCTTTGACCCCTTCCTTTTCGGATGGACTCGGAACGAATGTTGATCCAAAAATTCCCCTTCTAGGGCCAATGACTCGCCCTTTTTTTCACTTTCCTACTAGGTCTCTCCCTCTTATTGGTGTCAGGAAGTAGGTAGCTGGATGAGTGTTCTACCCCCTCGACCCTATGACTCTTCAGAGAGTGAATACCTCGCTTATTCATCTCGATGTTTTTTGTTCCTTTAGACTTTCCCTTCCTTATATTAGATGTTCCAATCACACCAGATTGCGACGGGCCGTTGCTGGAGCGATCTTGATCCCTTAACCCAGAGGACACTCCTACGAGAACCTTCGATCAAAATTTTTATCCTCCCACATTAATATAACTTGGTTTCCTTCTTCCGGGAATTGAAAGTCTACCAGTCCTCAGTTTCCGACTAAACCCTTGTGATTACCCTCCCCCCTCTTCTTTTTTTTCTTCCCACCCCGATAGGAAATCTTTTTCCTTTTCTCACGTCCGCTATCGAAAATCCTCATGGTCGACCTCTCATTTATTCAGGCTCTCCCTCTCATCCCCCCCCCCCCCCATTGGATTTTTACTGACGCGTCTTTTCTTCTCTCTTTTGACGAATGGAAATCCTGAAATGACTTTCTCACTTCCTGTTCAAACCACTTCCCTCCCCAGTGGAAACTTCCTGAATGCTTTCGAAAGGATCTGTTTCCCCTCTCATCAAGTTTGCGCTCCACCGCCCGGGGCTCATTTCACATGGTGCCTATCGCCAGCAAAGATGAGTCTTCTTTTTTGTCCGGTGAGGAAACTGTGATTTTCCCTCTCCTTGAAGCTGCCCTTCAGTCATTCGCAGACGGAGTCCCGGTCACAAAGTCCCGGCCGGATTTCTTTTTTTTTCTTTCAGTGGCTCATGACTCTTCATCCCCCTGAGGCTCACTCGTCAACACGAGCGCCCACACCGTTCGAACTGGCCGCCATATTCTGAGGTCCTTTCAACGTGACTACCTCTTCCTCTGAGATTTCTACCTTCCCTGAGAGCGGGCGTTACAGGAATCGCCGAGATATCCTTTCCCTAGGCTCCACAGTTGTGTGGGAAGATTCCCCTCCGACACCCTCCTTTTTCATTGCTTTTCGTAATTCTTTGCCCTCCCCCTCTTTACAACCGCCCCGTGATGATAACAGTGGCCTTTCCTGCTTCTGTCCCTTATCGTTCCCCCCCTACTTCCGTATCTTTCTTTTCATGACCCTCGTCTAACCTAGATGGACCCTTCCTGCATATTCGTTTTCTTGAACGTTTAGACCTGATTCTATCAATTTTTCCCCCTTGTGACTGATAACACCCATTTCATTCCCCCCATTTTCTCGTTTTTTCCCCATGGTTCTTCCCCTCCCCCCCGTCGACCTCCTCGCTGTGCCTGCGCGAAGGATTTTCGACCGGCAGTGCCCAAAAGCAGTTTCTCCGTTGCTCTTTTGAATTTCCTTTCCCTGGTCCTCCACTTTCGTCACGGAGAACCTTACCTAACACTTGGTTCGTTATTTTTAGAATTTTCCCCGGAGACACAATTCGGTTCCGTACCCCCGATGCTTTTACAACACTGTCGGGATTTCGATTGAGAGTTTCTCTTCACCTAATGCTCCACTCCCCCTATAGACATCAACGTCGGGATCCTTTTCCACCACTGAAGACGAATCCATCATTTCTACCCCCCCAGGCTTTTTTTGTCTTCCACTATACCCCCTCCCGCTGGCCTTCCCCCGTTTGCATGCGGTGGTTCGCGCACCCACAGAGTCCAGCTCGTGGTATTGAACACTTGCCTCCCTCTCCCCCTCTTTGTCTTCCCAACCACCGTTTTCCCTCATCCCAAAGGTGTCTCCCACCCCATGAATCGGCTTGTGGTTCAAGAGGCGCTCAGCAGATTTCTTACCATCCCGTTCTTTCTCCATTGGCCCCGGTCCGTCCCCCCCCATACCCCGCCGGCTGTCCCTCTTTTTTCCCTCAGACGCGTTTACCCCAATCATTCCCTCGTTGTGGATTTTGAGGAGATTTTAAACTACAAATGCGCCCGTCTGCCCCCCTTCTCCCCCCCCCTTGTGCAAGCGAAAAAGTGCTTCTTTAAATGGTTGCCCATTTTCCATTTTCCTTGCGCCGGCCAAGCTTTTGAACGACTTTTCATACGTGTTTATCACCATGGAACCGGTCTTTCCCTTTCCATTTGATTGGAGACCTGTTAACTTTTCCCCAAGTTGATCGTGTCGATCCGACGGATTGATTCGTATCTGCGCCCAAATATCGGAGACGACTTCCCTCTCTCTTTTATTTCCCTCCCATTTCCTTTGTTCTTGAAGTCTTCCCTCCCCCCTTCGTGGATTCCTCTGATAACTCGACCGATCTTCAATATAATGGAATCCCCCCCCTTCCCTTTCACCTCAGAAGGCGCTGTCAAGTTCCCAGTCGTCTTTGATATCCTTCCTTTTTCTCTTGTCACATACTGTTACGTCTACTCGAATTTTTCGAGTTTGTGCAGAAGACCTCGCTGGGTTTGCGGTTCTCCCGACTTGGAAACGGAGACTTTTCCTCTTCTACGTTTTGTTGTGACGAGATAAATTTTTTTCACGTCCTCTTCAACCACGCTCCTTTTTTTTTCCGTCCGTCACCTTTTATAAACGCTATTCACGAACCCCTTTTACTGGCGACCCCATCGACGCCTGTGACGTCGCGCCCTTTTTCCCCTTTTCCTCTCCTTCTGCCGGTGAACCTTCCGTCTCATAACTTTATTGAAGAGCGCGCCGTGCATCCTCATATCCTCCGGGTTTGCATACTGCCTGCCCCCCCCTTAGACCCCCCCCGGAATCCCAATAAGACTTTTCCCCTCTTTATTTTGGCGTCAAGAGAAGTAAAGGCAGTCGAATGAACATCTTTTTCACTCTTTCCAAATTCCCCCCCCCCTATAATTTACGACCCTTCCACATGGACGGAGAACCCAAGTGACCCCCACGTTTCGGAGAATTCGCCCCTCCTTTCCAGGCACATTGGTAAAATTCCCCTTTTTTTTAAAAACTGAGCTTCCTTTACCAGTTTCCTGGCTTTTTTGTCTTTACTTAGTTGAGGAGTCTTTTTTTCTTGGGGGCACTCCCTCCCCCCGGAGGTTCAGTGCCTTTGGATTTTCGTAGTCGTTCCCTTTTTCTGGACATTTTTTCAGCATTTTCCCCCCTTTTCCAGCGCTCCTGCTCAAGATTTTGAGGTTAATCGTCAGTAGAGTCCAAAAACCCCCAAGCCCTGTGGAGCTTCATCGTCCCCCTTCTTTTTCTTTTTTTTTATAAACTCCGCGCGCGCCTCAACTCCTCTACCGCGTAGCGGGGTCAGATGCTCACTCAACCATGCCCCCCACTGTCGTGCACACGATGAGATTTTGTTATTTTGACGATTGCCAAAGGATTAGGGGTTTTCGCTTTTTTGATTCCTCCCCCCCCCTCCTTATGTAGAATCCTCTTACGGTATTCGGCTTTCCCCGGGTGATCACAGTCGCCACACCGACGGGTTAAAAAGCCCACACCTCGGTCCCTCCTTTTCTCCCGTAAATATTTTTTTTTTTGGGTTGGGGGGTTGTTTTTTTTGTGGACAAAACCCCTTTTTCCGAGACGCCCGACGGTCCGGAACGAACCGCTGTGAACCCTGAGTTTTTTACTCAAGCTGACCCTGCGCCATTTTTTTATTTTCCCCTCTCTTTTTTTTCCCCCTCCCCAAAGAACTTCGCTCCTTCCCCGGACTTCATTCGAGGTGGATTCCGATACGGATTCCGAGTAACTATCGTCCCCTGTAATTTAGTTTTCTGCCCGTACCGTACCCCGTGTCTTTTTTCGTGATCCCTCCCCTGGACCAGTTCATCCTACTTCATGCAATTCTATCCCTAGACAATAGTGTCAGAAGAAATTTTTTTTCCTCTCCTCGCCCCCCGAGGTTTAGGACTTGAACCCCCCAGAGTCCTTCCCCACCCCACCTTTTTTTTAAACTTTCTTTTTAGCTCAGGAGTTCCCTCCAAGCCTCCCCCGGATCGATCTTCAAAAGCCCGGCATGATTTCCTTGGAGCCCGGGAACAAAATTCAAGCTACATGCAGATACCCCTTCTTCTGGTACTACACCCATTTTTCTGTACTTCCTCTCCTCTAGCTGAGGACTTTTTTTTTTCGGCACGCTTTTACGTCTCAGGATGAGTGCGGCGATCCGCCAGTCGAGCTGGGATTGAGAGTTCCCCTTCCCCATTGCAGGTTTCCCCCCACTAGCACTTTTGTCTCTCCCACACAACCAAATTTTTCCTGCCCCTCAGCGGCATCCGGCCAAGTTGTCTTCCCCCCCCGCCTTCATTTGCGCTCGCTCCTAGATAGAGAAACACGCCCCTCTCACGGTGGCATGGCTTTGATATTCCCCTTTGTCGCCCCCTTTTTCTTTTACCAGTCTTCTGCTTCTTCGTCAACTCTTCCCCAACCGTTTTCCGCCAGTACATTCGGAAAGGGAACTTTTCGAGTTTTTGCCCTAACTTACTTTAAGACGTCCCTTTTTATATTAAAGTCCTTCACACCGCGAGGCCCCCCCCTCCGAGCGATTGAATTTTTTTGCCTTCCGCAAGTTTTTGATTATGGCGCCATAAACTATCCGGCTAATTCTTATGATGCTTTTTCTTCCCTCTTTTTGATTGCAATCACTTCCACTTTCCCTGAGCGATTTCATAGACAGCGATTGCGGGACTCGCACTTTTTTCTTCCTTGATCGCACGAAGTTCCGTCTTCTCCTTCAAGCCTTCCTGAAGAATTCCCCCTGTTAGCCGGAATGTTTTGGATTTCCCCCCCTTGTGTCGCACGTTGGGTCTCTCGCTCCTCTGCTGCACGACGCTTCGACTTTCTCCCCGTCCTTTTTTTCAATTCTGGCCTTTGCCAGAACTCTATTTAAGTTACCGAGAAAGCCCGACCACAGCTCCCCTTTACCATCTAGTAGGTACCACTCTTCCACTCCTTAATCCTGTGCCTTTTTTTTTTCGCCAAAGGCCATCCCCTGCAGCCGTGCGACCCCCTAGCTTCCAAAATAATCTTGCTATCCTCTTTTTACACGGAACGAGGATTACATACGTAATTGATTTTCTCCAGGCGGACACCTCATCCGTTTCCCATCCGAAACCCTTTTTCCACAAGAATTTACCTCCCCTTTAATCAGCGTTCAGACTTGCGATAGACAGCGCTTCCGACCCCCACTCAAAGATGTAGGTTTCCCTTTTTTTTCTCCAAGTAAATCTTTTTCCCCCCCCCCGCTGCCCCCCCCCCCTATCTCCCCCCCTTACAACCCGCGCCGTAAACTTCCGTTTGCCCCCGGGGAATAGTTTCCAACAGCGCAATAGCGTTTTTTAGCGAAGGACTTCGGGTCATATAAACACTCCCTCCCTCTTTTATTCATGCTGAAAACCTAGTCCTGCCGAAGTCCCCCCCCCTCCCTCCCCTTAAACCCAAAATTTCGCAAACAAAGAATGCCATTTTCTTTTTTTTCCAAACTGGATAACTGGAGCCGTCTCCACTCCCCCCTTCTCGCCCTTGTAAAGTTCCTTTATTAATTCGTCCCCAAATGTGCGCGCTTATCCTCCCCAAATAAACCTTTTGTTCCCCCTTGGCTCACCCTCGGTCAGGGAAGATCACCTTCATTTCCACCCAGTGATGGTTTCCCCCCCTTCCCTTAATCCCCAGTATGCCGCGCTCCCCGACCATTCGAACTGCAACGTTTATGGTGCTAGTTGACCCCCTTCGTTGGTGCTTTGAACCGATGTTGCCTTGAGCAATAGCCTTCTTCTGGCGAGAATGTCGATGTAATGCTTCAGGAGTAGTTACGGAGTTTTGAGTTGATTTCTCTGTAGCGAGCTAGTTCTTCTAATCTTTTTGAACTCCTTCTTCTTAGACGATAGCTTCCAGTTTTGTCTGACAAGAGATCTGCCCCTCACGCGTATGGCTAACTAGCACCTTCCACTGAAGTCTCCTTCACTTCTTCTCCTTTCTTTTTTAGTCTCCAAGGAGTAACAAGTCGCTCAAATCCTTTCCCCTCTTGGGTTCCCTGAATTCCACTGCGTTGGGCAGACACCCCTTCATCTTTGTTATCTCTCTTCTTCCTTTACTTGTTTGATTCCAAACACATTCCTGGGTTTCGCAAACGCTTTTGAAATAAGACTTCATCCACTCGTTTTCTCCTATGTCGCGTTTGGTCTCTTATCGGCGAATACACCTTGATTCCATGGATTCTCGTGGTTAATTTTTCTTACTCTTCCTCCTACCCCTTTCCTGAGGTCTCTTTTTATCATATCAGGCGTTCCCTGGTTTTTTCCTTGTCGAAGCTCAGCTTAAAGTAGGCCGGTTCCCCTGATTCCTGAT
>Ga0179593_1420023_pt1 | contig 17179 bp, 22 predicted proteins | sample CZODoug2_1_08_16_FD_185931 | JGI IMG/M metagenome (GOLD analysis project Ga0179593, IMG submission 185931) | Vadose zone soil fungal communities from Angelo Coast Range Reserve, California, USA - CZODoug2_1_08_16fungal (PacBio error correction) | ecosystem: Environmental > Terrestrial > Soil >... | reverse complement strand
TTGGAACGTCTCAAACCCACCCCCCCAGAGCCCCCTTATTTCTAGGAAACCGCGAGGTCTTTGCGCAGTTGCATTACTCCAAAAAACCTTTTTTCTCCAATCCCTTTCTTTTGATTCTGGAAGTGCTCCTTTTCCCTCACACAAGAAATGCGTGCTCCCCCCTCTGTATTCGCCTCCTTCTTTCCCCCTTTCCCGTCCGACTAACCCCATACCGGTATATAAGGATCCTCTTCCCTGACCATCCAGATAAGTCTGTCTCCCTGTCTCCAGAAAAGTATACAATTTCTTCCTCCCTCGTTTGCCCTCCAGGTTCAGCCCCTTTCTTTAAGAAACCACCCAGCTCGTGTTGCTGGTCATAAACAGAATTCCCTTCCTTCCCCCGATCTTTATAATTTATCCTCCTTCCAGTCCCGGAGCCGCCTGACTTCTCCCCCGTTAACAGTTCGATGACCCTTAGACCGGTTCAGAACCCCTGGACTCCACCGTCACCCCCTTCCACCCCCTCCCCAGAAACTCTAATCACTTGAGTAGTTTTATCTCCCTCTGAAGGAAACGTATCCTTCCTTTCCCAACAAGTGACGTGGCGCACATGCCCACTTCCCCTTTCTTAATTCACCCTCCCGCCCCCTTAGTAATAGCATTCCCGTAAGACATTTTCCTGTTTGGCTTTTTCTGATGCTCAAAGCACTGATGAACATCCCAGTTTAGAGAGGAACACCTGAACCTCTAAACTAGATCAGCGCTTCCCCTCCTTTTCGTATCCTTTCGCCCTCTTCGGTCATCCCGCACATCCACCGTAGGCTTCCTCACCGTCGTACCAGTAACAAATTTCCCACTCCCAGCCCCAAGGAAGACCGGAGTACTTTCGATTCCGGTGGTGACCGCCTCCCACTGCATCTCCCCGAAAGGCGTGCTCCAAATTCACTCATTTCCCCTCACTTCCAAAACCACTTCCCCCTTTTCCCCGAGGACCCAGAAGAAGTTCCCCACTCCCCCCCCCAGAAGAAATTCTGAATTTACGTTTTTCACCACCCAAATGTCGACTCGACGCCGTTCTTGGTTCGCTCTCGGTCTCTTTTTCTTTTTGAATTTCCCTTACTCTGTTGTGTCCTCCTTAATTTGCCTTGGCCCCTCCGATTTCTTCCGGAATTATACCTATGTTCGATTCGTCACCTCTTCTTTCATTCAAACTCCCCTGGATCTGTTTTACCGTTGTTCCTCCCGGCTATCATCTGGTTCTGGATCAACCTCCAGTGTTAGTAGTTAACATAACTTCCCCACTTCCTCAGCATCACTCTTTCTGCCTACATATCGTTTCTTTCCCCTTACCCCATGGCCCTGTAGGGCATCGTACCTGCTATTTTGGTGCTCCAAGGACGCTGTGTTTTGAGTAGAGAAGGACCGAATGATATTCCCCCGTCGTGCCAAAAGTTCCCCGCTTCCTCCTACAATCTCTTTTTTATCCTCTCTTTGAACCCCTCGTCATACATACCCTTAGTGATCAACATAAGGGGGCCCCTTCTTTTTCCATCCCTGCGGTAATTGCATTTCCCGAAGGGACCAAGTTCTTTTCAGTGTCGGATCTATTCCTCTGGCCTACTCCGTTTGTTCCCCGCATTGGTTTCCACTCAAAGAAGCAGGCACCTCCCTTCCCCCATTCTTGAGAATGGGATTCAGACCTCCCCTTGTTTCTCTCGCTCACAATTCTGGACTTTCTAATTTTCACCGCCTCCCCCAATCTCCTACGAGCTGCTCTGTTCCGCCGATAAGACCCTCCATTAATACCTTTGAGAAGCGTATTTCCCACACTTTTCCATAATACACAGTTTGTTCCAAACCCAGTAATGCCCTTTCCAGCTTTTTTGACTCGACGTCGCCTTTACTTTTGGTCCCTGAAATATCATGTCTCTAGGCCCCCTACCGTGATTTCTCTGAGCGTACTCGTCCCTTTTATCCACAAACCCCCAAATACACTCCCCCCCTTCTTGCTATCTCTCCCTCCCTTCCAGACATCTTATCCTTTGTCATCACAATCCCACGACCGGGTCAGTACCCAATTAAAGCAGCTGTATCGTTCTTCCGCCTTATTTCCCCTTTTTTCGGTTGCTACGATCCCCCCCGATTCACCTGCACTATTTCTTGCATCTCTTTTGTATTCCCCATCATGTTTATCATCTTCATCTGGCGCAAAAGTCTTCCACTTTGCCTGGTGGTCTTCACGCGGTTTGAAGGAGATACCGTAGCACTCTCAGATGCTCAAAGGTATGTTCTCACGATTGTTCTCCTTTTAAAACCTGCTTTGCCCCTGCATCTTTCGATGTCGAAAGGCTCTTTCTAGTGGCCCTGGGTCTTCTTGAATTGGAATATTGGTTCCTAAAGGTTCCCTTCTGAACTTTCCCTCCTCTTCCAGTTAGAGAGTAAGCTTACCACCCCCTTATTCCTCTTCAGCGGATCGCTCTTACGTTCCTTCTCATCTTCCCGTTGTTGTTTTTTTTGGACTCTACTTGCTCCCTCCAGTTATAACGCTGAATTTTATTGCTTGTCCCCTCCGTTTTTTTTGGTGAAGTATTGCGACTGCGTGGTAATTTCCGCCTTTCTATGTGTTCGCGGTCCCCCCCCCTCGCCAATTCTCCTGCTCCGCACGAGAAATAAAGAATCCTTTTAACCTTCCCCAGAGGACCCGCTTTTCTTTGGGAACACGTCTGGTTTCAAGTATAAGATACCCTTTCAGGAATCATGCCCCCTCTCCAGCCCTCGTAATTTAGACACGGATCGCTTTTTCCCCCAACCGTTCCGTCTCCCCCCTTTGCCCGAGAGCTTGCTCATCCCTTTTTTTTTCTCTCAACAGATTGTCGTCATCCGCTAGTGTCGTTTTCGTTCCTCCAGTGAACTCTCACCCCTGAGGAATAGCGCGAGGAACTGCCCCCTGAGAAAGAACGGCGTGGCCTGTTCCCTTCCATTTATTGGATTTTTTTAAACTATTATCCTTCCAATTTCTTCTCAGAACTTCGGTGGTACTATTGCTCCCAACAGTTTTCGGCTTGTGTTTCAAGTCCCCATGGTACGCAATATCTCCTCCGACTGCCCTTTTTTCTTTTACATAGATCTATGTTCTGCTCTCATGAACTCGTTCGCGAACACCGACTCTTTTGAGTATTATGGTTAGACCGAACCCCCTATCGCCCTTTGACAAGTTGTTGTCATCTTCCTACTCACCAGTGAATGATGTTTCCTCCTCGAAACTCCCCCTTGTCTCTCCAGTTCACATTTCTTCTGTGATCTTTACTAAGCATTGCTGAGTAACTTCTCTTCCCTCTTCTTCTCAGTTATACAATTTCCTGGGTCCCTTTTAGGGAGAAGTGTCGATTGTATTCCCCACGAGAACATGTTCTCCTTTCTTGGCCACTCTCTCATCCACTTCCCCGAATCGTTCCCCCTCCGGTCCGGCAAATTATCCCCGTCAGTTTCCCTATAGTTGCTTCCCTGCAGTTGAAGGGGCGGACAAGGTAGGTGCTTCACTCTCTCATCCAAAGCTTGTCTTTTCCCCTTAGAAGACTGCTCTCCTATCAACCAGTCTAGTCGAGTGCCGGTGCTTGACCACCCCCCCTCAGTACTGTAATCCCAACCCTCCCGGTCACGATTGTGCACATGAGAATGGGGTGGGCGGAAGTCCCCCTCTCCCTAGATGTGTTTATGAGCCTCGCGGACCGCTTTCAGTGGACTTTCTTTCCCCTTCCCCCTTAATGGCAATTTTTCTCCTACACCTTCCTTCTCGATGCTGAACACTTGAGCGTAAAACTTCTCCATTTATTTCATTGACAACATATTGTTCTCCTCGAAAATAGGTATAATTCGAAGTCATTCCCCACTTTTCCTAACTTAATCTAAGAGGTCTCCCCCCCCCCAGATAGTTCCCCCCCCCCCAGCACCCACCTTCCCTTTCCTATATCTCCCCATATAGTGTGTCTTCTTCTATTGTGTTTACCAATTCGTCTCCCCTTCGTGATGGCTTTCTTGTTTCTTCTCTTTGTGTAATTGTTTTTCATTTCTTGTATTCTTTCCATTTGGATAATGGCGCCTTCTTCTTCCCCCACATCTCTTACCGGACGTCTTCTTTCTCATTGATGTCCGTTCTTTTTTTTTCCTTACCTTCTTTCTTTCTTCTATTCCTGGTAGCTCTAACTAATCTTGCTGTACTATACGACCACCTGCTTGGCCGCTTTATAGGGTTTAACGTCTTTCCTCTCGACTTTTCTGGTATAGTGCTTTTCCCTCCTCCCCGCAACTTTGGTCTTTTTTCCTTTTTTTTTCCGTTCACCCCCCTATCGTTTCTTTAATGGTTGCTTTGCTTTGGATATTATACCTTGGTCGTGTTTGAGTCCAACGATACACCCGGTTGTCCCCCATGCAGAAACCCCTGAAATTCTCTCGACAGACTCGTTCTACTCCCTTTTGTTGTTTTCCCTGTTCTTTGGGTTTGCTTCCTCTTTTTTTTTCTCGAACTACGGTTTCGGCGTCACTGGTCGTCGCGTCTGAATGTCATGATCGAGATACTCTCTGTCGCACTGCTTTCTCCCCTCCCCCCGAGTTTGTTTCAACAGAAAATTATTCAAACCGGATTTCAGCCTTCCAGTCTCCCGCTTGTCTGGTTCCCCCCATGGCGCCATACCTTCCTGGCTTCGAATATTCCCAGAATTATATCGGTCCCGGTTTTTTTTCTTTGATATATTGTGCATACCTTCTTTCTCCTCCCCCATAGTCAGCATATCGGGTGGATTCCTTCGACAGCCAGTAACGCCCCCCCCATCGACATTGATTTCTTCTCTGTTTCTGAGTAATCACGCTGACGTCCATCTCATCTCCTCTGTTGGTCGTTTTTTTGTCTTTTCCTACCCATTCCCCCCCTCTCTTTATTCCCTTTTTTGTTTTCTGAGATTGGATCCGAAGACCCCCCAAAAGAGCACAGCTTTTCTCCCCTTCCAAACCTCTCTCTGTGGTTTCCAGTCAGTTTGCCACTCCCCGGTTACTCCCCCTTTACACCGTCTTCTTTTTTTCGAGACTCCCTCCAATGGCTTGTCCTGGAGGTGAGAATGGCCTAACACCATCTATACTTCTTAGAGTGGCTTCCTCCCTAAGTTGGCGCCTTGTCTATTCCGACTCTACTGACCGTTCCCTCTATAGGGCTTTCAATAGGCGACCACCTCCCTTCGTCCGGACATTTCCCCCGAAAGTACAATTCTCTTCCTCCAAGAGGTTAGCACTCCCGGTTTCCTCCCTCTTATTCCCTGTGCAAAAAGAATTCTTTTTGCTTGGAAGAAGTCTGACAGCGATCGCTATCCTGCTATAGTTGCACTCAAGTAACTTCGCCTCCTAGCCGTTGCCGACCCTTCCTTCTATGACCCCTTCTTGACTGCCGCACCTCTAAGCCCGTCCCACTCCCCTCCCATACCTCCAGTTAAAGCCCTAATTCGTGATCTGGATAATTGTCCTTTTTTTTCCCATTTGAACCCGTGGATAGTGATATGCGCACTCCCCTCCACCCACTTTCTCATTCTTTCATACCAGCCCCCTTCCAGTTCCCCGAGCCTCCTTTCCGAATTGCCCAATTCCGTGCTATCATGCGATGACCGACCACTTCGACGGCACTCCGAGATGAATATTCTTCCAGCAGTTCCTCAGGCCTAGTCTTTTTTGAAGCCTAAAAACCTTATCTCCTTTCTTCCATCATTTCCTGGCCCACCAGTCCCCCCAAGGACTGATCCCCGTCCCTCCTCCCTCTTGACCCTGTCACTGGTCAGGCGCTGTGGTAGTCCTCCCTTCTCCACTTACGGCGACCGAACCCACCCCCTCGACAGTCCACTCAAACCACGTCAAAGATCCAATAGTACTCCCCCTCCTCCCCCCATGCCCCTTTGAATCGAATTGGTTCCCCCAACTGTTTTCCCTCCCCTCCTCCTCTGGGGATAGTATATTTTGTTTTTTCTTTTTACAGTAGTTTTTCCCTCTAGTGGTCGACCTCTTCCTGTTGCTTTCCGAGATTGGAACCTTGTCCTGCGGAATGCTCCAGATTTTCAGCGTCACCCATCTTATGTTCAATTCAATTTGACATGGAGACTGTTTCAGCAAGGTTTCCTTTTTTGGTTTTCAGTTTTATTTTTTCTTGAGAACTGCCCTTTTAGTCGAATGACGCCCCGGACGAAGTCAATTCCTCTGTTTCAAGAACCATTTCGACGTCTTTTGTCTCCCCTGAGTCCCCCCCACAATCCCGGGTCTAATGGTGACGCTATTTTTTTTCTTTAAGGAGCTCTTTTTGTAGAGTGGTACGCGCGACGAGATTCCAGCTGCAAGAGACTCCTTTCCCTGCGTCTACCCGACTACGTTTTCTCCCCTTCTTGGGAGTAACGCAAACACTGTATCCCGACCCTTCCTTCAATAACCCTCATTGTCGGGACCTGCCTTTAAATCGGGACTGTGGTCTTGAAATCCGGTTCAAAAGGCTTCCCAGTGTGCGTGTCTGAGGTAAATAGGTCTTATGTGACAAAGTTTTTTTTCTTACTGGTTGGTGGTCTTTCCCTCCACCCCCCATCCTCGGATTCTCACTCCAAATTACCCAGGCCTACTCAGAAGCGGCGATGAAGGATACCCGCCGATTCTCTAACCCTTTTATTCGACCTCTCCTCAGCACTCCCCTGATCTTCGTTTTCTCCTCTAAAGACCCTTCAATGGCTCTGCCACCCAATTTTCACTCCATCCCAGACTCGATGTTCGTTGTCCCCTCAAAACCCCCATGCTCAATCTTTTGCGAAGTCTACTGAGACGAGTTCCTTGATGCCTCCCCCCTCCTCCCCTGAGATCTTTACCTAACCACTCTATCTATCTCTTACACCGACAAAAAAAAGAAAAAACCCTTCTTGTTCCAGTAAAGCTGTCATAATCGTATCCCCTTGACTCGTGTCCCCCCAGCAAATTCCCGGAAGAGTTCCCCAATTCCCTTCATATTCTGTGCTTCCGTTCAGTCTGCATAATTTTCGTTCAACAGCCCCTCTAAAGATCAGCTATCGTCTTTTCTCCATTTCTTTTTCTACGACAGTTCGAAGTCCTCTTTTTCCTAGAGCCACCTGTTTTCGTCCTTTTTTTGCCTACCCCCCTATGATCGCATCCCTCTCCAAGGTCTGCTTTCGAACCCTCTCTGGGAAGGTAACAACGTGTTTCCCCCTCTACTCGTTGAGACCTTCTTGTCTTGAAAGGCTTTTTCTCCTTTTGCCGTTCTCCGGCTCAGTAATAGGTCTTTCCCTGTTCGATGAAATCGTCTCCCTCTTGCCGCTAGCGTCTCTCCTCCACACCTTCCCCCCCTCCCCCCCTCACGGTTAGTTTTCTCTCTTTGCTCCTTTCCTCTTTCTCCTTTTCTCCTTTGTTTTTTTTGCTCGCTTATCTCCTTCCCCGACGATCCCCCCTAAAGGTATGGATGAAGACTGGTGACGTATCTTTCCTTCTCGGTAAATCGAGAGCCCTTTCGACTAGTTCTGGATTTTACCTTTTCTCCCGGAAATGAATCCCCCAGTGACCGAGACTAGAGAAGCCTTTCAAGAGAGGAATCTCACTAGTTTCGGCTTTTTTCCTTTTTTGGGTTGGTCCCTTACTCAAAAACACCCCCCCACACCCCCCCCCCCCCCACGATCGTTTTCCCTACATAGACCGTTCCCTCCTCGTTCGTCTCGTTCACGGCCCCACCGAACGTCCGACAAAGTATCTATTTCCTTTTCCGAAATCCCACTTCTCCCGAAAGTGCTAGTTGGACAGCCTGTCTCTCCCCATTCCCTGAATGTCTTTTCTCCGGGCACGTCCTGAAGACCCACATGATCCATTTCCTCTGAAGGCTCCGAGACAGCTCGTGCCCTTGTGCGCTTCAAAGGTTCAGTGTTTTTACTTTCTCGGAAACTGGATCATTCTTTGAATGAGGGGATCACCTCGTATGTTTTCTTTTTTCTCAGTACCGGTTCTCTTTAAGGCCTCGCGTAGCCTAAACGTTTTTCGCTCACTTTCTGTCTCGGCGGCCCCCAACACTTATGCGTAGCGGAAATTGCCCTGCTTTTCAGTCATGGATTTTTAAAGCTCTCTTTCTTCTTTTTTGAAGTTTTGCAGTATTGTTTCGCCAGTTGTCCTCTTTTGTAAGCGACCCACCTCCATCTTCTCTTAGTCGCTTTCTCTTGTTCTCTTCATCCTTTTTTTCTCATTAATGATCGGACTCCATCCGCTATACAAAGGCCCTTGGTGAAAGTGTAGGTCGCTCTTCTTTCTTTCCCCAACACCCCTCTCCACAAAACCTTTGATCCTTCCCCCCTCTGGAATCCAGTTCCGCCCCTTCCAACATCCCCCGGCTTCCTGCACCTGGGACATGATTTTGCCAAGGAGGGCCCCCTCTTTATTCGAATGCCTTTTCCGTTTCACAGTTTGTCGTGCTTTTTCACCCTCTTTATAAAAGAGTTTATGGCTTGGAGCCTCAGGCCTTCACTCCTTTTTTTTTATGTCGATCGTTCCTGAAACTTAATCCCCTGTATCAAAAGCGGTCCTCTTTTCCACTGGGATGGGGTTTTTTCGTCCCAGAGACTCTGAGTTTGCCATCGAGTCTTGATCGCCGTTCATTTTCTTTTCCCTCCTAATCAAAGGCGTATCCAGAAACCCTAAGTTCTCCGATTTTGATGACCCCATGTGAGAGTTTCACCCCTTCCCCACAGGCTTAGTTTAATTGACACTATACGTTAGATATCTAACTAGTTATCTCTTATGGAACACCCTATACTTGTCCTTCCGTAATGATTTCTTACCATAAGCAGTTCGACTAATTTTTCTTTTACCCCCCCCCCAACCCCTTCACAACCTCTGCCTAGAGCTCCCCATTCTCTTCTTTTTCTCCCGTTTTTTTCCCCATCTATTGATGACTCCTTTCGTAGTGTCCTTTGGGACCGAGTGTAATTGATAGCTTTCCATTTAATTTCTCGTTCACCAACGCGCTACTAGAAAGTATTTCCCGGGATTAAGGTGGTCTAGGTACGTTTTCCTTGGACGGGACGTTCTGTCTTTTTCCTTGTTTGTCTGTTGTCCTCTTAGACCTCTATCTTTTCCTCTGACCTTGCGTAATAGTTCCCCTTTCTTTCCCCTTAGACCATTTTTGTTTTTCATAGAATGAAATGGAGAATCTCACCACGTTTGCTATGTCTTCTTGAATGTTCATCTCGTTTCGGGAATGTTTTTTTCCTTGTGACCCCGATTCCTTTTTTTCTGTTTTTTACCCACTATCCCGGGTTGCCCCCCTGTACGCTCAATGAGCGCCTCCAATGGACTTTTTTTTATTTCAGTTTTATGTATGTGGAACCCAAGGTCTTGGGTCTGTTGTTAGTCATAGTTTATCTCCTTCCTTGTCATAGAACTGTACCCTTTTCGGCGTCACCTCGAATGTTCTCGGTGAGACACTGTTTCTCCTTACCGACCTATGGAAGATTTTCTTTACTTCTTACCACTCCCCCCCTATCTTTGTGATGACACAGAACCTCTTTATAAAAGTGAGTGCGCCTCCCTGCGTTTTATTTGCAAATTTCCTTTCAGGGGATTGAGACCATTTAAGATATGGATTCGCCTACTTCGCCGACTCTCCCCAGGTAGTCTTCTCCCTTTAGGCTCTCAAGGTTTCTCATAAAATAGTCCACTTCTCCCTCCCTTAGCTGGGGAGTTCGTAGAACCAGCCAGGTCCCTCCCCCATTTACTTTATTTTATATAGATGCGTTTAATTCCACTTTTGCTGATTCTTTGAATTACTCTTTTTTCCCCCTGGTTGTAGAGTGTGTTTTAGCTTTTTCTTTCATGCATATACTCGTTACCTACTTTTTCTTTTGTGATATAGTCTGGACATGTAAGCCAGGAAACCCCCTCTCCACAGAGATCTTTTGTAAACAGATTGCTTCCTTCCCCAAGTGCAGTGGCCATAGTACTCCGTAAAACCCTGCTTTTTTGACCCTTTCCCCATTACAGGTCTTGCTGGGCTTGATCCTTTCCCACCAGAGATGAAATGCTCTCTAGTTTAGTTCCCCGCCTATTTTACTTATCATCCTAACTCATCCCACTACCCTTTCAATCTATAACTTCTTGTCCTGAGGGAGAACCAGCCCTTTATTCGAACTGGAGCCAGCCCCCCTCGTTAAACCCCCTTCTCGACGTCTGCCGGCTGAACCTCCAACTGTTCCCCCCCCCACCCGCAACCTATCGAGGTGGATTGGTGATCCTTCCCTCTCAATCATACCCCCTTTTCCAGTCATTCCTTCCCCCCCTGCCGACCCGGCCTACAATTCCGGCCGCCCCCTTACCAGTCTTGCCTGTCAAAGTAGATTCCTTATGAAACGAGTCCCTGCCCCCCCCTCAAACCAAGGACATTGTACACATTACAGCCAGTTCAATACGAGTATTTTTTTCTTTCCTCTCGCAATCCCCCCCCGGTCTGTTCTCCCTGCCACCGGATTCTTTTGCTCCCCCCTGCAGCCCCACGGATCATTTCCCTTCACCCTCCCTACACAGAAACTATCTAGACCCCATTCCGCCATCTCCCCTTTTTCTATACAGCCCTTCCTCCACCCCCGGCCCCGTTTCTAGAGAACCCCGCAAATCCCTCTAAAACGCCGACCTCCGTCCTCTTTTTTATAGTAGTCCGAGTATTTTTCGTGCACTGACCACATTCGGCCCTCAGCCTCCTGGCCCACCCCGTGGACCAAACAGCAGAGGAGACATGTGAGATTTCATGTAGATTTCATTTTTTGGTGTTTGCATCATTGCGCCATTTCCGGCTCATGAAACTTCCACTCCCACCCTGCCAAACACCTGGTCCCGAACTCCCCCTTCAGAAGAGACCCACTCCCATAAAGAAGAATTTACTCTAACTTTTACCCACCAAGAGACTCCGAAGCCTATCTTTGGGAGATTAGCAGAGTTTTTTTTGAAAGTCAGGTAATTCCCCCTATTTTCTTTTGACTATGCCGAACTTTACTTTCTGAAGGACGAATGATCAATTCTTTTCGATAGAGAACAATAATGTAAATTCAAACCCTGGTAGATTTCGATAGGGTCCGCCTCTCTTCCTTAGTTTTTTTTCTACCCTTTCCACTGTCTTAATCAATCGCCACTTTTGACGATCAGTACCCTCGGTAGATGACCACTCTTTTCTACTCTCCCACACCCTTTACTGGGAGCGCTGACCCTCTTCTCAAGGGAATCTTTTTGTTTTAGCTGACCGGCCACTCTCACTACTCGATGCACGTTCCGCTCCCATAATGAGTCTCAAGTCAACTAAAAGCTGGTTAGAGTCTTTTCCTCCTCAACACTGTCTCTTCCCCTCACCACACCTTTCCATGCAACGATCTTGTCAATTACTTGGTCCATTCCATTGCTTGAACCGTTTGCCTTGAAAGCCCTTAACCCCGGAGTTTGAGGGCTATTCCATGGGACTGGACTACCCCTTTTTTCTCGCTTTGGTCATAAAGCCGTCTACCCAGTCCTTTTATAAGCTTTATTTTCCTCTTAAGAGGGATTGCACCCTTTCTTCCCTAATTTCAACGAAATCCAATCACACTCGAGCTTCTGGATTGTAGACTCTTACTCCGCATCCATCCATGCTCCCAATATTTGTCCACTTTTCCCTAATTCCTCTCGTTCCTTGACGACCCCTCCCCCCCCCTCCTCTGTCGAGGGTTTCCTCTCTTCTACGAGTCGAGGGCCTCCTCCTAAATTGAGCTCGTGGTCAACTACAAACGTTATTTCCCTTCTGCACTTCTTGCCTTCTTGCTTCCTTGACAAACCAAGCCCCCTCACTCGATTTTGCAGAATAGTACAGAACCATACTCCTTCATCCATTTTCAGACCGTGGACCAAGCCCCGCCTTTGAGAGGCCCCATTCCGAAGGCTCCTCGGCATTTTGCCTTCCCTTCCTAGGGATTCTCTGGTCGTTTTCACACCTGCATAATGCAAGAAAGATAGGTGTCTCCGTCCTTTCTCCCGAGATTAGAAGAATGATGTCCCACCTCCTGCCAGATTTAATGTTGTCGGACTCGTATTTGTCGAACGTACTGATCTACCCCCCTTTTTTTCTGTCCTCCTCCTGAGAAGGGATACAACTGTTCCCCCTCTCCTAGTGTTACCTTCTGGTCTTTTCCCTTCTTCTTTTCTTTAGTCTTTTGGACCTGGGCTCCTGCGCCTTTCATAGCTTCCTACCTAATTTACTCGATCCCGTTAAGAAGTCCGTCCCCCCCCCCCAATGCCAGGTCCCCCCCCTCCCAGTAGCGTGCTCCTTTTCACGTTCCGATCATGATATTTCCCTCATACCCGGTTTTGTTTTCCTCATCGAGAAAGTGCGCAGATCTATCCCCTCTTCAGATGCTGCCTCTGTAAGTTAATCTTTACTCGCGGTACCTCTCTCCCCCGTTCAGAATTTTTTATCAAAGGTACTACTATAGACCTGCGCCGCTCCTATCCCCTCGACGACCTCCTTTAACTCCAAGAGGAAGCTCACCGCTTTGGGTCACCAGGTTTTTTTTTTCACCGTAGTCTTCGTCGATCGACCTTTTCCTGACATCGTCATATTACCCCTTTCTTTTTTTAAACTCAAGCTCCCCAAAGGTGAGAGGCGGTGGAATTTCCCCTTCCCTTTTCTCCCGATTGCTTCGGGATACCCCCCCCCCACCAGGACTTCTCTCCCTTCCTAGTGTGCTCGTGATCGCCTTGACCACCAATGAGTTCCATCCGCGCCGACGGAAATGCGCCACTTCCTTGTGACCATTGGGAAGATGAGGTTGTGCTTTTCCCCACTGGATATTCAACTGGCTCCCTTATGCACTAGTTTTTTTTTAACCCGAGTCTCTTGCGGGAGTGGTCATTAGGTCCTAAGCCGCTCGCCACGTCTTAATTGAAGTTTAGTTGACTGATAATGATGTATTTCGTACCGTCACTTTCCTGAAATCGGTATACCTCGTCCCCGCAGCTTTTATTGCATCTTATTTAGAAGGACCAGCTCGCTTGTGTCTTTTTTGAAGCTCGCGCCCTTTGAATTTGTCGCAATTTTCCCACATAACCGTTTTTTTGCAAGTCTGGAATGCTCCTTTTCTTTCCTTCGCAGAGAATGTGCGCTCCCTCCCATATCTTCTTCCCGCCTACAATTCCTTTTCAATTGGGTCAGTCCGCTTCTTGTTTAGTTCCCCACCCGAACGAACCCACTGGTCGCCCTATGGCACACCCCCTCCACGCTGTGAGCTTAATGCCACCCTGTTTTACGGACTGATGTTCCCCCCGTAGGGACCCCGATTTTTTTTGAGTAACTGCCGGGTAGTGTAGACCAGTGTTCGGGATTCAATTTTCTTCCCCAGATTTTCGGTAGGGGACGGATTATTTACGCTCCCGCCTGGACTTCTATTCCGAGGTGCCCGGCTCTGACCCCCAGGCCCTTAAGCCCAATTCAGCGCGTCTGCTTAATAACGGTATTTGTTTCCCCCCTTAGCCCAAGCGACTTATTTTTTGTCAATGCGGTCCTGTCTCTTCCTTTGATTGATTGGTAACGGACTAACTTTTGGTTCCCCCTTGTTATGCTTTTTACCCTTAGCTTCACCCCTTATAAAGTTATTGACCCTATATTTTCCCTCACCTAGGTATACTTCCCCCCCCCCGCGTCATTTCAAAATATAGGAAGCTTTCTTCCCCAATATCTGTCCTTCCCTAATATTCCCCTCGACCCCCCACACCCACTCTCAGATTCTTCTTTTTTTCCGCAGTTTTTTTTTTCCCCCACTCCTATCTAAGGGCTTTATGGAGTCTTTTCTTTTTTTTTCTCGTTTCCTTTTTTAAGTTTTATTAGAGTTATTGCTCTTTTAATCAGAGTTTCCGGCGTCAAAACCCCAAGCGCTGACAGACGCCCTTTATCGTTTATCATGTCTGTTCTTTTGGATGGTGGGTTTAAGTGTTCTTCTTCGCTACCTTTTTGTAGGAGCTTCCCTCCTTTGCTCATATACGCAAATTATTGACGATGATTAGTTAAGCGTTGTTTCCGTGACCGCCTTCTTCCATTTTTCATCTCTTTTTAAATCTAGGACCCCGGTGGATTATGTTTTTCTTTTTTTTTCTTAATCTAGTTATGGTCCATTTGGCTGGCGGTGGACGCTGATACTGTTTTGCTTTTAATGGGCCACCGATCAGTTCCCCGCTCCCTCCGTTGCACTGAGAGATACTACAATAGTCTTTTTCAGCTTTTCTGTATTGGGAAAATGTCTTGGGGTCCCCCTGGGTTTTTTTTTTTTTCCCTACTGGTTTCCTGTGGGCGTAACTTCTAACTGTTTCTTTCGGTCATTCAGGCCCCTCTGACGTATCAGACTCTTACTCTTTCGTCCTCAAGCAACCCTGAGTTTTTTTGACCTACCAGACCTCTTTCTGAAAACCTGATGCAGCCGCCTCGTTCGTCCGTTTTAACTCCTTTTTCTTTCGGACCCTTTTCGAAAGAAACTATGATTTCCTTTCTTTCACTCCATTAAGCCCGGTCTTTTATTCGTTCTTAATGCTCCTTTTATAACCTGGCGACTACCCCCCTCGGCGTCACCATTACTGGTGCGTCAGGCAACCGCCATTGACCAGCCCCTTGACAGGGATTATCTTTTTTCGGTCGTCCTGGCCCCTTGCTTTTACATCCTCTCGGTTTGTAATCTCCCTTTGTGGAGAGTTTTTCGGTTTTTTCATTCCATCTCTCTTTTCATATTGTATGGCATGAGAAGTACAAACACACTGGAAAGATTTAGTCCACCCCACCGACCTCTTTTCCCAGTATTGGCAGTTCCTTCCTCCACCGCTCGCGGACATCCTGTCAATTGCTGCTGTTCGCCTCCTACCCAAAGACGATAAAACCTCCGTTGTAATAGGGTAGTTAGAAAAGTTTATGTTGTACCACTGATATTCCGAACGAATAAATTCCCCCCTCCCTTTCGATTCATACGCTTTGAAGTCTTTCGCAGCCTTCTCCATTGTCGCCCGCAGCTTCGGAACAATTTATCAGACAGCGCAGGATGTAACTCCATCCCTCTTTCTTTAAGAAACAAGCTCGTGTTTCTGTCCGATTCATTTCACTGCTCCCCCGCGAATTATCTCTCCTGCATTCATTTTCCCGTGCGCGCCCCTTATCCTATTCAGCAGTAAAACGATTCCGATTCCCCTTCCAGTCGTCCCCTTCCTTTCCGCAACCTCCCCCACTACCCTTGTCAATGGACATGCCCGATTTATTGGATGATCGCGCATTTACCGTTATTTGTCACCTGGAAAAAGGATCCGACCCATTCCCCTCTCAACACGGTCGTCAACCGCCCATCAAATTACTTCCCTCTCTATTTTCCAATTCCCGAGACATCGCCCCAAGTGTCATTTCTACCATCACGTCGATGACCATACCAGCCGAAGCTGCACGAGAACCGCGTCCATGCCCTCTTCCTAGAAGAATTCTTATTCTTCCCGAGTCGCCTCCCCCTCCAACCCGTTTCTCTCTCCTCATCCGTTCGGCCAACCGCCAGCCCGATCCCCCGCCCCAGAATAAAGAGGATACTTTTCTCGGTGATTTTTTTGTATGCCGACCCTGTTTGACAGCGCGACCCTGACTAATACCTTACACTGTCAAACCGGTCCCCCAAGAATACTCACCCCCCACGCATCCCCGACCTGTCGGATTCTCATTGTTAACCCCCTGCGTTTACATCCTGACGCGATCTTGGAGTCTAGGCATAGTTTGGTTTGAGTTAGGAGTTTTGAACAGATTTTTTTCTTCCTTCTTATTGTAAGAATAATTGCCTGACCTTCATATTTTGCTCTTTTTAGAACGATACCCTATGTTCGTCTCGCCCCCTTCTAGGTACCCCACCTACACGCTTTTTTCCTCTTCAGTTCCTCCCCTCTCCTTTCTTCTGGAGAAAGCAAATGTTTGTGTTACTTCCCTCCCTGACAAGTTGTGCCGAGCCAAGTCCTTCCTTGGTCAGAAATCGTAGTCTCTGGGCCGAGCCCCCCCCCCCCCCCTGCCGGTGGGATGAAGGACCCGGCTATTTTCTTATTAAGCTTTTGTGTTCGCTTACATTCACCCGCTTCCTAGATGCCCGGCTGTTGCTGCTATCCGCCTCTCCCAGAATACCAGTTTTTTGAGTGACTCCAGAAACCTGATCCCCCTTTCCCCTTCAGTGAACGACGATCGGGGGCCCCTGCTTCCCCCATTCCGGCACCTGTGTCCTGACTTTGACACAGGGCGTGTCTGGAGCGTACCGTACCCCAATAGGACGGCAGCCCGTTTTTTCTGCGTTGGGCCTACCGCCCTGTGTCCTTCTTAGACCTTCAAGGAAGTGTCTCAGAGGCTTTCATGATCCTCTGAGTATTCGCGCCCACATTTAATGCCGAATTATCACCTCAACGAAATCTACCCTACTTTTGAGGAGGATTGCCCTCCCCCCCCCCCCCCCCCAAGAACACATTTTCCATTTCCCCTGAGTGCGCGCACTCTTGAACACCTTTTCACTCCACCCTCTCCTTTCTTGTCGAAATACTCCCTTTTACTTTGATACCAGCTCTTTATTTCAGTAGAATAGAGATCCTGATTTGCCTGAAGACCATCATGTCTCTGCTCACCCCCACACGTGATTCTGCGATCTGCCCTTGAAAACCCCCCACCCTATACCACGGGTCCCTTTCGTCCCCCTCATGAAGAAGGAAATTTTCCCCTCTTCCTCTTTTAACCAAACGTCCCCCGGTTCCTCGGTTAACAATGTCCCGAACAGACGTCTTCGCGTTTGTCGGGCGGATGGCCTCCAATTTCTCGGGGACATATCTCCCATCGACAATATAGGTGGTGTGCAGTCTTTTGCTCCCCTGCTAGGTTCGAATTGATGCGCCAGTCCGCCAGAAGTTCTTGGTCGTTAATGTTGCGGCTCTCCGCGCGATGTCTGAACTTTTTCCTCGGAAAGATGAGAATTTTTCCCACCCTGCCCTTTTAACTCGTTATTTTTGTCTTTCAAAAGGTTATTTCTAGTGGAAATGCGCCGGCGCCTTTTCCTATATCCCGTAAACCGTCGACGCGTTCAACTTTTACTTCCCCCTTACTTCCCCAACATTTGGATCCCTTCCCCCCCTACCG
>Ga0179593_1276093_pt1 | contig 17179 bp, 17 predicted proteins | sample CZODoug2_1_08_16_FD_185931 | JGI IMG/M metagenome (GOLD analysis project Ga0179593, IMG submission 185931) | Vadose zone soil fungal communities from Angelo Coast Range Reserve, California, USA - CZODoug2_1_08_16fungal (PacBio error correction) | ecosystem: Environmental > Terrestrial > Soil >... | reverse complement strand
AGGATGACTTTCGTGCCTCTTAAGGTAACGATTTTGCTCCCTTTTTTATCCGTCGAGGACCCCTTATCTCGTACGATTATTCCCGGTCGGTCCTACTACCCTGACTCCGCTATGAGCCTTTTTTCAATCCGCGGAAACATCTGAGGATAGTTTCACTCCCCCAGCTTTTATCGATTTCGTTCGAACTTTCTCCCTTTTCGTATTCGTATTCTATATCCTTTTTTAATCAGAATAAGTTTGGTTGTTGAGTTTGATCTCGTATAATCGAATTTCTCGTCGCTCTCTTTCTGTGTAATACCCTAGCGTCCCTCTCTTTTTTTTTTTGCAAGAATACATACAAGTCAGTTTTTTCATGTTTTTACTGGATTCGTCCCACGAGTCTTAGTTCTTGGAACGCGCGAGGTACTTTTTTTGATTTCTGAAGTGACTATTACAGGGAGCCCTATCCTAGAAGGGCTCTCAGATCCCCAGTAAGTTAGACCGAGCCGTGCCCTCTCTATTTTCACTTTAGTCCAGTTATTACTCAGATATCCCTGCGTCCTCCCTTGCCTTCCTCCTTTTTTCTTTCTCCGAACCTTTGTTTCTTTGGCCTGCAGCCATATTGCTGCCAAACGCGTTGTTTGGTCAAATTCAAAGCGGGTGTGTTCACGCACTTCCTACTCCGAAACCACCGAATTTCGTTTCGACCCGGCACCCCTCACTTACCTCACAGAAGCCGCAGCTGAGATTTTGAAGATCCTCGTCCTTGTTTTCTTATAGGGGTCTCCATGACTTTCACCGTTTTCAGTTTGACAATCTGATCCCCTTTTCCCCTGTATTATTTCCCCCCTTAGCTGCGGCAGTTGCCTCCAACGCCCTTCTTATCCGACTCCGAAACTGGGTCTCCACCTGCCAGCGTCCTCCGCTTCACACTCTCGTCTTTTTATCGTCATGGAGTCGCCGACCGCCACTCTTCCGCCTACGATTCCTAAGTAGAGTTCCCTGCTCTCTCCCTCGCAAGCCTGCGTGTTCCCCTTGTCCCTCGTGCTCGGACCCCCCCTTCCCCACTGTTGCCTTCCTACCGCCCCATCCCCCCCGAAAGACACTCCTACGGCACCGAAGAGGGCCCCTTTTTTCCGAATTTTTGTTCCGATTTTCGCCCTATTTTGTGACCCCTCTTACTTATTGAAACCCGCCCCACTCGGATCACTGCCTCTCCTACCCCTATTCGAGGTCCCGCTCCCCAGCCACCCCAGCCCCGTTCCGTCTTCCCATTCCCCCCTGTAGTGAGAGTTGGATCCTGGGGCGTTTCGCTGTACAGCCGTCTCTCTATCCCCCGCTGCGATAGGTCCCTTGCCTGGAGCAAATTGCCACGTGCCTTTTTCCACGCGTTCCCTCTTTTCTCGTCTCCTAGAAACACGGCCAGGCTCGGCTTCCCCCAGCGATTCTGCTCGGACCGCGATTTCTCTTGCCATTGGAGAGAGGACCGCTAGGCCCACACCCGTAAACCTTCTCTTTTCAGTCACTCCCTCTGCGTAGCCTTTTTCCCCCCCAAAACACGGCAAGTTGCTCGGCGGGTTATTTTTCTTCGAACTTAGTTGGTGCCATTCGTTTCTTTTTTTTTTAGGGCTGCGATTCTCCCCGGCAGCAAACGCCGGCTTTCTTCTACTAGAAAGGGAGCCATCACCTTTCCGTTTCCCTTTCTTGCGTTTTTTTTTATTCACATCCGGTAGGGCTTGTCGCGGAGGCTTGGCCAAGCCAGTAGCTCGTCCTCCCAGTAGCTTCCCCTCAGGCCGATAGGTTTTTTCCTACGCCCCACCCTTTCCTTAAGTCTTCTTCCCCCCCCCTTCCCCATTTGTAACGGCATCCTTTGATGGGTTTCGACGTCGCAGTCACCTCGGCGAAGTGCCTCACTGTCATCACTTGGAGGCCGGCAGGTCGCTCTCCCTTGCCGACCCAGAGTTGTTCTGACGCCACTTCTTAGACTTTTCTCTTGCACACCCCAACCTTCTCCTCTTGCGTCCCTTTCTTTCGGGTTTTGTAGCCCCTCCCCGAAACGGACAGGATATCAGTGCTTCAAGCCAAGTTGTCATAACTCTTTTTTTTAGGTTTCTTAGAGGAACTTACAAGATAACGAAGCATTTTCCCCCCCCTGATGCGCGACGTCATAGTCCCTCCTCGCTAGTGAAAGCCCCCATCAGCTTGGTAAGTCGTTGAAATCCCAGGTCACCAATTGGTTGGACTTGTTTAGAACGCACCCCCCTGGCCAAACCCTCCCCCAAGTGATAGAGCCCCCCTTTTTATTTCACCAGTGAATCTCGGGACCCTCTAGGGGTGTCCCCCTTTTCGGTCCATCTAGCTCCCTTCTTTTCGTTCTTGGTTCCAAGGCCGGCCTCAGCTCCCCCCCCAACTAGACCCCCTCGGCCTGTATATTGGCCCCTTTTTTTTTTACTTGACAAACAACCTTTCTCCGGATCTCTTAACCATCATGCTTTCGGATTTTCCGTCTCCCTGTGCCGTCCCCCCGTAAGCTGCGAGCGAGCCCTTCGAATCCCCTTCGTTCCCCCTCTTTTCAATATTACTGATGTGAGGTTTTCCTTCTTGCTGCCGGGCTTCCTTTCCTCGTCTTGGCTCTCGGTTCGCGCAGGGCCTCTCCTCCAGGAAGGTTAAACTTTCCACGCGATCACCTGCCCGCCCCCGCAGTTTTTCGGGTTGGTACTTTTTTGAATTTGTGAGTTTTATCAGGGGTGTCACCGCCTCCAAAGCTTCAGATAAGCTTGATCTACAGATTAGCTCCCCCTCTTCTCTTGGTCCCCTCCCGAAAAGTCCCCCCGCTCCGCCGCCTGCAAGACCGCGGGCCTTTTTGTTTTAGCCCCGGGCGGCACTCCTGTAAATTGTTCCAAAACCCCTTTTTTTTTTCAGCGCTGGCGGTAGCTTTTTTTAGGCCCAATCGCCGCCGGGCTCCCCTGGCGAGTATAAGGGGCCCCATCTTCCTCTGCTGTATCTTGTGTCGCCGATACAAAACGGGCCCCGTTTTCGACACACCGATTTTCACTTAACTTTTTTCCTTGCTTTTTTTGGTATTTTTTCCAGCACTTTTCCTGTGGAGGCTTTAACCTGGGCTTCCTAGTTTTATCTGATGACCAGCTTCTTTAATCAGCCGCCCTTTTTATTCCCCTCTTCTGGCTGTGGAATTCCCTACCCTCCAAGAGTGGGCTCCAGCCTTTGAAAGTCCGCCGAGACCAGTCGGTGCAAGAGAGTATTTAGCCTCTTCTAAGAGGCATGCCATTTCCGAGGCCCTTTTTGAGTCCCTTCCCAAAATCCGAGCCCCTTTTTTTGGTATATCAACCTCTAATTAAGAAGTTACCAGTACGTTTCGTTGAAGGTTCGGCAAAACCTTGACTGCCCGCTTCCGTTTTAGGGGTTTGCTCTCCCACCTTTGTTTTTTTTTGAACCACCCCCTGTCCTTTTTTAATGTCAGCACGCCCGTCCCGACTTCCGATCGTGGAGCCGCTTGCCGTGAGTCTCAGACTTTCGCGACTGGGGTGTGGTCTTTTTTACCTTAATTTGGTACTCCCCTTTGCTCCCCGCGTCTTCGTCAGTTCTTTTACCCCATAACGTTCCCCCCCCTTCTCGTGGGTAGACTGTCAGCGCCACCAATTTTTTACCTCCCCTTCCTTCTTTTCCTTACGTTGTTGGTTTGGAGCGTTGTAACTTCCCAGGATGCGCTTCCCCCTTCGCCCAAAGACTTTGCACCTACAATGCTCTCGCGCTTCAGATTGTGCGTTACGTCCCTTCCCCTCAGTCCCCCTCCCCTGTCTCAGGACCCGGTGATCACCACCGAATAAGGTTTTCCCTGACTTTTGGTCACCCAAACCGAGCAACCCTTTTTTGATCCCCCCCCCCACCCCCCCGAAATGTTGACGGCCGGGTCATTTTTTGGCCCTCCCCCCGACTTCACCCGTCTTGACTTTTTTTCCCTTACGCCTTCCTTCGCGCATTGTAGGACAAAGAGGGTTGCTCTAGGGGTTTGATGCGGCGCCCCAAAGCGGGCCCCCCTAGACCTGCGGTGACTCATGCCCAGCGGCGCATGTTCCGAAGGTTGCGCCCCCCTTTCCGTTCTTTTTCAGGGGGAGAATTAAGTTCCGTTTGTGATTTTTTCTCCGGCGTCTGGGGAGGATCTTAACAGTGATAGCGGCCCTTGATTCTCCCTAATAGTTCTCAGAAAATTATGTTTCTCAGGTTTTTGTCGGCCATCACCCGCCCGGCTTTTCCCTCCGTAAGAATGTCGCCCCCTGCTGAACATCGCGTGTCGCGCCCGGCAAGGTTATCCCCTGCCTCTCGAAGCCGGACCTATTCTTTTTTTTGACGATTGCAGCCCCCCGAGTTCCTCCCCCCTTGTTCGATTTGCTGCAGTCAAAGGTATCCCGCAAGGCCTCATGTGGCTCAATCTGTTGGAAGCTTTTGTCAACTTGAGTCGGCCCTTCGCACCCAGGCCCAACGCAGTTCCTTTTTTTTGATTCCCCCGGTTCGAGTCGGCAGTAGCGCCGTCTTTCGAATTTGATAATCTATCTCATTCGGCGTTTTGCCCCCGATGTGGCGTCTTGACGCGATGAATACCTCCACATCCCTACCTTCTTGCTGGATTCCTTTCGGTCATGTTGATCGTTGTCGACTGACCCAACACTTCTGAGCGATTTCGGTTGAGAGCCCACCCCCGTGCCTCGCCATTCGCTTGTCGCTCGTTCCCCAGCCGCGGCCGCAGAAGAACAGCTTCCTTCACGGACCGTCTTCAAAGGTTTCGCCGCGGTCTTCGCCATTCCCCCTCCTTTTTTCTCCTGGAGCCCTTTCGCATTTCTGCTTAATCAGACCAGAACAAGAGTTTAGACTTTTTTTCCACGGTTGCCTTACCCTGTTCCCCTCCCGCCTGGCGTTGTTTGAGGTCTTCTTTTCCCGGTCACAAAGCCCTGAATCTTCTTTCCCTAATTTACCCTTTCCCTTCAGCGCCACCCTTTTTTCTCTGGTCCTGACTTCCCCGGCAGATTCCTTTGGGAGCCTTTCCGGTCGCGTGGCTGTTTTCCGAAGGTTTGCTTAGCTTGACAGTTCCACCTCCCTTTGTTCCCTTTTTGATTTCCCCCGCTTAATATGATGATTGTGTGGGGCGATTCGAGGTCTTGGCTATTACGCCAGCGCGCCCCTCGTCCTGTGAATAATGGTCAACTCATACCCTTCGTGCGTGCGGCGATTTCTCGTTCAACTTGTTTTTTAAGCTTTTCCGGTTGACGAGTTCTGACTCACGATGTTTCACCCCGAACTGAAAGACCGTGACCGCCATTCTTTTTCCAGAGAAAGTCCTCTCAACTTTGTCCCCTCACTCTGTTTTCGCGAATCCTTTTGAGCGACCGCCTCGCCCCAGTATACTGAGTGACAAGATCCTTCGGTTTTCTTCGAGAGGACCCCCACCTTTATTGCTCCGCAAATTGCCGAGGATACAGGTCCTACCAGGTCGTTGGTTTGCCCCCTCTCGCAACCCTTTTTCTTTTTTTCTCGGGCGTTTCAGCCTCCCCCTCTATTCGTTCCCACATCCGTTTAGCCCCTACCTTCGTTTCCGCACGGCTACTTAACTGCGCATGAGCAGGGCTCCGTCTATCCAGCGTTGCTGAGTTGTCCTTCTCAGCCAGGCCTTCCCCCCTCCCCTTTTAATGGTCCCCCCCCCTTCCTTGCAGTGAACTCCCGACCCCCTCCTTCACTGCCTTAGTGTTGTGATGCTCTCTTTTTCCCGGCTCTCTCGATCGGGCATTGCTTTTCCTCTCCAGATTTATCTCGATTCCTCCTGCGTCTATGTTCTCCTCGTGGAGTCCCCTCTTTTCGATTTTTTTTTCGATCTCTTAGAACCGCGCCATAGTGTCTTTTTTGCCATTGGCGACGGCTCCCCTCCTTTTTCGGATTGCTCTCTGAGCGGTACTGCGGTCGCTCAAAAGGCTAACGTTTTTGAGAGTTTTTTGGTTGTGGTGCTTTTTTCGATCCTCGTGACTCCGGCGCATCGTGTTCTTATGCTATAAGATTTGTTGGCTGAGGTAGTATTTGTCCCGCTTCATGCTGCTCTTTCCCTCCGGCCGCTTAGCTTCCTGGATTCCCCTTATGACACTTGAGTTTCCCAAACGGGTGCCTCTCTGGGCCTTTCTGGAGTTCTCTGCCGTGGGCGAGTCGCCCCCGGTAAGTGCGTGTCGCGTCCCCCCGCCCTTTCCCGCCACCCCCTCCATTGCTTTTTAGCGTTGGTTTCGCTTACTTTTTGGCCGTCGTCTTCTCCTGCTGATTCGCCGGCCCCCCGCGCTCCCCCTGATCGATTGTTTCCGCGGTTAAGATTCGGCTGTCTCCCCCTTCCGGCTTTGGTTTTTTCTTTCCCCGAGTTTTGTAGGCGTCCTGTCCTCCCGCTCGTCTAGTGGCAACTCTGTGAGCAGCATTTTCCTCCATAAAGTTTCTTTGGCTTCCCACCCCGACGCTCTTCAACTCCTTCTTTTCTGTCTTTCCCTTCTTTAATGGGCTTTTCTCCTTCCGGTGTTTTTCCACTTTTCTTTCCCTCCTCCCTTGAAGTCGGTATTGACCCCCTCTGCGATGCACACCCACCTTCGAGTCCCTCCTTCTGCATGTGCCAATACCCCCCACCCACCCCCTTTTCGCGTTGATCCTTTTTTGAAACCGATGAACTGCCCTGGCCCTGAATCTCGCCGGATCCTGGACACCTGTCCAACCGTCCGAGTCCCTCCCGCGGGCTTCTCGACTTTCCTCGGGCTCCCCCGGTGAGTATGTGGATCCCCCGGCTCCTGGCGCGGAGCCGTCGCGTCTTACGTTGTCGAGGGGCCCCTTGAATATCCTCCTGCGCGCCGGCCTTCACATCCTGGCGATGTCTTTTTATCTTTCCCCCCCCTCCCCCAAGCGCTGAGATCGTGCGCGAGAAGCCGACGCAGACCGTTAATTGTGTTGTGTGCGCGATAACTTCCGTCCTTCCTTTCTATATTCGCAACCTCCTCCCGCGCTGGTTCGTGCAGCCATCTCCATAGCAGTACCTTTTTTAAGGTCCCTTTCCGCTCACGAGATGTTTCGTCTCCGTTTCCCCCTCCGGATGCGTACGTCGCCGCGATCTCTCCTCCGTAGCCGGCTTAGTTTTGTAGCAAGTCTGTGTATTGCCTTGTAGTTTTTACCCCGCCGAACGATTCCCATTTCCCCGCGACCGTTTAAAATTACCTCTTGGTTTCCTGTGAATTCCTTCTGCCCCCTGGGCTTTGTTTTCTGCTTCCCCCCCCCCTCTGCAATTTGTTTAGATAGCCATTGAGCCCTTTCCTTCGCAAAAAAAGAAGTTTCCTATCGCTGGTTTCACTTCCGATTCGTCTCCCCCAGTGCCCCTTCTGTTTTCCCCCCAGAAGGCCGTTTATTACCACTCCAAGGCCCCCACCGCGGATTGCCTCTGCATAGTCCAGGATGCTTTGACCTTTCCTTCCAAGCTGAAGACATGTCTTGACCCCCTGAATTCTAACGAGTCCCACTATTAGCGAGTTGGTTCTTACTGCAACCGCTTCGAGGTCTCCAACGAAAAAAAGAGGTTTTGTCTCCATCCTGAACTAGGTCCGACAGACACCCCTTCTCCTCCAGTCTTCTTGTGTTTCGCTTTTTCGCGCCTCCAGCCAAGATCTTCAGCTCGGCCCTCCCGCGTGATCACGTGCTCGTTCCTGGGGTCTCCTCGTCTCCCCGCCCTTCCCCTGTTTTTTCGCTTCCTCGCAAACCGCGTATGAACGCCCAGTGCCCTACCGATTCCCTGGTTGGCCGATGGCCACCGCCAATTTGTCTTCTTCCTAGCCCCTTTTCCTTTCCCTTCGAACGTAGCATGGGAGGCCGCGTTCCACTCTTTACCTCATCGCCACCATCGGACAGCCCCCTACGCGAGTCCCCCGCGGCATTTCCTCGAATGAGCTCCCCACCCCAGCACCCAGTCCTTCCGGCAGCCATCGCAGCTGAGTCTCCCCGGGGTGAGCGACGCCCCCTTAGAAGTTTGCTATCTCTCACGCTCTAATCCGGCTTCCGGGGCCTCTCCCAATCCATTCCGGCGATCACGCCGTTTGTTTTCGCTTATGAATAGGCAAACCCCCATTTTTTTCACTTTTCCCGGCAAGACGCTGACGACCGCTTTAACCTGCGGCGCGCGCTTGCCCCTTATCTCAAACAGTCCCCCTATTAGAAGCCGAGTCGTCTTGACGATCCCCACACTTACGGCAATTTTTTGCTGTCGTTCCGGTTCACGCGTGGTGGAATTCTTTTCTCCCTCTTTCCTTTTGTATTTCTTCCTCGTCAAAGCTTTTTTTCCCCCCTTCCCGCAGGCCGCCATCCCGTGTTCCGTTTCCTTTCGGCAGTGAGAATAAGAAGGTATGGTTCCTTTCTGATCTTTTCAAGTAGATTGATCACGTCGCTAAGAATGTCTTTTCAGAGCGTTCGACGCCCCCCCCACACTGGTCCTCCTTCCTGCCCTTATTCTCAATTGTACCGCGGCTCCCGAGTGGTCGCAGACCGCTTTGCTCAGGCCCTAATTTTCACAGATCTTTTTTCTCCCCGGGTCCTTTCCCGCTCTCCAGGACCCTTTCGAGAACAGACTTCCTGGGACGCCCCCCACTTCGCTTGAAGTAGCGGGCCCCCCCTCTGAGATTCCGGTGGTCATTTTCTTTTGTGGAATTCCACCTCTCGGCACCACCGGTCTTTCCCCCCCTCTGAAATCCCTTTGCGAAATTCTTTCCCGAACGCCGCCGGGGGGACCGCTGGACCTTTCCCTCCGCTCACGTTTTTTCTCCTTCTGTCGTCTTTGCGAGATGGTCACGCCGCCGACATACGACCAGCAGGCCAGACCGTTCAGAGTTTCCATCCCCTTTTCCCCTTGAGGTGTTCTCCAGGTAAGCTAGCCCCGGCGAGAACCCTTTGGTAAGGCGCCAGAGACCCCCAGTGACGGCTCCCCCTTCCTTCTTTTCCCCCTGATGCAGCCCTGATTCGAGCAGGTGTGCTGCGGCCCCCTTTTACAGATGAGAGAAGGATTTCGTCTTTGACCTGGCCGAAGAACTCCCGACCCCCCCATTATCTTCCTTTTTTCCCTTGCGAATTTCCCCCCCCTTTTTATCCGTGCCTCCACTCATGTGAACTGAATGTCTGACCGCATCATGCTGCACCATTTTTGGACGTGAAGCCAGTATTGACTTCCCCCTCGGTTCCCAGCGGCGAGTCTCCCCCCACGATTCCTCTCCTCTGGTTTTATTTGGCGGTCCCCGACCCTTGCTTTCGTACGATGACCCTCAAGTATGGCCGATTCGGGTTTTGCGCCCCGCAAGCGACACCGGCGTGCAGGTTTTGTCCCACTTTTCTCAACCAATCCGTCCCCCACAGTCCTCCCTTCCGACCGCCGTTTTCCATTCGCGTTAGGGAATTGAGTTTGGGCGCTTCCCAAAGAACCGCACAAAGTCTCTACCGGGCCTGATTCTTTTCCCTTACTTTTTTGAGATCTCGCGGGGCCGAACTGGTTCCCGCTGACGTTTTCCTTTTTCAAGACCCAGCCCCTCTCTGGCCTTTTGTCCGCATGTCCAGCTTTCCACTCGTTGCCCCAAACACTTTTTTAAGCCCCCCCTCCGCACTTGGATGGCGGTCATGTCGTGAAAACCTCCCCTGGCCTCCTTTCCCTGTTGATGAACATTGTTCTCCTATTTCTGCGGTCTGCCCTTGGTTCGCCTATAAAAAAACCAGTTCTCCGCTACTTGATTGTCCTCTACCCCATGTATTGCCCCAGCCCTTCGGATTCCCCGCCCCCTCCCTGCGCTGCCCCCAGGTTAGTGTGACCCTAGTCCTCTGCCGCGGATCCTTTTGTGCATCCCGCCCAAGAGACGGCTCAACACAGACCTGTGACCCTCTCCCCTCCCTTACGGTCGTCCCCATTCGCCCCTCTTTACCCATTCCTTTTTTGTCCCGTTTAGGCCTTCTTGCGCCGCCCTCACCCAGTCCGCTGGGTCTCGCAATTCCGAATTCGGCCGTTTTTAAGTTTTAAAGTCAATTGGGCCGTAGCTTGCGCCAACCCCCAACCCCCTTTAATAAGTGCCTTGTCCTGGGGGAGAGAATCCACTTCTTGGTTTGTGAACAGTCCTCGCGGCTAGACTTCCCTTATTTTACCCTATCTGAGTTTGGCGACGTCAGGGATAAGCGCATGATATCTGAAGGTCTTTCTCCAGCTTCCTCTCATTCTTTCGCAGCGTAGCTTCTTGGAACTTTTTTTTCTTGCCAAAATCACGTGGCCCGTCGTTTGTGCGTCGGTCAGCTCCCTCCCCACTTTTTTTAGTTCACCCCCTTGCCTTATTTTCTTGATTGTTTGTGTTTTAGATAGATGTTTCCCAATTGTCTGCTGGATTACCGTCGTCCCCCACCAAGTTTGCGAGGGCCTTTGTTCAGACATTCTCCGCCCCCTTTTTTGCCGCTGTTATGCGAGTTTCGGCATTTGACCTCCGTCGCTATCATGTCGCTACCTCGCATCGGATCCCAACCCACCTTGTATTACAGTCTATGTCCCACGGCGTGAAACGTTTCCGTTTTTTCAAAACCCTCCTAATTTTGTGCTGCTTTCCCCCCCACTTTCCGGCGGGCCTTAATGACGGTACTTTTTTTAAACCCGCCCGGCCCCCTACGTCCCCCCCGCCTTCGCCAAGCCAGACCACGCAGTTGGTACTTTGGGGACTTGTCGAAATCCTGCCCCTCGTTCCTGTAGTTTCGCCTAACAGTCGGCCCTTTTCCTTCTTTTGCTTATGCTGGTATGGCCTTTATCCTTTCCATTTATTGGGGTTGAGCCCCGTCGTGGTTTTTTCTCTTCAAAGAAGCCCGTTCGATGCTGTGCTCTCCCTCCCTCTGCCCTTTCCCCCAAACTAACTTTATTCTGTTACTTTTCCCCGACCGTGTTGCTTGGCCACGCCGATGCGCAACCGTTCGCTGCATCTAGGTTGTAGCTCCCTCAGGTGACCTTTCCTCCCCCTCGGGCTTCAGCTGACTGGCTCCCGCTTTCGAATTGAATCCCCCCTGGAGGGTCGGCTTGTTTTCCAAAAAGTTACTAATTTCTCTTGGCCCCCGGTTTGACCTCTTTAACCCGTTTTGCCTGAATTTCTGGATAAGTCGTTCACAAACAGGCCCAACGCAGGTATTTCATTTTTTCTGAACGTTCATCCGGTTCCGGTAGAGTCCCGTCTCTCCTGGAGTAATCTTCGTGTATTAATTCTTTCTATTCTTGCCGGGCTTAGCGTGGGGTTGGTGGTCAGTCCCCATTCCTTACGTTTTTTGTTTTGATTGGTTTGTACTGTTTCTCTCGTTTTTTTTTCCCCCCCCCTTCGGTGATTTTTTTTGCGCCGTCCACCCTCAAACCCTAAGCTCTATCGCTGAAAGCAGCTGCCGTCCCTAATAAGACCAGACCTACTGAAAGTCTCCTTGGTCTCCTCTTTCCTTTCTGAATCTTACCTTTTCTGGCGCATTGTGTCCTTTTGTGGCGGATCCTTACCGGTTTATCACCTGAGTTTTTCGAGACCCTGCCCGCTGTGTTGGCCTTTAGTCCCTTTTCCGAAGGTTCTCCCCTTTTTGGAGTTCTTAAGGCCTTTCTGTTCCAATCCCGCATCGACATCGCCTTTTGTAGGAACTTTCTTTTTCCAATCGCCATTTTTTTTTATAGGGAGCTTTCCAAGATCCTGGTTATGCCTGTCGTGCGCTTCACCCCTTACCGTGCTGGTCGTTCCCGGTCCGTACAGTTTACAACCTGCCCCATTGTTGACCCTGGTCTTTCCCTCTTCCCCCTTTCTGGTGCGGGTCTCTTTTCGCGAGTTTGCTCTTACGAAGTCCTCCGTACATCTTTGCTTGCTTCTTTGACCCGTTAGTATGACACCTGGTTGTAGTGCTGGTTCGTTAATTCGTGACATTGCTTTTTTTTTCCTCTTGTATTGGAACCCGTTTCCTGGACTCTTTTCCAGGATACCCAAATCCTCGACCTGACCTAAATGCGACAGAGGGGTGGGTGCCCTTATAAGTTTTCTAATGGAGGCCCCATCACTCTGGTACGCCTCCCTCCTGGACGAGCGCCGTTCCAGCTCCCAAGAGCGTCACAGGAGTCCTTTTCGACTCGGTTATTAGATAGGACCCCACAATCGTTTGCCTTAGGGACCGCCCCCCTCCCTGCTAAAGCGGTACCTTTTTTTTTTCAATGACCAATTTAGTGCGCGCCCCAAAGTGCTTTCTTTTAGGCTTGATTCGATGGAGACTCTTTCCTTCCTTGAACACATCCGCGGAACGCCCTACCTTCTTATTCCCCGTGCACGGCTACCTTCGAGAACGGTGATGGAGGCAGTGCGGAATCTCTCCCCCATTCTTGTTTGAGGCTCTGGCCGCAATAGAGTTCCTCTAAGAAACTTTCCCCTTTCCCGCGCAAACCTGTCACGACAGTAAATTGAATCTTTTTTTTCGCTTCTGTTTCACTCTTCTCGATCTTCTTTTCCGGTTGTTTCCTCCCGTGGGCCCCAGTCGTGACGCAGGGGCGAAATCGCCCCCCCTTTAGCATCGCATGTGGGATCCCTATCCTGCCTCCTTTTTTTTCGTGACCCCGGCCGAGACCAGCTTTCCCCCTGTGAACGCCTGGCTGGAAATTGAGACTTCCCCCCTTTCCTTCCCTGCTTGAGCGCTTGATCTAGAGTATTTACGGCTGTTTGCGCTCAAATGTTTTCTCCCTCACGGCTGCGCTTTGGTTCTTTTCTTTTGTTGTGGTGGGCTCATCGCTCTTACGCCTGCGCATTCTTTTTTTTTTCCGTCCTCTTATGGTGGCGTCTGCGTCAAGGAACGCTTTCTCCATGCTACTTCTTTTCCTCCCTTTTGCCCGACTTCATGGAGTGACCTCTTCACCTTTTAAAGGCCACGGGATTGGTCGCCTTTTTTGGGCGGCCCGCGGCGCGTGACCCAAGGGTACCTTTGCTGTTTTTTTCTGCGCAGGTCAATCCCCCTCCTTCTTGGCCCTTTTTTTAGTCCGGCCCCATTGCCTTCCGTTCTTCTCTCCTTGGCTCCTTCTGATTCTCGATCACCATCAGTTCGATTTTTTAAGGTCTTCCGAGGCTTTCCCCCTTCAGGCGTTTTGTCGTCCTTTTCCCTCTATGAGTGTTCTGCTCCGGTCTGCCTCGTTCTATCCGTGGAACGGCTGACCCTGCTGGCTTCCCGCGTTCACTTGCCCACCTATAACTTGAAGATGCGGCTTCAAAGTTAGTGCTCTTTAGGTAGTTTCCTTTTTCCCCCTTTAGAACCCCCATTGCCCGTGCAATAGTCGGACGTGTCCCCCGTCTTTTTTTCAAAAGAGTTGTTCGAGTCCTCCTTCTTCATTGCCACCCAATCCACCCCTTCCTTGCTTTTAGACGAACCCCCCTCTTCCTTCCTGGATTCATTCCTCTTCTCGGCAATCCCCCTGTTGACACCCTGTCCTTTAAGCTGCCCCTTCCCCTTGCGTTGAGATGAGTGAAGTTAGGGGAGCCTTAAGGCGATTGGCTTTGCTCCCTTTTTTCTGGAGCGGTCTCGCGTTTGATTCGCTTTTCCCGTCGCTACTCCAGCATCGTGCGCTACCCTCTTTCCACACTTTCTCCTAGGAGTGAGTGCCGTCAAATCGCGGCTTAGATCGTGCGTCAGGTTCTCTTAAGACAGCGATCGTATCATGATTTTTTCCCCTTTTTTCCCTTCAGCAGTTTTGTATCCCTCTCAATGTGATAGTCTTATCTGATCCCAAATGCCCCTTCCTTTTGGGGGCGGTCATCCTCACTACCCCCAGTGAATTCGCGGCTTCTTCCCCCCCCCCCCCGATGCTCTTTATTTTCAGCCACCAGAGCCCTTTACGCGCGCGTCTTCCCCGCGCCATATTTAGGATATTTGGAGAAACTCCCTCGTTTCCTTTGAGCCCCCTCCCCCTTCCCTCCCTCACGCTCCCTTCTTTTTTTTGCCACGTTAGCGGGGTTTCCTTCTTTCCGCGACTTCGCGCCATAAATTTGTTTTATGTATCCCGCCCTGCATTGGTGTCTTGTGTCATTGCAATCTCCTTTTTCTTTCTCCTAAACGCGTTGTTTACGTTGTTTTTGTCCCCGCAAAGTTGGGCACTCGACTTCATTGCTTTTTCCCCACGCTGTTAACACCGAAGGATTCTCCCCTTCCCAACCCTTACCTTCCCCCTTCCCCAAAGTCGTTTTCCCTTTGGATTGCATCACCGCATCGTCCAGGCGATTGCATGCCTGAATGAACGCTGGACGATTTAGACCCGATGCCTAAAGGTTACTTCTCTCCCTCGATAACGGCGCCTCCAACGGGGTCTTCCGAGACCCGCCCACGCAGGCAGGGTCTACAGCATGTTTCCCAGGGAACCTTCACCATCGTCTTTATTGTATGTTTGATAGCGGCAGAGAGCTTGACATCCCTCCCTCCTCACTACGGAACGAATTACTTAGCGCTCTCACTTAGTCTGAAGAATGCTTTTGGACGGTGAGAACTGCCTTGTACCCCCAGTCCCCTTTTTCCGACTCTCCCCCCTCATTGCCCTGAACTCCCCCCTTCCTAGAGTTGCGGTGATGCTATGGCCCAGACTTTGTCTTCTCTCCTGCATCGAAAGTATGCTATAACCTTCTGCATTGAGGTCCGCGTTTCACTTTGTTTTTCTTGCCACCCCCGGGATACATATAGATATTGTCTTCTTCTACGCATCGCTCTCACAACAAGCACAGCTCGGAACGCCCCCTTCCCTCCTTGAGTTCTCCTGAGCCCCCGAACAGCGTTAACCTGATCATAAAGCTTGAAGCGAGTAGGAAAGGACGGCGCGCCCTCCAAGCACCCACGCGATCAGTGCCGCTTTTTCTTCCGAGTTCTTTCATTCCCCCCCCCCCTCTTCCGGCTTGGCGCTTCGGTGCCTCTATTCCCTGCCTGATGCATTTGAGAGAACATACAATCCCCCTTTACTTCCCGCCTCTTTTCTCCCTCCTCCCTCCCATCAAACACTACGGCATTTTCCCGCGGTCTTGCTTTGCCGTCACTTGTGCCCATTCGTTCTTCTGATGTTTCCCTTGCTCGCTGCCGCTTCCCTCGCTGGATCGACTTCCGCCACCGTTTCCATAACCGTCTCTTTTCCTTTTTCGACCAATCCTGTTAGGTTGTTCCCCTCCCTTCTTCTTTTGGCCACAGATTTTCTTCCTGGCTCCCCTTCGTCGCAGACTGTTGGGTGCGTTTTTGTTGTCTTGACCTGCCCACTACTCTTGCAGAGTCCATCGTTAATTGCGACCCTCGCCCTCCAGTTTTTTCCGACTTTTCTGAGACCTCTGATTCCCCCATCATTGACCACGCGCTCTTGGGCGCTGTAGGCGTTTCTTCCGGTCATCGTTCCCCTCTTTTCTTTGGGCGCCCCCCCTGCGTCGTGAAAGCGGGCCCACCCCCCCATCTGTCGCAGCCTTTCCGGTAACGGTACTTCGGGGTGTTAGAATTCTTTGATACCTTCCCCTGTGTCCCCCGCTTTTAACCTCCGTTTTTCTCAATCGCTCACGCCGTTGGACCGCATGTTCAATGAGCTCACGATTGCACCTGATTTTATCTGCGAGCTTCGTGATAATAAGTCCTCCTCTCACCATTTTCCCATCCCTCAGAGCCTCCCTTTATTGGGACCAGAAAGTCAACCAGTGCAGGTTGTAACTTGTAGCCGCCCAAGCAACCTAGTTTCCAGCAAACTTAATTGATTTTTCTTCTTCATTTTCCCCCCCCGTAATCGCCGTGACCGTCTTCTTTTAGTCGAGCGGTGGCCCGCTGCCCGGTCCCTTTTCCATAATCCACCCTAAGGATTAGGTCTTTTTTGTCAACTGCAAGGAGTTACCCTCCCTGAGAACCCCCCAAGAACGCGCTTTTTTCTTTCATTTCACTCCGTCCCCACCCCGCGGATTTCCCCCGGATCTAAACCACTCATTTGGAAATGATTTCTTCTTCGCAATCATTTCCCCATTTTTCTGTTCCTCAGTACTATGTAGGCTCTTCCACGCGCCCCATATGCGTCGTGCTTTTTCGCGTGAGATGAGTCTTCCGTCTTCTGCGCCTCTTCCCGTTTCTTTTTTTCCGACTTTCTACGCACGTCTCAGTCGAATGTTTGTAGCGCTGCTCCCTTCGAACCCGCCTCCTTCCGCCAGCAGCGCCGAGGGTCATTTCTCTTTCAGGCGTTTCCCTCTGCCCAATTTTCCCCCCCTATCGAGACTTCTGACTAACCCTTAGAGAAGTATAATCGGGCCCCTGCCAGACACCTCTTTCCCCCACCCCGATTCCACTCAGACGAAAGCTTGATTCTTTTTCGACAAAGTCCTTCCTGGTTTCCCTTTCCAAACCCCCGTGGTCCGACATCTGAACTATGGAGGAATGTCGTCACGGCCAATCTCCGAAGGGGGGGGTGGGGCCAAGAAAGTCGTTACCTTTTCAAGAGGGAGCTTTCGGCTTTTTCTTCCCCCTGATGTCGACCCGATAAAACCTTTCACCCGAGTGCCCCGACAACCTTTATTATTGTCCTCCTTTTCTCCATTTCGGTTTGCCATTTGACTATGGCCTTCGGAACCTTCTGCCCTCCTTCTGCTGACCTTTTGAGTAGGGAGACTCAGTAAATAGTCTGGTTTGAATATCACGCCCAGCCGGTTCCTTTCCCCACCCCATCCCCTTTTTCCCGCTTTCTGCGATACCATCCGCTGCGCGTATTCGAGGCTTTCCCCCTCAAGCGGAATACAGGTACCGAGCCGATTTGAGCCTCATAACCCTTTTTCTTTTTTCGTTTCTCCCCTTGATTCGAATTCAGTCATCCCCGTAGGAGCATTTTTTCCCGTTGGGCCCCTCAGTGCGGCCACCCAATTCCCCCGGTTTCCATCGCCCCCCCGCTGTCGTTTTGGGATCCACCCTTTTTGTGGGTGTGTGAAACGGTCGTTTTTTCTCCCCTTTTTGAACGCCGTTTCCTAGACTGAAGATGCTTTTTTTCCTCTCTACTAGGTCTACCGGCTCGTCCCGGTTTCCCGGGTCCTCGCATTCCATTCGTGCCGAGAGCTTATAGGTTTCAAAACCAAGTGCCCATTTGCCTCTTTGGGTGCGACGGTCATATTTTTTCCTTTTCGTGTACCAT
>Ga0179593_1656630_pt1 | contig 17180 bp, 17 predicted proteins | sample CZODoug2_1_08_16_FD_185931 | JGI IMG/M metagenome (GOLD analysis project Ga0179593, IMG submission 185931) | Vadose zone soil fungal communities from Angelo Coast Range Reserve, California, USA - CZODoug2_1_08_16fungal (PacBio error correction) | ecosystem: Environmental > Terrestrial > Soil >... | reverse complement strand
TGCTCCAATGCCGCTCTTTTTACTTCTTTGTCTGGGGGTGGCGGTGGGTGGGAAGATGTCTGACTCGTTAGCCCGTCCCCCCTTTGAGCTCTCCTTATTCCTCCGAAAAATTTTCCTCCACGTTGATCTTCGAGCCCCATGGTCAACCTTTCCCCGGGGAAAGGGCCCCACTCGCTTCCCTTCCTCCACTTTTCGTTGAACCCATGATCTGACCCCTGCAGGGAAGTCGCTGAAGGCGGACTTCCCCTTGCGGTCCCTTATCTTCTTGAGACTCCTTCTTTCCCCCGGTGATGGCCCGACCACCAAAGGGAGTAGTGTCAGCGCCCCACCCCTGTGCTTGAGCACGCCACTTTCCCTGTGGGTCCCCTTCCTAGAGATTTTTTTTCCGGATGATTATTCAGTAAGCGCATTGAAATAGAACCTTGTTCTGTCCTCTCGGCTGTTTTTCTTCATTTCTTCCCTTGTTTCGGGTCCCGCCTTTGAATGGCTTTCGCGGCAATTGGCAGCGATTACGGGCCCTCCCGTGACTGTTCGCCTTAAGTGCCAGGTCAAGAGGGTCCTCCGCTGGATCTCCCCCCCCCAATCCCCCGCCCTTCCAAGCATTTCCCTCCAGCGGTGCCCTCCGTATTGTCGCAGGAATTGTCATTCTTTGAAGAAGATTCGGTTTCCCCCTTTTGGCGCCTTTTGCGTTTCCCTTCCTTGATCCTCTTCTCTTTCGCGTCACCCACTGCAGCTCGGGTAAGCGGGATGTCGTCCAGTACGAAATTTCCCCCTCCTCCTTACGTTTCGTTGTGAGCTGAGTTTCCTTTAGTCATCTTTTCCCCCCCTTTCTTTAAGTTCTTTTGTACTCCTCCCCCTGCCTCTGGCGGAGATCCAGACTCCCGCCCTGACTGAGTTTCCTCCTTTTCCCTTCTGGCTCTTCTGGACCCCCCTTCCGTTTTCTGCACATTCAAGCTTCGTCTTCGGCAAATTATTTGATGATTTTGAGATTCTTCCTGATGGTCTCTTTCAGCTTTTTTCCTCCCGGCTGCCCCATCACACTTCAGGACAATGAATCGCAGAATTGAAGTTCCTCACGGCAAATAAATTCCAAGCTGCGCATTATTCCTCCCTGCTTATTCTTAGATCGTCGGACCTTATTTGTCATTTCTCCCGAGGAGGGCCCCCGGACTGCATCTCGCCTCCACCGCGCTTTTACTCCCCCAACAATGGGGCATTTCGGACCTGTGAAGAAGCAAGAAGGTGTGTTCCTGCTCGCCCCCCTTTCCTCCTGTTGTTTGGTGCCATCCCCGCCTGCTCTCTTAAGAGATTACCCCCCTATTCTTTTCGACAACGCTTATGCTTCACAGGTGCTACGGCCCGGTTTCCTTTATAGTTATGCCCTCGTTCTCCCTATGAAAAGCGTTTTTGCGGATTCCTCTTTCCTGCTCCTGCCTTTTGTCCCTTAGTATTGTTTCGGGACAGGCTTATGGATATAAGCCGGCGTTGCGTCAGCTTCTCAAACATGATGAAAAGGCATGTCCTAGAACAGCGCGCCCCGCTCCCCCGCCTTCTGCCCGCCCCATATTTTTCCAGTCCTGCAAGGTGGTGGCGTCCCTTACTGTTTCCCTCTCTTGCTGCTTGGGCGACGATTCTATTCTCTTTTACCAGATTCCGAACAATCGACCGCATCGGTAAGTATATTTTGGAAGCTTCCTCCCTGGTACCCCCGAAGGAGGGCTTTTCCATCTTCAGGGCTCTTCCTTGCTGGGTGTCTTCATTCCCTATTCTTTTCCAACTTAGGCACGGTCTGCTACCCCACAAACAACCCCTGGTCATTGGCTCTTGGGTTCGGATATTTTCCCCCCAATTCCCCTGTTTTTTTCCCTTTACCTTTGCCAGTTCTGTGGCCCTTACAACGTCCGGGTCGACTCCTCTTTTTTCCTCTTTCTTTCCCACGCAACGTTGTAAGAGACGTATGATTTCATCACTTTTGCCCTTTTCCTGCCCACTTTTTCTCCCCCTGGGATCACTTTAGTGATGCGTGGCTCGTTCCAACCTCCTGCCTCCCCGAACATTTACGCCGGTCTTCTTTGGCCTTCCCCGATCGTGCGGCTCAGACGAGGCACTGTTTCTCGGCGAAGCTCCGTGATCAGGCTTTGCATTCTGTTTCTGGGTTCTCCTCGACAATGTTGCTTTTCCCAGCATATAGGCATGTTGCTCTTGTGGCCTCCCCTGAGGGTGAGCCTCGACTTCGGATCCTCCCTTTGCCGCTCGCCTTTGAGCGGCCCCCTGATTCATTTCCGGCCAAGTTTTGCCCCTTTTTCAGTACGCCCACCGGTCCCCCCCTCATGAATGTAGGGCTTCCTCCGCCCAAATTGGCCCGGTTCCCCTTCTCTTTTCTCTCTTGTGTTTTTCCCCTTTTTTTTTCCCTGTGAGGCCTTCACGGAACGTTGTTCCCAAACGCATCCTACTGATACTCTTGTTCCGCACCTTTTTTCGAACCATCTTATTATCTCCTTTTGTGCCATTTTTTTTTTTCTTCTTTGGAGTCCCTTTTTCTGCCACTCTATCGACCAGACATTCCCGAGAAGGGATTTGCCCAAGACCTCAATTTTTCCCCCCTCGCCCTTTCCCCCATGTCTCAACTGAAGGTTTCATCTCATTTCTCGTTTTCCCCCCCCATGGCTTCCGAAATCCCTAGAAAAGGGTCTCTTTCTGGAGCGGTCTGCCCCCTGCGCGATCCTGACCGCCTTCCTCATTTCCTGCCACTTCCCGGCGACTGCGCTAACGAGACGTCCGGGTTCGTCTACCCTGTCCTGCATCTTATGGAACGCCTTCTTTCTTTTGGCCCCCCTTCCTTTTTTCGCAGTTTTTCCCCCCCCCCCGAGCCTTGTACCAACTGTTATTAACTCGATTTCCCCCCTCAACCCGTACTTCAAAAGACCTTTTCTCAAGAGCATGATTCTTGCAAATTTTCTTTCCTTTTTCTAGCTCCTCCCTCCCCTTCCCCCAGTCTTGCAGACATTAATTCTTAGTCTTGGGAAGGATCCTGCCTCGCCGAATGTCGAACTTTCCCCGCCTAGATCTCCTTTCCGTTGTTTTTTTTTAGCTCAAGTTTTCTTCTTTTTCCTCCCCCTCTTTTCCTGCATCCTTTTTTTTCTCTGACACCTGCAATCCCATTGTCCCCTAGCTCAGGGCTTGAGACCTTTCCCTTAAGGACGCGTTTGGACCCCCGGGAATCCACATTTTCGTGCCGTGCGCCTTACCCTTTCCCTTTCCCGCCTTCAACTAAGAAGGCGGTCAATGGTTCTGTCCCGTGCGGTATCCTTTTTTCCCCGACGATCTCGGTCGCGTGTGGAAGAGGCCGCCCACCCCGTTTTCTTTCCCGCGTTTTTTTTTTGCGCTTTTTTCCCCCTCAGCAGCGCCTCCAGCAAGGTAGCTTGTGATGTCGAGGAAAGCGCCTTTCTACAAACAGTTGAATTTTTTGATTTTTTCCCTTTTTTTTTTTTTTTTCGAACTTTGCTTTCAACTTGCGTTCTTTTGCTCGGCCCGCCTGACTTTTTCTGGTTCGATCTGGTCTTTTTCGTAAACGGTGGCCTTCCCTTTTTTTGTATTGTCTCTCCAACTTAAAAACTGGCACTTTTCTCTTCCCCCCCTTGTCAACTCTCTCTCAGCTCCCGTTCGGGACGCCCCGTCCCTTTCCCCCCTTCTTCGACGCAGTTCCCGTTTTCCTCCACAATATAGTTGGCATAACGGGGCTGAGCCGCCTTCTGACTTTGTCGGTGGCCCTGTCTTTCCCTTCCTTCCCATGGGGGCTCACATCAAGGGAACTCTCGTCCCCCTCACGCGGCCCTGCTCGCCTTCTCATGCGATTTTCTTTCCCGATTTCTCTCCCCCCATTGTCGGACGTTCGCGGATGTCCGCCTCTCCTCCCAGAAATGCCGTCCTCCTATCACTCCCTCGGTTTTTCCGCGGCCATGCCTTTGACCTTTTTCCATGCGCTCGCCCCGCCTTCAGGGCGGGTTCTGCCATTAGTCCCAACGCAATCAAGCCCCCAAAGGCTGGTGCCCGAAAACGACTCGTTCCCCCCCCCCCCCCTTCTCCCCCGTTTTCATGTTCTACTTCCCTTTAGCGGCGGCACGTGAAAATCTTCCCTACTGAACGGCGTCCCCCGTCGCAGTCGATCGGCACGCTCATCCCGCCCCTCTCCCCCCGCCGCCCCGCATTTCCCCTGAAGCTTTCTCCCTGCCTGCATCGGACCTTTCCCTAGGACAAAGATGCCTGTTTTTTACCCGTTTTCCTGTCCTTCTTAATCCCCTCTTCTCCCGGTTTTCCCCAATTTGTACTGTCCCAATCAGTACCTGCAGGCGTTGAACTGGTTTTTGAGCGCAGCCCTTCTCCCGGATTTTTGGCTTAATTTTTCTCCTCCTAGGGCGACACCCTATGTCGTTCCTTGAGGTCGTTTTGATCTCTCCACTTCTGGAGTTTCGATTTCCCGTTGTTTGATCCTTCGCGGTTTTTTTGCGTGTTTCGGCTTCCCCTTTTTTTCCGTGTTATGTAGCTGGCCTCTGGTTGAGATAGGAATAACCTGCGCCGACCCCTAGCAAGGCAGATTCCACTTGATACACCTTTCATTTTTTCGTTTTTCCCCCTTCCCTCCCGATCTTTCCCGATTATCTGTGGCAGTTTCAGTCTGCAGTGTAAGGCGGACCCTTTAAACAGTTCCTCGCATCGCCGAAAATTCTCCTTACTTCCTTCATTCCTTTTCTTTTGGTTGTTGGTTGAAAACTCACCCCCCAAAGTAGGAGTTTGGTGCCTTCTTGTCTCCCCCGTCCTAAGGTTCTTCTATACAAGAGAGGTTGATGCTTCGCGCTTCTCCGACCGCCGACGACGCCAGGGATGAATCTGCCAACCTATCGGTCTTAGTTTCCTCAGCATTTCTTCGGTCGTCTGCTTATTTTGAACCGTTTTTCTTTCTCCCAGCGCTTCATGGCTCATTCTGCGTGTGTAATGTCAGGACGACCCTTGATCCGTTTCCCGATATGACTTCGCGTTACCTTGCCCTCTTCTTTCCAATTCAGCTTCTTAAGCCCTGCACTTTGATTATAGGAGGAATTCCCTTTTTCAGGTTTGACGTGTATAGGAGCGGGGCTGACCGTTTTTACCTTTTTTTTTTCTACCTCTTTGCACGGCGCTTGCTTTGGACGAGGGCGCCGTCCCAAAGTAAGCCAAACGAAGGCGGTCGGGATTTGTCCTTCCCTCCAGGGTCCTCCCCTCTTTTTTTGTCTTGAGAGTATGTGCCTATATGCTGTCTACGCCCACGCGGACCCCCCCCCTCTTCGTTTTTTCCGCCCTGCCTCGCCTTCCCAAGGTGCCTTCGAGGAGTTCCTGCAGAAAAAGTCCAAGACTTCCATTTTTCATATTTGATCCCCCTGAAGCTTCCTCAAGCGTGAATCCTTTCCTCAATTATGCAGTTCTTTTTTTGCAGGAGAAGGGTTGCCTTACTTTTGGCCTTAGCCCCCAGCGCCCCCTATCGGCGCGAAAGTCCGCCCCTACATCAAATCCTCTAATGTTTGAACCGCTGATCCTCTTTTGACCTCACGTCCAACCGCGTAAGCAATGATCTTTCACTGCTTTCTCTAAGAAGACGCTTTTCTTCAGATAAGACCTGGTTTTTGTTCTTTCTTTTTCTTCCCCCGCGGCCCAGAAACCACTTTAAGTGCGGCCCGTTTCGCATCTCCACAGACGGTTTTTCTCAATCGTCCTATGTTGTTTTCCACCGCGAGTTCCTTACAGCCTCGGCAGATTCATTGACGCCGCACTGCTTACAGAGTACTGTTTCCGGCCCCCCCAGCGCGCTACCTCTGCCTCAATGTTTCTGGCAAAATACTTGAGCTCAGTGCCGGCATTGACCCATTGCAAATTCAAATGTAGATCGATTTCGTTCCCTGCGTTCTTTCCAATCCCCCCTGCTCAGTCCTCTTCGCCCGGCGAACAGAGGCCCCAAAGAAAGCGCACCGTCCCCCCCCCCCCGATATTTTTTTGACCTTCCCTCGGTCGGTCCCCTTTTCCCCCCCCGATTTTTCCGCCGATTTTTTTCCGCCTCGGTATTGCCTCCTGAAGCCGAGGCGTTCCTTTTCCGCCCGCGCCCAGCTTTTTTCTCGATCCCTTTTGCGTTCTCTTATGACGTCTGCATACCTGATTGCCATCGTCCAAGGGCGGTGCTGCCGATCATGTGTTGTTCTTCAGTCCCCCCCGACCTCTTTACCCCCCCTTCCCCCCGGTTCCGATTGCCCCCAAAACAGGGGGTGCATTCTGGGGTCGTAATATTCCAATGGCCCCCAACGAGCTTTCTTCCTTTTTTTTCGTATTTTGCGATTCGGGCCACCCGGTCCGAGGTTTTTCCAGCTGGTTCCGGCTTTGAACTCCCTTTGTTTCTCTTACTCGTCTTTTGTTGTGCCGACCGCCGCAGTGTAAGTTTCGTTTTTTTGTGCATCATGTTAGAACTTGCGTGCTTTTGCTCTTCCCACGAGGCTCGCTAAGTACCCCACGCCGCCCGCTTTTTTTTATTTGCCCTCCCTTAGTGTTTCTTCCCGCAGTCCGGCAGCCGGCACGAAGTTGGCTTGATACGGCTCAGATGATGTCCCCCTTGGAGTTTTTCTTTTTTTATTTTTCAATGTTTCCCAAAAGGAATTCCTTCCTTTCAGTTTTTGTCTACAGATGAGGAGATCGATCGCGCTGTCTGATGCTTCTTCCCCTGCTCCTTTTTTTCCCCCCTGAGCAATCCCTCGCCTTTTTTGAAAGAACTTCACGTACATTTCCCCCTCACTGACTTTAGTTCGTTTTTCGGCAATTTTTCTCCTTCTGACTTGCCAACGTTAACGGCGTATGATCATTGTTTCCCTCGTCTTTGCCGTCCCAGCTCCTCTTCCTCCCCCCGTTCTTTTCTCCCCCAGTTGGAGGTTATAGAATGTGTGGAGTTTTTGCAGACGTTGGAGCTTCATAATTTCCCCAAGAACGAATGTCACTCTAACCCCTCTTTTTGAAACTCTTTCTCAGTTCCCCCTCCACCCCCCCCCCTTCCAATGCGAAACTCTGTAACGTTGAAAAACGATGATGTCGAGTGGATTCCCTCCTTTTGACCACCTTCAATCTGTTATACTCGCGCCGCTCCTCATCTCCATTTCTTGGCCTTCTTTCCTTGCGAGGCAATGATATCCCGTGACTCACTAAGATCCAAGACGGTGGACCTCATCGGAAGTTCCCGCCTCTAGCCGTTTCTTTTCTTTGTACCTTTTTTTCCCGCCTTCACCCGTTCTGGGCGTGCAGGGTTAAAGGTACATCCTGAATATGATCAGGAACGGCCCCCACATTTTTCCCTTTTGTTTCCAACTTCCACCCTTTTTTTCAAGGACCTTCTTTTTTTTCGGTGCAGCTCTGCAGCATGCCCAACCGACCCTCTCTATTCCTTATTGCCTGCTAAGGAGCGGAAGGCGACTTACCCGACATGTCGCCCTCTTTCTCTCTCCTCCCCTCCCGGTGTCTATCTCTCCGTTCGAGTCCTCTTTTTTCGTCTCCCAATAAGTCCTGCTTCGGTTGTTCAAGGATGCTGCACTTGGCTTCGAAAAAATGCCCCTTTCCCTGCCCCCCCCCCTTCTGGAGTCAGTGGGGAAGGTCCCCCCCTTTTTTTTTTCGCTTTTTTCTATCCCGGTTGCCTTCACATGTAACAATTTCCGTTTAGAAAAGAAAGTGGCTCCCCAACAATGAAGAAGGCTTTTTTCCAATTAAGGATGAATGGACCGGATCGAACCGTACTTCCTGCGTGACACTTTCCCTTTCGCCTCCTTTCTTCCTTTTTTTCCCTTTCAGACGGAGCTCCCCCTCTTGGAATAGAAAGGATATCATCCTTTGGTGCCCCCCCCCACCCTTGACTCATCCTCGTGTCTTCTCGCTTCCCTTTCGGAGTACCCTCCTAGGTTTTCTAGCGACCTCCGAGGTTTTTCCCGTTCCCCCTGGAATTTCGCATGGGCGCGACTGTGAATTCTTGTCTTCCCAGGCCCTTCTTTTGTCGATTTGGAGTCCCTTTTTCTGCCCTCCCAAAGTCTGCAAGAAAAACTTGACCCACATGTATAATAGTACATATTTTTTCGGGCCCCCCGGTGGCGGACAGCCCAGTATCCCCTCCTTTCTGCCCCATTGTTCCGGGCCTTTTCCCCCTATTACCTTCCGCACTCTCATAGACAACTTTGTTTACTTTAGCCGGTCCACAATCTGGATGATGACGAATCAGATTTTTTTTGTTTTCCCTCTTTCCCACCTTTTCTTTCTCCCCTTGCTCCCCATGGTGCCAAAGAACGCTCGCCCAACCGACAGCGAAAGCGCTCATCGGAGCCTAATACTCCCTCTTTCTGATACCTCCTCCAGCTGCCCCACACCAAACACCCACAACCCTAACCCAAGACCTAAACAAAAAAACCCCAAACGCCAACCCCCTCACACCCACCACCCACACCCCCCCCCCCCCCCCCCCCCCCCCCCCCCCCCCCCCCCCCCCTGAGCCACCGGCTCCACATTCCTACGACGTGAGTTTCCCACTCCACGTTTTTGGCTTCTTAACCCCCTCATCTTGCCTCCGTCAAGATTCGGCCGGCCCTTAGGTTATTCCCTTTTTATTCCAACTAGTACGTTTTTCCATGCGCTCTGCTTTCGTCTTTTGCTGAGAAAAGCCCCTCATCACGTCGGTCGAACAGTCGTTCCCCACCGTGAAAATCTTTTCTGCGTTTCTTTCCTTCTCTGCATTCCTCTTACCTCCGTTCTGTAAGCGCGATTGGGAAGGGACACACCCTCAAAAGATGAACCTCTTTCTTCCGACCTTCCCTCTCACACTTCCTTGTCCTCTACCGTCGGTCCTTTTCACGCCCCCCCACATTGAGAATGAGAGGATACGGTCCGCCCCGAATGCCAGGGTGTGGTAGAAATAGGAACCCCTCTGCCTGACAATTCCCGGTTTTGCTTCGGTTCTTTCCCCCTTGTTTTGATTCCTTCGATTGCAATTTGTAGTCCTCCGTTAATTATCTGCGACCCTGTTGCTAAGCGCCAACGCGTCTTCTGGCTATGAAGGTCAGTAGCCCATCCGCTCATTTTCAGGCTCCTCATACCTCGGAGGGGTCCCACCCCGGCAAGGTCGGACCTTTGATTTTCGCCCCGTCCTTTTCGAGCTACTGGCCCCTTCAATTTTCGTACCTCTTCCTGGTTTTTTTCGCTTGCGTGATTCCTTGTTCATGAATGAAGTCCATATGCGAGCATTCTGAGCCGCAGTTTTTTTCATACCTGCTGACACTTTCCCAGATCCTTGAACAATTTACACTGCTCATGGAAGGAAAGTCCCCCCCCGCCCCGGATTTTACCCAACAGGCGAGCGAGACTAATCTCCCTTGAAGTCTCTTTGCCTTTCCTCGTTAGATTTTTTCCCCCCCTCTCCTCAGGCTTGTGATTGAGACGGCGTTATATCTTCCTTTTAGGCGGTGATTCCGCCCCCCGTCTGCCCCCCTTTTTTTTCTTTCGAGTTCCCCTTTAAGGTTGGTGGGCCTACGATAAGCGCGGGTGTCTTTTGAGGCAGTCCCCGCGTTCCCTCGCCTAGTTTTTTACGTTATCCTGCTGGTCCACGCACTCTCATCTTTTTGAGTCTTCCCTGCGTTGAGTTGATTTCGCATCCCCCGGAGGAAGCTCCTCAGGTTCCCCCCTCGGCTCTTATTTTTCGGTCCGGTCCTTTTCGAAGCTTTTTCTTTCTAAGAGCAAATATCGGCCTTTGTCAATTCTTTCATACGCTTCCGGACCTCTTTTTCCTTGCGCCTGCGTCCTGTTTCCCTCCATGCTTTTCAGCTGATCTTCTCCTTTTTTTCTCTTTGATTTTTTTTCCTGTAGGCGTTTCGCGGTGACGAGGGTCGTAAACACCTTCCGCCCCAATCCTTTGTCCGCCTTGCGGTCCCCTCTTCTTCGTACCTTTCATCTTTTTTTTTTTCCTGAGTTCCCTCCCTTTTCTCACATCCCTCGGACACCCCTGTTTTTCGGACGGTGTGCAGATGACGGCCATTTTCCCCTGCTCTTTTTGGCCCTTCTTCGCAGACGAACCCCTCCCTTTTTCCAGCTGGGCCTCGCCTTGGCTGCCCACCCGGGGGTCATGTCCCTGCAGCCTGCTCCCCCCTTTTTCAAGCGTGACGCTTTCCTATTATGGCGCTGGCTTTTTTCGCACTACTTCTGACAGCGTTTAAGCGGAGCCCGCCCCCCATCGGGACCTTTTCCCCCAGTCCTCCTTTCCCCTCTGCTTTTCTCTCTTTCTCTCTGGCCTTTTTGCTCTCACTGCGGGTTCCGCCCTTAAAACAACCGCGCCCCTCCCTGATCTTTTCCCCTCTTCTATCTCACCATGCAGATTCGTTCGGCCCTTAACTTGTCTTGTCTGTATTTTTGACAATACCTTCTGGGTCAGTTGCTGTCCCTTTTGATAGACTCCCATTTTTGAAGAGCCTTCGCCGTACGGTTTGAGGGGCATCACCCTCTCAGGTTTCCCTCGTCCCTTCCCCCCCTCTTTCAACCCTTGTCGGTCTTGAGGATTGCCGCACAACCGTTTTTCTAGTCCCGCGATTTTCTGGCCTCTTTTTCCCTCTCCCTGGAACCTGTCTCGCTTTTGCGGCCAAGTGACCCTTGGAGGACTGTGTACGTTGACCCCTGTCCCCTCTGCTTTTTGTCGGTCCTGGCAGCCTTTTCCCTTGCTCGAACCTGCGTCGTCCCGTCCGTCACAGCGTCACGAAGCGCCCCCCACCCCCCCACACCCTTCTCCTCTTTTCGTTTCCAGGCTGGGACTTGTGTACTACCTGCTTTCCCGCTTCGGTATGCCGCTTTGAAGACGATTGCGTCTTTTGCCGCGACTTTCTCGTTTTTGATCCCCCCTTCATGCCTTGTTGGCTCCCTTTTCTGCTTTCACTTCCTCTGGTGTCGAACAGATTGCCCTTTCCGGGAGTTCTTGCCGATCATGTTGGGGTGCGGTCCCAGGCCCTAGTGCCCCAGCTTTGTGAGAGAAAAACCCCAGATATTGTATGCGGACGTCCCCTCTTTTGCCCCCCCAACCCTTGTGTTTCTTGTTCTTCCTTTTCCAACTCCATTGGACTTGGAGGGTCTCGGAATGGACAGTTCGGAACCAGGAACCCCATTACTTTGCCAAGTTTTCGTCCGGGCTTTTAGTCTTTTTTGAACTGCAATCCTATATACGTAGTTATTTCGCTGTCTCTGGCTTTTTTTACTATCCCCCCCGACGTCTCTTTGGTGGTACGACTTCGTCCAATGTGAGTGATGGGTGTTATGTTTCCCACCAGCGCTCCTTCCCTCCTTCTTTCGAGGGGATCTGCACGTACGGTAACGACATAGTGTGTTAGATAGGCATTGCTCTTCCGTCAGCCGATCGCTTGGGGTCAGAGCATTCTTTTCTTCTTGCTCCTCTTCCTCTCTTCCCCCCAAAGGCCCTATTCATTGTCCGGCTCTTTGTGCTCCTTAGGAGGAGCAGATCTACTGTCTCCTTGTGCTTCGCGTGTTTTCTTTTTTTTTCTTCGTCCCGGAGAGCCCCATGTTCTCTTCGCTTTTCCCTCCTACGGCCCCCCGGCTTTATTCGTTGAGTCCCAGCCGGCAAATTGGTTTCCCTCAGTCCCAGTTGCTTTTACAACTCTTTTTTTCCTCTGGAACTTTTTTTTCCCTTTCACCCCGAGGACGTCTTTTTTCGTCCCTTGGGGGAGCTGTAACAACACTGCTTCCCCCCTTTTTCCTTACTATTGTTGTCTTTCCTCCCCCCGGGCGACCACATTCCTTATATCATGCGTTGTTTAGTGCATTTGTAGCTTTCCAATACCCCTTTCCTGTAATGCACTCTTACCCCCTCCCTCTATTCCCTGGTTTTTTCTCAAGTTTCCTACTCCCCTATGCCGAAATCCCTTTTTATGTGGGAACTGAGTCGCTAGAAGGATGTCGAAAAAATTACCTTTTCTTGTTTCTGGGCGCTTCTTTCCCCTTTTTTTTTTTCCCGAGATGGCGCTGTTTGAGTTTTGCGCGTGGAGTAGACGTGAAGAACGACCCTATGTCCTCCCCCCTTGCTCTTCCTTCTCGCGCGTGTCGGTTTCCCTCTCCTCCCTTCAGCCTGAAATGGATTCTCTATTTGACTTGGCAAAGTAGGGTTTGTTTCTCAGGAAACAGTTTTTCCCCTACATAATGACTATTGATTTTCGCCAACTAGCCTGTCCCAATTTTTTTTCCCCTTTCTTTCCCCCCCGGCAACTTTTTTTCACCCCCTGAAAGATTATTGCTCCACGATGAAGGTTTTCGGTCAGCTCTTTCAGCCCTTGCCAAACGCCTCCTGATGCAGGACAGTCTCTTGGGAATTCTGCTCCTCCTGCTCCTTCCCCTTCTTCCTTTCCCTTGTTCCTCCTCTAGTTAGTTTTTAGTCGACATGTGTTTCTTTGGCGAGCCTTCAAAAGAATGAGATTCCATACACCGCCCCCTCATCTCCCTCGTTTGCAAGATGACTGAGGAATTTTTTTCCCCCCCTGCCTTTTTTGCTTTCCTTGCCCTTTATTTGTTCAGGAAGGAGTTTGAGAAGCCGGGACTTTCCCACAGTGCGGAAAGGCTCGGTTGTTTCGATCCCTCTATCCTTCGGTCCTCATGCGTGCCGCCCTCCTCCCAATCCCCCCCTTTCCCCTTTTCATCTCGTGTCTTCGTCGGGGCGCAGTTTCCCAGGCGAATCCACCGGTCTGGGGCTTCGGCGTAACGGTTTGCCCTGCCTTTTCCCCGTTTTTTGCATTTTCCCCCTTCCACCTAGCACTTTTGGCTCTTTCAGGTTCCCCTCCAGAGTGTATTCAGGCGGTCCTCCTTAGCGCGTTTCATCCGCTTTCAACGTCAGTCATTCTGTACCGGGCTTCTTTAATTTCTTTGGGGTCTTCCATGACTTTTCTTTTTATACACGTGTGCCTGAGTCTTTCGGACCCCTAAAAAGTCTGGCACCGCCCCAGGGCCCCCCCCCCCCTCTCTCCCGAGTCCGCCTCCCGTTTTTTTTCCCCCAACTCTTCTTTTTGTCAGCTTCCTTTTCTCTTACGCCTTACCGTTGCCGCACAACACTCGGTAGCATCGCACCTGGGGCCTGTCCACATTTGCCTCCCCTACTTCCCTTCTTTTCATTTCTACTTGTTTTTCACCTTTTTTCCCGCCGTCCTAAAGGGTTCTGGACAGGCGCGAAATCCCTTGAGTCCTCAGAGCGATCTTGGGATCCCCCCTTTCGAAAAAAGAGCCGGGCCTCCTCTTTCTTGCACTCCGTTTTTTACACCCTTTTCCTCGCCTTCGTTTTTTTCGATTTCGATTTTTTTTCCCTGTTCGGCGCGGTTTTAATGCATAGTATGAGACCTTTTACGTTGACAGTAAGTGGCCTTTTAACCCTTCCCGTAGACCGGGCTCTCGTATTTCTTTGCAGGCTTTTTTTCTAAGTCCTCCCAGGCGCGGTTACCACCGAAAACCGATAAATGTGTCTTTTTTTCCGTTGAGCTTCCGTTGAAAGCAGAGTTTTCAAGGTCTGTGCCCGGTCTATCTGCTCGGTCCTTCTTCCCCTTAACGTTTCCTTTTCTTTTCCCCTATCGGTCCACGGATATCTAATTTCGCAAATACGCGAAATCCGACCTCAGACCCCTACCATTGGTTTTCTCCTGCCTTCCCCCCCCCAAGTGAGTTTTCAATCTTTCCCCCCCTTTCCCCCAAGATTTTTCTGGTCCAATCGGTTTTCTACACACCAAAGCCTTTAGGAGATGTTCTTCGCCCCCTTTTTTCCGACTTGCCCCTTCCTTTGTCCCCTTGAACTTTTTTTCTTGGCTTTTTGCCACCCGATTTCTTTTCGGCCGGCTTACGCATCATTAGGTGAATATCGATCTTCTCTGCCCATCGGCCTCTTTTCAAACCCCAGCCTTCCTCCACGTGAGGAGGATAGCATCCGGTCCTTTTTTTTCTTCCCCTGCGAGTCTTCCTTTTGAGCGTATCGGGGTGTTTTTCCGATTTCTCGCTCATTGTCCGAGAAGTTGTCTGTGCTCCTCAGGGCTTGAGATTTTTCCCATAACAGACGCGGAACCCCCGCACTTGCGAGATCTTCCCTTCTGTTCCCCCCCCCTTCCTTTTCTTTTACTTCCTTCCCGTCAGTATTATATGCGGCACCGGAGGAGAAGACTTTTCTGACTCCTCTGTTTCTGTCCCTTCTCGTCCCTTCAAGTTTTTTCTGATTCCTTCTGGAGGTTCCCCCCCGGTAGGAGCCGGTGCGCCCCTCTTTTGTTTTTCCCCCCCACAGCCAACGGTTCTCCCCCTTTTTTTTTTTTTTAAAATCGGTTGGATTATAGAGCACCTGGGTGTACGGCTTAGGAGTCCGTCTTTCGGGCAACTTTCTCCTTCCCATCCCCTTTTTTATTCTTTCTTCCCCCCCGATTCCTTTGTCGACTGTTGTGACCCTGAACTTTGAGTGTTCTTCACATTCAATCCCCTGAGATGTACTGAGACTCCTGCGATGTGAATGGAGGTATTGGTGATCATTTCCTCTATTTTTTTCTCTTGCCGCTTTTCTTTCCTTCCCCGGCACCCCTCAGATTCCTTCCCACGATGAATTTTGCGAATTCTTCCTGTTTGACAGACTTTTCTCTTCCTGAGGAAAGACTTCTTTCTTGTCAGTCCTTTCGTTTTTTTCTTCCCTCTTCTTCCCGCTCCGCCACCACGTCCCCACAAGCTAGGGTCCGCTTGACGGGCCCCATCTCCCTTTTCCTCTCTTCCCCCTTTTGGGTTCCCCTGTTATTGTTCGCTCCCATTCCGCGGTCCGGCGTGTATTTAAGGTTGCGGACGCAAATTTTTCGCTTCTCCCCTTTTTATCGAATCATACTACTGCTTCGCTCAGAGGGACGCGACTCTCTTTTTGTCCCAAACAGGACTTCCCCCCAATGCGTCCGAGCAGGTGCCGGCTTTTCCATCTCCTTTTTTTTCGCCAGCCCCAGCGGTACTTTTCTATGAATGTCACGTAGAAGACCTCCACCTCACGAAGGAGCACTTAAGCTGCGAACCTTTTTGCCCCTCCCCTCCTTCGGTCGCACTTTTCCCTTGCGCCGTTTCTCTCCCCCCCCGTCGGACAGTCCTGCACAGGCGGGTCTCGGTGCGAGGCGTTTACTGCCTCCGCAGCTGGAAAAACCCCGACTATACCCTTTACCCCCCCTTTTCTCCCGGGTCCTTTTTTCTCGAAGTTGCTTCGAAATCGCTCTGTTTAGGAGGGGCCCTACCTGCGATAAGGAAGCATAAGTCGGCCCTTCTCAATCTTGTCTCCTTTTGTGCATTTTTCTAGTCACAGGTTCGACTTTGAACCGGGTTTCCGTAAGAGGGTGGATGACGCTCGCCTTTTCTGTTTCCCCCCTCGTTTCTTGGAGGCTTTCCTTGAAATGTTGTGTCGATCCTTTTGGGCATTTTCGTGCGGCGTTATTGCTTTGATATAAAGCATGAGCGCTCCGTAGTCACCCCTTGATCTCCTCTCCTGCAGGACCTTTTCCCGCCGCCCGCGCCCCTTTTTTTACTCCTTTTTCCCTCTCGACGGGTCTAATTCCTGGACCGAAGTAAGGTCGATCAAGCGTTTTCCCTCCTGACTGTTTTCTCCCGTATCCCGATTTGTCTCCTTATTAGCGCTTCTTTTTTTTTTCGTACTCCCTTTTCTACGATCCTTTCGCCTGCGCCCGTCGCCCTATCATGAAGGAGTCCGGATCCTGATTGACATCTTCCCCCCTTGGTGTCGAGGAATCCTCTTTTCCCTTGTCCGTGCTTGGTTTTGATTTGTTCAATTTTTTCATTTTCACCCTCTTGGCCTCCGCTGTACACCACAACCCGGGCGTTGGGGCGGCTTCTCTTATGCCAATTTTCTTTGGATTTCCCCTGGCCGGTGGAAAAGGACAAGTTCAGAAGAGTATCCGACTAAGTTCGTTATTTCGGCTTTTCCCCCCTCTCCTCGCTCCTCCTTCACTCTTCTCTGCTGAGCCGGGACCTTTTAAGAAACACGTCGTGTGCTTCTTTTGTGGCCCCCTTCTTTCTTGTGGTCTTTCAGGCGCCTTTTTCTTGACGCCTTTTTTTCCAGAGAGCAGGTCCCCCGTAAGAGACAATCCTAGTAGGGGTCCCTTCGCATTTCCCAATCCTTTTGATCTTCTTTCCTGTAGTTGTATTCGAGAGTCTTAACTGCGAAAGTGCGACCATTTTTCTCCCCTCCTGTCATCTCTTTCCCCTCTTGTTTTTCCCCGGTTTCAGGCATCGCGATTTCTCCGGCTGTTAGACGTCCTTAGTATGTGTTCTCTGTTAACTTGCTTTCCAACTTTGAAACCTTCCCTTTTTTGACAGCCTACAAACCCCATCAGCCGCGTCAACTGTTGGGTTAGTCAACAGTTGCGATTCTGACACCCTATTTTTCTGGAGGAAAACTGGACCCCTCCCCTTTGACAGCCTAAGGACTTTCCCCGTCCTTTTCCCAACATCTCTTTCCTGTTGTCTCTCTGGGCTTCCTTTACGATCTCAGGGCCCCCGGTTCGTGCAGACTTGGAGTCCCCCCCAAGACAAGGACCTTCCTTACAAAAGATGGAATAAACCGCCCGACCGCCCTTCCCTGCCTTCTCACAGCCCTTCTCTTTCCGAGCCCCACTTTTTCCCCGGTGTTTGTTTTTTTGAAAAAAGAGGAGGCGAATATCTTTTTTAATGGCACAACACTCCTATGTTTTCTTCTAGCCGTCCCCTACCCCTCATCTTTCCCTCGGCTCCGCGCGAAGAGTGAAGAAAACGTTTTTCGAGTCTTCCCCGCACTTGAGTTGCCCTTTTCCCGTTCCCTCTCTTTTTAGTCCTACGATTCCTTCTCTTATTAATTGGTTGACGAACGTTCGGGGCCTCCTGGAAAAGTTTGACCTTTTTTCCCCCTTGAATCTGATCGTCTCAGAGCTTTCCATGTTTTCTGGTCCCGCCCGTCTTTGGTCCCCTTTTTTTATCATGATCCCTTTGATGTGCAGTTTTCTTCGATCCGCAGATTGCAAAAACACGACAGTTTCTTTCAAATTATTGATTTTTTTTTTTTTTTTTTTTTTTTTTTTTTTTTTTTTTTTTTTTGCTAACTCTTCTGCCGA
>Ga0179593_1732557_pt1 | contig 17181 bp, 23 predicted proteins | sample CZODoug2_1_08_16_FD_185931 | JGI IMG/M metagenome (GOLD analysis project Ga0179593, IMG submission 185931) | Vadose zone soil fungal communities from Angelo Coast Range Reserve, California, USA - CZODoug2_1_08_16fungal (PacBio error correction) | ecosystem: Environmental > Terrestrial > Soil >... | reverse complement strand
CTTTCCACAATCCACCAATAACACTCCCTCTTTCTCCTCCAACCTTTACTCTTCTTCGGGCCGGCCGCGCGAGGAAATACCCCTTTTCCTTCACAAGCTGCGGAAGTCTCTCCCTATCCCATGAAGATTTAGCGATTTCTCTCTCTCTTTTTCTTTCGCAGATATGTGCGCATAGACGATCCCTTTTTCATCTCGACAAAAGCTTGCTCTTAATCGCTCAGCTGCCGTGATGGCCTCCTTTTGCTCGATATCTTCCCCTGAGAGTTTTCTTTGCGGCCGCACTTTGGGAAGGAGAGGGGACTTCACGATACCTAAGGGGTCTATCGAAATAACTTCCCCCCCCTTTCTAGTCGTTGCAGTTTTTTCGATCCGCCGACTTCCCTCTCGAAAGCTTTCATTACTCTTTTGCAGGGCGCCAGGAAATTCTTTTATGCGAATGCGAGGGCGCCTTATGTTTTTCCTTCCGCGACCACCAGCTTATTCTCATCCCTGGCACTTTTCCCTTCACCTCCTTTTTTTTTTGAAAGTTTTGTGCATTTTCGCGGAGAATAAAACTTTTCGGTGCTGTCAGGGCGTGCCTTTAATTAGCCTCGAGATTTTGCCTCCCTTTTTCACTTTCCGACCTTTTTCCGCGGCCTTTCGGCCCTCGTTTTTTTCTCCAAGCGCATAGCAGGTTCGGTGCCCTTTTTCAAATAAAAGCTAGAGCAATTTTTATTCCCTCATGGCCGTTTATTTCCACCCTTTTTCCGATCTCGCGAATTCCTACCTCCTTCCTTTTCTCCGGGACTCCTTTCCTTGACCATGTTCTTTTTTTCCGCGCTTCTCTGCCCTCTCCCTTCAAAAAAACGATGATGAAATTTCGGAATAGTACCACCCCTTCTCTTGAAAGCCCCTAGTCCGCACCGACATCACACCGTGTTAACCCCCAGCCTTTCCCTTCTCCAAGTGTTTTTCCTTCCCCCGCCAACCATTTTTTCCTCCTTGCTTTTCCTCTCCTTTGCATAGAGAGGAGAGATCCGGGGTCGGGTCGACGGACTCCCCATTGTCCTTCCTCCCCCTCCCCCTCGAGCGCCTTTTCGCCGACCTCCCCTCAAGATATCAGATCGTTTGGCCTTGGTCCGCGCCCGTCGTTGGCCGTTTTGTGTTCGACTAGCCGCTCCCCTTTATCGATCCTTTTTCTTTTTGCCGTTGCTCCCCTCGCGCTCTCGGATCTCACTCGATGTAAAACAATCACCAGAATCGCTGACCTTTGCGGATACAGTGGTTTCTTCATGGTTCGCGGGGTGCAGAGCGGCCCGCCTTTTTCCCCGTTTCAGCCCGTTTGGCTATTCCTCTTTCTCCCTTTCCATCGTGCCGGCGCATGTGTCTTTGCCGAAGGAAAGGCTTACGGTAACGTCAGTGCGCTGAACGCCCTTACGACGAGTCCGGGCGCCCAAGATCGAGGTCGGCTTTCCCTCCTCTACGTTTTCCCTTTCCCGACTTTTTTTTTTTCAAACCGCCGAAATCCTCCCTTCGGGCGGAGTTCGCTTCGCACAGGCTTCTTTTGCGATCCCCCCTTCGCCGCGATGCGTTTTCCTTTTTTTTTGGACATTTTGGTGTCTTACCCGGTCTTCTATGCCGAAAGCAGTAATGGTAGAGGGTTCTTTTGGGACAATATCGTCAAACAAAAGACGTCTTTTCGGACGGTTTGATCGGCGTTCTCGCAGATAATTTACCCTGCTTGAGATCTCTTCTTCAGGACAAATTTTCCCTCCGTTGAGGTCCCTTCTTTTTCTTCCACGAACTATCTCTTTTCCTGGAATAGATGGTGTCTTTTCTGTTCTCGTGCAATTATAATCTTACTCAGCTTTCGTCTCTCGTCTCGTGTGAGTTGTCGATTGCGCTCCCTTTCCTTCTTTAGCCGACTGCCCTCTTTTACCTTTCCTTTTCCTTTCCTTTTTTGATATATATACTTCTGCGAGGAGGACATGAAAGCAACCTTCTCTCCTCCCCCGACCCCTAACACAACTAGCCTATCGGAAATTCGATTCGGATACTCTCCCCAGTCTCGCCATAAATCCTTCCTTTTATCGAGTAGTGGGAAGATCCCTCCCCAGCCGACGAAAGTTAAGCTTTTTTTTTTCCAAAAGTTTCTTCCCCTCTATCTTTCCGACCGTACCTCCCTCGGAGCACGCCACCCAAAACCGGAAGTGTCACCCCTTTTGTTGACGATATGGTAAATCCGATTTTTTCCCCGACCAGGGGAAGCTGTCGGCAAGAATTTTCCCTGGCCCTTGTCCCCCCCTCATTTAAAAACCCCCGTCGCGAGAGGACGAATTTTTCTCCAATCCGGACCCGTGCGCCTCCCCTCCCGATTCTATTCGACTAGATTTTGGCCTCCTTTTCTCCCTGCTTGGGCGTTGGAAAAAGTAGAAGAAATGACGCCGGACCTCGATCATTTTCGGCCGGGAAGTTCGTTGCTTTCACGCAATGAAGTGACCTTCCCTTTCCCCCTCCCTGGCCCCCCGGGTTTTTCTTTTTTATGAAAAAGCTTTCCCCCCCCGTGTGAGAGGGTCTCTTTTCACAGTTTCAGCCCCGGCGTGACGGTCTTTCACGCCGTAATGCATGACCCCCCCCCCCGGTATTTTCTGATGCATTTTTTCTTGACTCATCATCCGGAGATAGAGATGCAAGCGCCTTAAGTTTTTACTCCAATGACTTTCGTTCAGGGATCGATCACGTTCCTTTTTCAACAGAAACCGTAGGAGTCCTCTTTTATTTGGATTGGAGTCTGTGGGTTAAGCAACTCTCCTTTTCAGCTTTAGTAGGGAGGGGTATCTTGCATTTTGGAGCTTTGCGACCCGAGCCAGGATCTCCTTCCTTCCTTCTATGCGCGAATTGTGAGCGGTACCCCTTTTCCCGACGTCACCCTTTAACTGGACCCCTTCCCTTTTCTGTGTTTTTTTTTCCTTGAGGTAGGGGAAGGAGTAAACTTGCAGCGCGAGGGGGTGACTTCCGGAAATGAGACGTCCAGATTTTAGCCGCTCGGGCCCCTCTCCCTCCCTCTGAAAGAATGAAGAAAGGTCCCTCACCGGCTTATCGCAAAAAGGATTTCCCCCTCTCGGAGACATTTTCGCTGTAGGAATGCGCTGTCAATCGAGGCCCCTCGGATCGCGCTTTTACTTTTACGTTTACGCGAAAGCTATGCGGCTTCGCTCGACCCTCGTTTTTACGTTTGGGACCACCGGCCCGGCTCCTTAACACGACTCCGATTTCCTTTTTTTTTCGCGTCTCGTCTTCTCTGCAGCACGACACAGTGGAGGCGCATTTTTTCTGACACCCATTCCGAGACGGTTTCCTCCCCTTTTCACGGTGACCCCCCTTCTCGTGGCTTTTCGGTGGAGAAATCCCCCCTTTGGGCGGGAAAGAAGACCTATTCGGCCCTCAGAATTAGAATAAACGACCTTTTTTTCCCATTGCACCTCACTTTTTTTTTCGATTGCCACTATTGAGAGGAGGATACTTCCCCACCTGACTTCCTGAAGGGGTAGGGATGCTCCCGATTACGCCTGCCTGCCTTACCCTCGATTCCTAGCATCATTTCTTCCTCGGTTAGAATAAAAAAATCTTTTCGGAGCCCAAAAATGTCTCTTCCTTCTCGAAGAGTTACTCGCTCCTTTCCCGATCTTTGACGGAAGAACCCCCCTTTTTTCTGGTGCGCTGCTGTGTGCCCTTTATGCAATGGCATGCGGTGAGGTCTTTCTTATGCAGCCTGGCTTTGCAGCCTCCTTCCTCTCCGGTCGTCTCTCTCTGGCCCTGCACCCGCACGGCGCGGCCGCTCCGCTCTGCGGTCATTCTCCAGTTGTTTTTTTTTTCTTTATTTTATTCAACCTCGATGTCGGTATACGCCCCCCCTCCTCCTTTTCGCTTTCTTCCATCGACTTTTTTTTCTGCAGCTTCGGACCCTCCCTTTCCCAGGAAGGATATAATGCTTCAGCAGGCACCCCCAGCGATTGCGAGAGTCTTTTCCAGGGGTCGATGCTGCTCGACGAGCCGCTCGACCCTTCCCCTTTTGAGTTTTTCCTTCTCGCAGAGCCTTTTGAGTCCCCTGAGACCACTTCTTGAAGAACTGATGCGAGGCTTTCCAGTCTGATGTGGGAAGGTCAGATTTTTCGTCTACCGGGGTATACGCCCCATTCCCCCCTCTTTGTTTCGCGATCTTCTGCTCCACCAATAATAACTTTCCTTTTTAAGTAAGCCGGAGGAGTGCTTTGCCCCGCGGAACGAGTCTTACGCGGTATTTATGGCGCCTATCGTGTCGTCCTTCGCCCACTTTTTTTTTTTGGAGTCGGACCTTCCCTTCCGGCCCTCCCCTTCACCGCTTTTTCTTTTACCGAAATAACAGGGTTCAATTTGTGCCTCTCAACGCTTCCTCCACCCCTGGGCTTGCTGCAGGCGTGCATGAATCTCCGGCGGCTGCTCTTTCCCCGAAACTGTCGACTCTTCCGTCCTTTTTTTGCCCGGCCAAGGATTGAGGAGAAGCGCCTAGTCCCGTCGCGTGAAGACCTCCCCCCCCTCGAGCACGTGAGGGTCCTTTCCCGCACTTCCATCTCGCGCCTCCCCAGCAGGCAAATGCCGCAAAATACTTTTGAGCTCTTTTCCAATGACCTTTCTTTTCTTTGCGGCCCGCGTGCCGGCCCCGAGAGGAGGCCTTAAAACCACGCCTGCATTCCTTTTCGGAATCGTCCCCTTTTTTTCCGCTTACTGGTCTCCTCCCCCACCCCGGACGTCTTATATCGCGAAATTCGATTTCCCGGTGATCTACGTCCCCCTGATCGACAAAACCTGGCGTTTTCCACCCAAATCTTCTTTGGACGCTTGCGAGTCGTCCAATGCATAGAACCGCCCTACCTCGATCTCCGTCGACGTTATTCTCCGACTCCAAGCAACAGTTTTCCCTCTTGCCTGCCGACTTTTTTTGCTGTTCGTTTGAAGCTGAAAAACCCGATCCTGACCTTAATGTGCAGTCCTGATCCCATGAAGGCGCTGACACTTTTTCTCTTCCCTCAGATTTCCCTCCCGAACTTTGCCGATACCTTTGCATGAAGGCAGCTCAGCGGCACCCTTTTCCCTTTTCCGAACTCCCGCGCACACCTTTTTTTCTTCTCCTCGGCTCGCCCCTTTAACAGGTGATTCCAGCAGCGGGCACGGAATCGCGGTTCCCTTCGCTTGCCCCTCGGAATTCCCCCTTCCTTTCCACAGATCGTTCGTAAGAAATGACTTGACGTTGCCACGCCCTCTCCGCTATTTCGGCCCCCCCCCTTTCCGCCTCCCTCTTTTCCCGGGGTCCTTGGACGATTGCCCCCCTCTCACGCTTGGGTTTCCCCTATACCTTTGACTGCGGTAGACCCTGCAATTCCAGTCTATGCAGACCCTTTTTTTTCTGTTAGATCGTCAACCAAAAACTCCCTTTTGTGATGAAGGTGTTTTGGTGGCGTTCTCCGCAGTACTGCCGCTGATGACGTTCTTGTGTCCCCACCCCGCTGCAGGACACCTTGCAAAACCCCGGTCCCCGGTTTCTCGACCAACCTCTCTTTTCTGGAATTCGCTGGGGAGCACCTTGAAATTATACTAGCGATCGAAGGTGCATCGGGTGCTGTGTAGATGCGCGCGAGGGTGGCAGAGCATCCTCGTGATATCTCTCTCTTTTTTGTTTGGAGAGCCTCTTTGCGAAACTTTTCCCCCCTAGCCAACGCCCCACGACTTTTTCACTTAGATAGAGAGGATATGGGCCCTCCGCGGTTTTGCTCCAAAGCATATGCCAAGAAGTTCAGATCGGTAGTGGTGATCGCTCCCTTTTTTTTCCCCCCCTCCTACTCTTTTTTTTGCCCCCCTTCCTTTCACGTCATCAACGGCAGGATCTCTAGAAAGACAAGATAAAAACCTCATCCCCAGGAACAAGGCTTTTTTTGTAAGGTCTATGTCTCGACAGCACAATCTCTCGAATTTTCGTGGGAAGGGGCGCCATTCATGAGGTTTATCTTCAATGAACCAAACCCCTGGCAAGGGGCTTTTTGCATTTTTGTCCAATTCCCGTGCGACTCGAAAGTGTTATTTCGACCGATCGATTTTTGCCCTTTGGCTTGGCAATTTTGACGGAAATTCGTTTCCTCCCCGGGAACAATATCTTTGAGCTGGCGGGAGGCCGTTTTTTGGTTCAGGGCCCTTACGTGCCTCTTTCTAAAATGAGAAGGCACGTTTTCATGCCGTCGAGATTTCAGACATAGCCGCCAAATGTTGGCTTTTCCGCCGGCGTGCCTCTTTCCAAGAGGAGTAATGAATGTCCCCGTATCGGCACAAGTCAAGTCCTCTTTGTTTTGTTTTGTTGAATCTCTCCTTCGATCTCCCCCTTTGCAGGTGAGACGCCCCCATTTCAGTTCAGGATCATCCCCCGTACATACTGGCTCTCGTTCTTTGCTACCAGTCCTCTTCCGATCTTTTGTTGGCTCTTGTAAGACAGCGTCGCCCCCTTTTGCTCGAGGAGGGTAGGGATTGGTCAGACCCATTTGCGATCTCGCTCTTCTCTCTCCTCCTCTTTTTATTTTTGATTCCCTCTTCCCGACCCGTCATTTTCGGATGCAAAAAACCTTTTGGCACCCCTTGTCGCATAGTGGCTTTCGGGTTCACTGGTTTATTGGTTTCCCCTTCCTTCCCTAGAGTGAGTGGGTGAAGCCGCGAAATTCTCAGTTCCTTTTTTGTTTTTTCGCTAGTTCTTTTAAGCAGCGCGTGAAGACCTTCCCCCCGGTTGGTACCGGCTAAGCGCCAAGGATTCCGGTCGCTTTTGCCATTGACGCCCTCGCGAGATCGATCGATGAGGGACATCGCATTCCCTCAACGTGATAGAGCTTTATTTTGAAGAGTCTCACGCAACCGATATAGATTCTTCCCCACGCATTTCCCCCGGTCGGCCTTCCTCTGTCGGGATAGACTCGCCCTAGGAATATAGAAGGGATAGTATTATGCCTCAGCACCGCCCACCCAGTGGAGGCTCCGCTGGAGTCCCCACCCCCCCCCTTTACGAGCCTTTTTCCTCCTTTCACGTTTTTTTGAAACAGTTCGGCGATGGCCGGTGGAAGGCCCCAGTGGTGGGCGAGGAGGAAGTGCAGAGGCGCCCTGCCCAGCTTCTCACCCCCCTCACTTTTGCTGCTTGTATGCGACCTGGCTTTTTTTTCGATAGTGGACTGATGTTGAGCGGAAGGTCGGCACCACCCGCGCGAGGGCAGTTTTGTCGTTTTCTGAGGTATAGTCCGGTCCTGCACCTCGCCTGAAACACTTGACGGGCGGGCCCGCGAGACATCTTCCTCCGTCCTGGTAGTATAAACAAAGATCTTTCCTCAAACTTTGGTTCCCGACGCGACAGCTTGTCGTTCATTGGAGAGAGGATACGTCGAGCCGCAGATCGGCGCCCTGGAAAGCGAGGCCGGAAATCTCGTTTTTTCTCCTTCTTCTTTCCTCCAGGGAGCTCTGCAAAGGGAATGAGGTGAGGTTGTTCGATCTGAAGACAGATCCTCTCCTCAAGAGCCTATCTCCTCTCGAGGCAGTTCCCTTCAACCGCAAACATGCTTTTACCACATCGAGGTTCCCCCTTCTTTTGAAGAAGGGGTGGGGGGGAGATCCGGCACCGGGACCCCTCCTAGCCCGGGTCCGTCTTCCCCTGCCGTAGGTTTCTCGTGAGGGGCTGTGGCGGGCCCACCCTCACCCTCTAGTGCTCCTCATCTGGCGCTAGCAGTCTCCCTTGGGGCTCTACCCCACACGTCCCTTATCTTGTCCCGGCCAGTCGTTGGCCCCTCCGTCTCTTGCCCTTCTGTTGTCCCCCCCTCGTGGGCGAGTCCCCCTCGATCCCCCCTTCTTTCCTTAAGGCCACTCCCCGCTGTGTTTTGTCTAGTGTTGACTCCCAACCCCTCTGGTCTTCCTCCCCCCCCCGCGACTTTTCCCCACCCGGACCCGACACCATTTTTGTCCTTTCCGGCGTCGTCCTCTTCTTCCTCTCGCTCCTTCGTCGGGTAACTGTCCCCATGAGGCCCGCCATTCTCTCGCCTCAAAATTACTCCCCTTCAAGCTCTAAACTCCACTCCTGTTTCTGGGAGAGTTTAGGGCGCCTGGGCCTTTTCTCATTTTTTCCCCCCCCCTCCTTGCCGGTACTTACACTTTCCCTTTCTTCTCATGCTTTCTCCCAAAACAACCCTCTCCTTCTACCAAAACATCTCTTCCCCCTTCCACTCTCCACCCTCTCCTTCACTTACTTATTCGCCTGGCTCAAGGCGTTGCCGCCCGTTACCCTGACTTCTTGATCTGCCACCATCCCCATCCTCGGTCCTTCTCACCTTGTGTGCTCCCGTGCCGCCGCCGCGCTGCGCTCCCACCTTCCCGGCCCGTACTGACTCTACAAACTCACCTTCCCCCCCGCCTCCCTTGCTCCTCTCCCCCCCTCCAATCTCACTCTCCTTTCCTCCTCACTCCCACCACACTTATACATCTTTCCTTACCCTGTCACCATCCTTGTTACCCCCCGACCCATATTCTGGCCTTGGCGCCTGTACATACCCGCGCCCTGGCTCTCCTTGTTAGTCCCCTACACTACATCGCCCTCGGGCGGTATCCCCGACATTTCGTCGTGGTTCCCGTTGCCCACTTAACCGCCCTTTCAGTTTTGTCGTGCCCCGTTTGGCCCCCTCCCCTCTTTGCTCTTCCCTGGTTGGGTATTTCGCTACGTATCTGGCAGGCCGGCCCCTCTTGCCCACGGCTTAGCTCGCGCGTGTTTTTGGCGACTTCGCCAGCAGGCAGCCTCCCACTCTATGGATCTACCGCTACCGGTTTGTCGGAGCCTTCCCGTTTGGCGCCCCTGGCTCTTTCTAGGTGCCCCCTGTTTGCCACCGACCGTGGTAGTGTCCCCCCGTGGTCTATCATCAAAGGGTCCCCTCTGCGTCGCGGTTTGCCCTTCCGTCCCCCCACCGCGTTCTGCAGCTCTCCCATTCCCACTCTCCCCTTCTACCCCCTGCCTCAACACACCCTCTCATGTCTCTCACTCCCCACTCCTCCCACTCTCTCCCTCCCTTCCCCCTCTCTTATCCTGCCTCTACCCCCCGGTTATCCTCCCCCCACACCTTTATCCCCCCTACCCTCCTTCACATCCTCACCCCCTGCTTACCCCCCCTCACCACGTCATTGAAACTGTCCACCCCACCCCCTCTCCTCATCATGCGTCCTACCTCCTCCCTCCTCACCTCCCTCCCCCCCCCCCGCCCCCATTTACAGACACCTCCTGTCAACCAACATCACTTGCCCTCTCCCATCACCTCCCCTTCTCCCAACTCCCCCTTTCTTCTTTCTTTTAGCCCCAGCCTCTCCCATCGCCCCCACTTCCCCCCATCTCTCCTCCTTGCCTATCCACATCTATGCTTCCTTATACCCCCCACTCCCTACCTCACTCCGCCTCCCCCCTCCCCCCTCTGCTCTCCTTCCGCCCCCCCGTCGCCCCCTCCCCCCCTCACACCCCCTACCCCTCTCCCCTCCCCACATCATCCACACCTCACCCCATCGTCCCCCCCTCAATCCCCCCACGTATTTCTCCACGCTTTCCTCCTTTGATCACTTCTGCCAATCCCCTTTCCTTCCCTCCCCCCCCCTCCCCTACGCATTCACTTTCGCCCTCCTCCCGCCTTACTCTCCACTTGCCCCTTAACCTCTTCTCCCTCCCCACCCCCCTACGGTTTCCTCCCCTCCCAGGGTTATCCTCTTCCAAATACTCCATACCCCGTCCTTCCTAAAATTCCATCCCTAATCTCTCTTCGTTCGGCCCGTCTTTCCCATTTAACCCGGGCCACTGTTCGTTTGGATTTCTCTGCTCCGGGATTCCCCTTCGCTCTCTGTTCTTCGGTCTTCCCCACCCCGCCCAACTAATTCCCCTAATCCAGAACTCCCCTTCTTATTACCCTTTTACCAATTTTCGTTCCACCCCCTCCCTCTCCCCCTTCCTCCAACCTCCCCCCCCTCCACCTCTGTTGACCCACCCTCCGGCCCTGCCCACTTCCCCCATACCCCATTTTTTTTGTAGTGTCCCGTCTCGTCTTCACCCTTCCCGGCCCGTTGCCGGGCGGGACGGCCTCTCCCGCCTGAGCTGCTCCTCAACTACCCCCTCTGTGCCTAACGGTGTGACTATCCACCCCCACACCGTATCCAGCGATATTTCGCCTTTTAAAAAGCGACACGAGTGACATTTAAGCCTGAGCCCTACCCCTTTGTCTGATCCCTACCCCACCCTAACCAAACCCATAGCCTCGCCCATTAGCTAGGTACATCCTTCTCTTCCACCCCAAGTTGGCGCCCTTTTCTGCCCAGTTCCCAAGGCTACCCTCCCAACAGTTCTCCCAACATCCCAACCACAACCCGCGCCCCCCAGCTCACCAACGACCCATCTTTCCACTTTCTACCGACCCTGTGGAAGGTGACCTTGGCCCCCTCCAATCCCCTGGAAAACGACCCTATAGAACGAAACTACATACCCCTCAATTATCCTCCCCGCTAAACGACCCCATGTTCCCCCCTCTCCATACCCCTGCTTGGTTCCATCATGCTATATTAGATCCTCCCCCCAGGACCCGCTGAAGCCGGCCCCGCTCCCTCCAAACTGAGCACCAAAACCTCTACCCTTCGTCCCCGACGCCGCTATTCTAATCCCCCGCCTCTCACTGATAACTCCCCTTGCAGACCAGCCCGCGGCCGCGACCATCTCAATGCGGTAGCTCCTCCTACACAGAGCTGGTTAGCACCGGCCTAGACCGTCCCTATCTTCCATCCGCTTCTTTTCCACCCGTATAGAGAGCTAAAACCTTCTTCTATCCGACAGCAGTCATACTACCTCTCCATCACCCCCTTCCTCCCCTCACCCCTCTGCAAGAGCCTCTAACCGCGTTTCCATGTACTCCTATGTTTAATAAATTATCCTCTCTCTCTGCTTCCTCTATTCTCCGTCTTCCCCTCACCCGAAGTTATTTTCACTTTTCCCCAATGCCTTCCTAAATCTCGTTCTATGTTGCTTTCATTTTAGCCTAGGGTACCGAACGCCTCCTCCCGCAGAGTTGTGCGTGTGGCCGTAAAACTTTGTTTGGACAGTAGGAGCCTCCACCGGGGAGAGGACCCCACGGCCCCCCGACAACAATGGCTGTCCCCCCCCCCTTCCCCCCCCCCCCCCCCCCCACCTCCCCCCCCCCCCCCCCCCCCCCTTTGTCCCTCACCCCCCCCCAGGCCCGCCCCCCACCCCCCCCCCCGCCACCCCCCCCCCCCCAACCCCCCACCCCCCCCCCCCCCCTCCCCCCCCCCCCCACCCAGCCTCCCCCCCCCCCCCCCCCCACCCCCTCCCGCGACACCCCTCCCACACGCCCCCCCCCCCCCACTCCCCCCCCCCCCTCCCCCCCCGACCCACCCCCCCCCCACCCCCCCCTACCATCACCCCCCCCCCCCTCCCCCCCCCCCCGCCCCCCCCCCCCCCCCCCCCCTATCCCCCCCCCCCCCGCCCACCCAACCCCCACACACAAGTCCCCCCATCCCCCCCCCCCCCCTTTTCCCCCAAACCCCCCCCCCCCCCCCCCCCCCCCCCCCCCACACCCCCCACCGCCCCCCCCCCGCCCCCCCCGCCCACGCCCCACACCACAAAACCCCCCACCCCCCCCTCCGCCACCCCCCCCCCCCCCCCCCCCCCCCCCCAGGTGTTTTACCGATTTCTTTTTTTTTTCCCCTTTTCGTCGGACGACAGAAGAACTTGGTGAGACAGCGCTCGTGCAGGCGCCCTTTTCTTGAAGATTTTTGCTTCCGCGGTCCCGGGCATCAGCCGGCCGGGGCCCTTCAGGACAAACCGTTCCCTTCCCCCTACATCACCTGCTCGGTTCCTTTTTTTCCCTAAACGCGGCGCTTCTTCTGTCCAGGGCTTTTCTTCTCAGATCTTTCGATCAGAGTTTTTTTTTTTTGGGGGTTCTTTTTTTCGTGTTCGAAGCGGCCTCGGGTTCGCGCGCATCCTTCTTTTTCGAGCCTTCATATCCTTTTTTTTTTTCCCGCGTCAAATACACTCTGAAAGTGAGGGTGCGCTTTGCCCGCATACTCGCCCTATCCGGTTCTCTTTTCCCGAGCCGGATACTTTGCTTTTTCCGGGAAAATGACACTTCTGGCGGCGCGACGCGCTTTGCTCGGCCCCGCTGTCCGCTTTCCAAAACCACGCATCCCCCTCCATAGCACCCGTTCCGATTACTGTTCTACTTCCTACCACACCCGCGTCAAACCCCTAGGGAATATCGCTCCAGTGTCTTTCCCCCCCGGTGACTTACGACCCCCTTTTACTTTCCCCCCGTCAACTTTTTACAAATCGCCTGAGGAGCGAGATCCTTTCTTAGAGGAGATCTGCACTCCTCGACCTCAGCCATATCGAGCTGTCGTTTTCGTTTCCCGCCGACGCAAGCAAAAGATTTTGTCTCTCCGCCCCGTGATGTTCTCCTCTCCTCTCCCGATCCTGAACTGAAATGTCTGCGCCTCAATTTCAGGCTGCATCGCGAGCTGATTCTCCGTTCATCTAGGTCACCCAAGTTCCCCTCTCCTTTGCCTTCCTTTTTTGCCCCAATTAAGCGTGTGAATATCTCCTGCCGGAACTTTTAGACACTTCGCCACATTTGTCGTATCTTTAGGCCCCCTCCCGTTTTACGGACGACTTTCACTTCCTCCTCTGAAACAGCAGTTCGAGGCTGCCGGCCGGAGCAAAGATCGAGGCGTACTTCCTGGAATTATTCCCGGCTTTTTCCTCCCCCCAAAAATTCGTACCTCGACGCCCCCTCGGTGCGGGGTTCGCACGGTCGGCTTTTCCCGCAAACCTCATCTTTTTCTCTTTCCTGCCCAGGACATCTAAGGGCCTGTCTTCAAGGAAAAGGTAACGTCTCCTTTCCCGCGTACTGTCGATGGGATATGGACACCCCTCTTCACCCCCCCCTTTTTTTGCTTTCGTGGAGTTATAAGACTGATCCTCTGCTGACGGTCAGTCCACTATTAGCTTCACACCTTTGGGAAACAACCTTCCCGTTCTTCGCTTTTTCCGATCCCCTTCCGTGACGATTTCTGCCCTCTCTGCGCAACCTGATGTTCTCGGCTCCTCGCCCCCGATCGACTGCCGCTAGGACCGGGCGTTGTTCCCTGCTCAGCGCTGAGGTTTTTTCTCAGCCTTCTTCTTTTCCTCCCCCCCTTTTTAGAGAGATGATTTCTCAAAGAGCAGGAGGGCGACTTCCGAGGCGGCATCTACGCCCCACCCCCCCTCTTCCGAGCTCGAGTCTCTTTGCACCGAAGGGTGCGCCCCCCCCGAGGCCATTTTCAAGCGTTCCCACCCCAGTCAGATCGTGGGATCGATCTGACTTCCCCCCAGCCGACGCCCCCCTGTTTTTCCTTCTCCTAGAAATAGTTCCCCTTCCTGCAGGGATCCGCTTTACGCCAACGATCAAACACACCGGCAGTACCAGGAACCTGTTTTTTTTTTTTCAGATCTTGTCCCTCCCCCTCTGCTCAGAGACTGAACGTGTCGGGTTTTGAACCAGCCTGCGGTATTTCCCCACACCCCGCTTTTCCTCCGCCAATACGGAAAAGTGCGTCCTTCCAGCCAAAGGTCTTTCGCTCCATTTGCACGCCAAGCAGTCTCTTTGTTCCCCCTTTCGTCCTTTTCCGCACGCTTTTGCTCCGGCCGGCAGGCCGTCGTTTTTTTTGTTCAGCGAAAGGGACGTGTCTTTCCCCCCCCTGACCGAGGCACCTCCTGCGCCGGCACGATGTATGGGCATCCGATGAAATAGCCTAGCGGTTTTTCTCGGCTTTTTTTCTTTCCCCCGCGGACGTCATGCGACAACAAAGGCGGCACCTGTCAGCGCCTCCCGGTCTGGCGTGGTTACATCTTTCCTCAGTGAGGATCCCCCTCTCTTTCTTTCCCAGCGCCTTTTCTGCAACTGCCCTTTTGCTTTCCAGGTCAAGCGGCCTCGTCTTTCGCAAGGAGAGACCGTCTTCCCCCTTCCCCGCGGTCCCTTCCGAAGTCTTTTCCTTTTTTCCTTCGGCGGAAATCCCTCCCCTCTAGATTTCTTTTTGGTCTCTCTTCCTTTCTAAGCGACCCGTCAGGAATGGCGCGCTCCCTTTTGATTTTGAGCGGAAAACGTCCCTTGGTCCTTTTTTTTTTCGATCCTCCTTCCACTTTGCGCTTCTTTCTTTTGTTGACAGCGGTGATTTTGGCCGTCGAAAAGGATCTTGCCCCTTGAAGGGGGTTGTTGCATTCCGGAACCTTTTCAGCTTTTTTGCCTCAGCAGCTCGGTACCCCCCCCCCCCCCCCCCCCGAGCCTTCTCTCTCTACAGCCCCCCCGGTTCGTCTCAACCCTTTTTCTTTCGGCGGCGACATTGACGTTTCGGAAGGAGCTTTCCGACGAGGTCAGGAGTGACATCCTTCCCCTCACGTGCTCCGAGTATTTCCCCCCCCCTAGCGCTTTGTTTCCAGCTTGCCGGGCGCCTCACCAAATGCTGCCGCGTAGAACACGTCCCGAGATTGTAGGTCAGCTTGCGAGCATCTCGCCGGGCTAGTATTCATGAACGCCCCCCCCCTTTGGAGTTCTTCCCAAAACTTTCCCTCTCCTGTTCCCGGTGACGGTTTTCCGAAAAAGTAGTGGCGGCGTTTCCGTTGGAGACCCGCTTTGTTCTCTTCCTCCGACCACGACTGAGTCTTTTCCATAAAGCTTCCTGCCTCCTTTTTTCCCTGACCGTTCTTTTCTTGAAGAGGTGAGAGTTGATGTCAAACAACAACTGCGAGACAGGGTTTTCTTGGATCTCCCACATGAGGTACTTTTTCTTTCCTTCCTTTCCCCCCCTTATCTCTTCGGGACGCCAGAGAATCCTCAGGATTCAGAGGTACCGTTTCGCAATCCCACAAAGATAGCGACGGACCTACACCCTGCAGTCTTTTTTTCCCTTAATTTCTCTTGAGTCTTCGCTAGTTTTCCCCTCGATTAGGAGAACTTGACCCTCCCTTCTCGCATCGCGGTGCGCTTGCTTTCAGGTTTCTGCACCTGGCATGAGGAGACTTTGCTCCCCCTGCACGCTCTTCGTCCCTTTTCCTGCACCCGCAACGGCGATTCCCTTTTTTGTATACGAAAGCGCGGGAATTGACTGGTCGTCTCACCCTTTTTTTGTTGTTGAGAGAGCTTACCTTCCCCCCATTACCCCTCGCTGTCGTTTCCTTCCCTTTCTTTTGCCTCCTTCTCTTTCTTTCCCGGCTTTTTTTCTTTTTGCTTGGCAGCTCGAGCCCTACCTCCCCTTGCCGGAAATTGAAGATCTCCCCTTTCATCAGCAGCTGAACCGCGATTTGCGCGCGTGAGGGAGCGCTCTTGGTGATGCTCGCCTGTCCCCCCCCAATTCTTTTCTCTCCTGCTTCGCGATCTTCCCTCCTTTTTGAGGCCTCCTGCCTCTCTTTTGTTTATGCGCAACCACGGAGCCGTTGAAGCCTTTCTTTCGGCGTCTTCACCGTTCTGCATGTGGGATCAGGTTCTTTCCCCTCAGTGGGCTATACCCTGCGCGTCTCCTCCTTGTGGTAAGATAAGAAGATCAATTTTCCTTCGAAAAGAAGACGGGCAGTTCGCCATAAGTTTTGGGCGTTCTTCCCGCCAGCGACCCTTCGCTGGGCGATTCCTTTCGTTTTCTTTCTCCCAACATCTTTTTTCGAAAAAGGAATCGGGCCTCCCCTACTTTGCCCCATCCACCCCCGTACCCTACGTCCCTTCACTTTTTCTCACCCGCTTTCCCTTTTGCGGTGATGACTTTTGAATTGAATACTGCTCTCTCTGATCCATTCGGCGCTCGCCCGACCTTTCGTGTTCGTCACTCGGCCCGTTCGGCACTCCTCATCTCTTTTCCTTTTTTTTTTCTTTCAAATAAAAGTCTATCTTTTGGAGGACGAATGGCCGCCCCTTGACAGGCTATTCTCGGCATCCCCCTATCCCTTGCGCTTTTCTCTACCCCCCTTCCCTTTCCACCATGGCGTCTGGCGGAGAATAATCCTTGCTCTTGCCCGAGCGTTGACGGCACCCCAACTCTCCTTTTTTTAATAAATTTTTTTCATCCTCCGTTTCCCCTATCCTTTTCTTCTCCCTACCATAACACCGCTGTCCCCCGAAGAGAAATATCGCCTTCTTTCCCCCCTTCCCGGGTGATCTAACACCATGACTTCGGACCAACCTGGCGTTTCCGCTCAAACCCCTTCGCCGAGATTCTTTTTTTTCGATTTCCTCCCCCCCTCGACCTCAAAGCCCCTACCGAGCGCAAGGCGACGCGGTCCCCGGCGTCAAGCAAAAGATAGCTCGGGGCCTTTTTCCCGCGCCTGACGTCGCCTTCCTTCAGATCCCCTTATCGATCCTGTCCCTTTTTCTTTTTGAACCGCTCAAACCCTTCTTCTTGAATCGACGAGATCTCTTCTTGCTATGTCAACCCAAGTCCCTCTGCTCGCTTTCCCCGATACCTTCTGCATGACGGCCCTTTTTCAGAGCGGCATGCCTTTTTAAATGTTTAGGAAAAGCCCCCCCCATTTTCGGCTATTTCGATAGCCGGCCCCTGACATCGCCTTCGCATCTAGGGCCCTTTTATCTTAAAGTCATTTCTCTGAACCTCAGATACTCTCCTTTTCCGGCCCCCCTTTGGTTTCCCCCTCCTCCCTCCTTTGACCACGCAGCTGGCCTTTTTTCTTTCGAAAAAACCTCTAATCAGACTAACTCTTTGGGTTCGCTTCGTTTTTTGTCCCTTCTCCCAAATTCGCCGCCGAGTGCAAGTGTCAGTGCCTACCATTTCTGTCCCTGCCCCGTTCCCCCCCCCTTCTATGAAGACAGAGTCTTTTGGGGGATTATGATGGACCCTTTCACCCAATCCTGGTTCCATGGTGATGCGGTGTTTCTCTTTGCTTTATACGCCTTCTCCTGGTCGTCCTCCCTCCTTTGGCCCCCCCCCCCTATGGAAACGGAGTCGGCTTTTCAAGGAAGTGCTTCTCCCCTTCCCGTCTCGGTGAACTTATGGCCTCGCTGGGGACCGTGTCTTCTCTCCTGCGATCGAAGTTCCTTTTATATGTTCCCTCGAGATGGTGGCAGTTTTCCTAGTGAG
>Ga0179593_1311335_pt1 | contig 17181 bp, 13 predicted proteins | sample CZODoug2_1_08_16_FD_185931 | JGI IMG/M metagenome (GOLD analysis project Ga0179593, IMG submission 185931) | Vadose zone soil fungal communities from Angelo Coast Range Reserve, California, USA - CZODoug2_1_08_16fungal (PacBio error correction) | ecosystem: Environmental > Terrestrial > Soil >... | reverse complement strand
GCTGTATGTTTTCACGTTTGTCCTTGCCGGCCCGAAGGATCCCCCTGTGATGCCCGTTCTTCCCAGCTTCGATCCTCGGGACTTGCGCGAGTCGAGGTGTTAGCGGATGCAAGGCGATTCCGCATACGCCCTGTGCCCCTTGGGTGCGCCCGCAGCGTGCAATCCTTTTCTCCGTTTTTGCCTCACCACGGCGAGACATTCATCTCCCTATCTTCGAGACGTAGTCCCCTGGCTTCCCCGAGTGTCACCAGGGAGGTTGGCTTGGCTTTCCTTCTTCGAACCGTATATGTTTCCTTTTGGATGATCATTAGACCCCGTCCCTTTTCTTCTTATCCCGTCCCAAGTTGAACCCGTACTCCCGCCGCCTCCTTTGTTCGGCGTTGAGAGTTGACCCCTTTTTTTAGAACTTTTGCGCGTTCTTCCTGATTTTGCCTCTGCCCAATGGGCTGCTCATCGAATCCGTTCCTCGTCCCCGGCGCCCCTCCTCGCTTATTTCGGCTCCCGGGAACGGGGGAACACCTTTCGGTCCCCCCCTCTATAATTAATAATCGAGCTGCTTCTGTCAATTCTCTCTTTTTTCTCTTCTCCGCGGGGGTGAGAGAGGCTCTTTCACCTACAGGGTTCCCCTGTCCCCCAAACTATTGTTTTTCCTTTTCCGGGCCCAAATCGAAATTGACCTGAACTGCTGTCACCGCCGCGCCCTGACAGTGAGCGCTCCCTCAGTTTTATCTCTCCTGCACCCCCCGTTCTTGCTGAGAACCCCGGACCCTTTCCGAGCCCTGTACGTGTCAGCGCCCGGCGTTCGAGATCATTGCTAAACTCCTCTTCCGACGACTCAACATTTAGATTGTGTCTCGATCGGCTTTTGCGTTCCCCCCTTCGATTCATCGCTGAGAGGCCCGCGGCAGCGAAGGTGCAGCGGTATCCCCCGCCTGCCGCGATATGGGAGGGACGTTTTTTTTTGTCCGGGACATCTTGAGGCCAATGATCGAGAGCTGATTTCCCATATACTGGCACCTTTTGTGCGCCATTTTGAAAGTTTTAGTCTTCGTACTTTCCTTCTCTCGGTCGAGTGGAAGCGATCCCCCCCCCCTTCCTCTCCAACTCGTGATCTCGATGACCTTTTTTCGCATTAGTCCCCCTTTGTGGGTTGTGATGTGGCGCCCCTACTCTCGAGTTCAGGAGGGCCCAGACGCCTTTTCCCCGCCTAGCCCCACGAGGAAGGACAAGCATAAAGGACCCCTGTTTTCATATGCCTGGCTGGATTTTCGAGCTTTTTTTCCTTCCCCTTTTCTGCCCCTCCCCCTTCCGTGCTCCCCAGCTCGGTCTAAGCTTTAAAAGGGGTCTCTGTTTGCGTGCGCGGTAGCGTGCGCTCTCCCGAGGTCCTCCGGATTCGATAGTTTGAAAAAATTTCGAGACGGCATCTTTGGCAGACAGAGTCTCACCGCATGGCGGCAGGAGGAGCCTCTGATCCTTTTGCTACGGCATCATTGCGGCGCGGCTTCTCTAGCACCCAGTCTTTGATTTAGAGAAGATTATCTTGATTCGGCCTTTTTTTTTGTCCCGGCCCTTTGCCCTCTTAAGAAACTTCCCCACGGAGATCCTCGCCGCACTATCCTGCTGGTATATCCTGGGGCCGGAGCATCCTTCAATGGATCCCTTCACCCCATTCCTTTGAGTGTTACCATGTCCATCTTTCCCTAGAATAGTCATAAGTCCCCCTCTTCCGGCCACTCTTAAGTTTTCGAAGCTTTATCTTGTCAGTAGGGGTTGGGCATTTTCTTTTCTCTAAAGCACGCCCCTGTGTTGAATCGGCTGTCGTGAGGAAGAATAGATAACCCATTTGTCGTCTTCGCGAGTCTTGTCCCTAACAGTCCCAGTCCTCCGCGCCCCCCCCCCCCTCCGCTCCTTCTTTTGCCTTCGGAATCAGAGACTGCCAAAGGATTTTCCCTCGATCTCAGCGTGGGTTTTTGCATGTTGCGGGCTCTTCCTTTTTGAAACCGCTTTTTTTCGGTATCTGAACGCCTTCTTTGTCGCCTGCGCATGCGTTCGCCGCTCGGCCAGAACTTTGCCAGAATAGAGGAATTTCCAGGACAGCCTCCTCCACACTTGCGCCGTCCCGGCGCCTCCCCTCTGATATCCCCTGCCCCTGACAGTTTTCCCCTGATTCTGCTGGAAGATAGGCCGACCTTCGCGATATGTTAATTCCCTATCCCCATTCCCGCGCCTGCGACGTCTATCTCAAGCATCTCAATGGTCTCTTGACCCCCCCTCTCTGAGGAGGTAGTTCTTTCTTCTCTCGTAGTCGTTGCCGAGGGACATTCTTCATCTTCTGGTGCGCGCATAATGAGGTTGCAGACGCGTGCCACCTCCTCCTTCTATTCATCCTTTTCCCTCGTTTTTTTTTTTTGCTCTCGATTGGCGCACAGCCCTGCGAGAAACGTTTATATGCATTCCTTTTTTCTTTTTTTTTCGCGAGGAGCCCTCCCCCTCCTCCCCTGGCCTTCGCGGTTTTTTCTCACATCTCCCCATGGCGTCCTTTGTTTTCTATGATAGAGTCGAGAGATGGGCCCGGGGCTATGGGTGTCTTCTTCCGTATGTCGGGCTACTCCATCCGCCTTTTCTCTTCCCGGCGTGAGGGCGACACATATAGTCTGGAGGTCTTCAGTTTTCCTGGGCTTTCGCTTCTGGATTTTCCCATACCTTCCGATTTTCGAACTTTGCGTCTCCTTCCGCACCCTGCTTTCTTCTCAGGACGGAGCTTCCTAGTTACGAAAGATGTTTTTCAATCCGTCGCCCTCCCTCACTTCTCGATGTCTGAGCTTGCCATGGATTTTCGCTGCCTATTGCCTTTGCGATCCTTATCGCTAGGGTTGGTCTTGGTGCAGGAGTTACTTACGTGGCCCTTCGTGCTGATTTCCCGCGACTACCGGCACTGAGGCGCCCGCGCGAAGACAACAGCTCTTGGTTTGCTAAGAGATTTTCCCCCTTACTCACCCTCCAGCTCGTCCCTACCTTTTTGTCTTTAACCCATGTCGGTTTATGACAAGATGTTTGCGTTATCTTTTTCATCAACGCTCACTGGATGGCAGGTGGTTTTATCCCTGAGATTGCTTCGGTCTTTCCCCCCATATTCCCTCTGATCGTTTAGAGCTTAGGATCTGATGCGTCGGTCAATTTTTTTCTACTCGATGGTGCGCGGTTTCCCCCAAGGTAGACCTCTCTCCTAGCCTTTTCTTGCGACACCCTCTCTCTTGAAGAGGAGGTTATCTCTCCTCATTATGACGGCGCGATGATCAGGGCTATAAATTCCGGCTCTTCCGGGGACCTCTGATGTACCGTACGATGCAGTCGCGATTAGGCGTCTGGAGAGTTTTTTATTTCTGACCAATCCGGCTAAACAGAGTTTCTTCTAGCATCCTTGACATTGTTTTGTTTCCCCCCCCATTCCCCAACATCCCCCCTTACTTATTTTTTTTTCCCCAAACCTCTCACATCAACGTCCGCGGGGCCTATGTCATTACGATTTCTTTTCCGTTTCCCAGTTTTCGGACTTTCCCTCTTCCCTCCCAATCCTGGAGGAGATTCCCAGGGATTATGATTTTCCTTCCGCTGTTTCTCGCGTGGGATCGTGTCCCCGCGGGCTCGCGTTTCCGTCAACCTCCCCCTCGTTGGCTATTTTTCTTTGGACAATCTATGATAGCTATTAGTCCCCGAGGCTGCCGCCTGCGCGACCGACGTCGTCCTCCTTTACTCCCCCCTTTTTCTCACACGATGTGCCTAGTGCAGAGAAAGGTTTTTTCCCTCCTCCCGCTTTTCCTGCCAGTTTCTGCCCCTCTCGCGTGTACTTTGTGGATTGCTGGAACCTGCACCCCTTCCGGTGTCCTTCCCCTCTCCCGCGATCCGCGTTGAACCAACCCCTATTTATTCTTCTCCCTCCTCCGTGGTGAAGCGTTCCTTTGGGTGTCTACGTCTCGTCTCGTTCTTGATCTCGAACGTTCGCGTTTCGGCACCTCACCGTTCCTCCCTGTTCACTTTTTTGTCCACATCACCCGCGGGCGGCCCCGATCGCTCGTCGCGCGATCCCGCAATCTGGGCCAGGTTCCCCGTCGTGTCCTGGCCGCCGCCGTGACTGACTCTAAATCTTTCCCCTCTTTTTTTTTCTCCTCAACCCTCTTTTTTTCGCCTTCAAGGTTGCCTAACTTCCCTCTCTTGCGGCTTATCTGTCCTACTCATTCCGAAATTTCAATTATGCTAGATGGTTTCGCCGGCATCGGTACCCGTTCCTCGTCACGAAAAGAGGCGTGGGTCTCCTTCGGATCGGGGAAAAGTTTTCTCTCGAGGGCCGTTACCGGATTGGCTTTCCTCGTCACCCTGGAACTTTCATAGGTGTTTATATCCGTTCCTCCTACTGATCTGAACTCCTTCTCCGTCGGACTTTTCTTCTTGAACTTGTGAACTTCGATGGATCCGTTGTCTCCTCATCCCGTCTTCACATCTTTTGCAAGCTTCCCCCTAACGTCAGGCTGGGCTCCTCTGCTCTTAAGACTTTCGATGGTTTTTTTATTCGAGCGTTTTTTCTTCCCCCCGTAGGTCTGGCTTGGCTTGCCGCACAGATCACGGAGGTTAGTCCAATCTTTTCTATAAGATTCATCTACAGTAACGCCGCCCCTATCTATATTCCTTACAGTCATGGGAAAATAGTGCCTGAGTCCCCGTTTTTTCACACCTTTCCCGTTAGCAGACCGTCGCATCTCTGGTAACATAATAAGTGGTGGTGTTTCTGCGATGACCCTACCTTCGCTCACGGGAAGGGGTAAGTTCCAGCCTCCTTCTCGTTTTCCTTTTCCCGCTTCTACAGCCGATTTCGGAGATGGCGCGATTCGCGTTTTGAAGCGGATTGCCTTCCCGCTATGTCGCCTTTCTTCCGTGAACTATGTGCGGTTGCGTTCGGGACGTTGGTGTCCCCTCCCGCTCCTCTGAACCTAATCTTCGCATCCCAGATTTTGCAATGTAGTACCTCCCTCTAAACTCTGAACGTCACGTTGAGGTGTTCTTCGGTTGTAGACAGGAGTTCCCCTTTATGATTTTTGTCTACCGCACAGTTATCCGACGTATCTCTTCCACTACCCCAAAGACCTCCGACTCTTGCTCAGCTCCTTGCGTTCCTTCGTGATGGCTTTTTTTATCCATTCTTACCCAAAACTCTGCCCGGTGCTTTCTGCCTATGGGGTGGCCGATGGGCCAATAAGGTTAAGTGTAGTGCCTCCCCGCCCCCCCCCGTGTTCGTCCTGCCTAAACCCGCTCGCTCTATTTTCTGGGATTCGGTGACCGGTGTGCCCCGTCACTTAGACTCCAAAAACCCATCTCTCCTACTGTGAAATGTGCGTCAATCTTATGCCGATCCGTCCTAGCGGTTTTGAAATGTTATCTTCTGATGGCCCCCCCTCCTCCAAACCTCGGTTTCTTATCTTAAATCTCCGATTAGATTCTTCCCTGTCTGCCAGCCCCGCTCCTTGGAAGTTATAGGCCCCGCCTTAGAAGGTCTATTTGCCGCCCCTTTTCTTTTGGCGACCCTTTAAAACAGTTAGAAGGGCTTTCCTTGTGCCCGCGTGACGTTCTAGTTCCTCTCATCTAGCTACCCACTCGCCCTTCGACTACGCTTTCACCCGCTCCCCCGAGGTCGCCGCTAGAGGGTGTTTTTTGCTCCCGCTTTCATCTCTATCTTGCCGCAATGAGGAGTGCAGTGCCTCGTAACCTACAAAAGCCCTTTTTTCTTTTGCGCTCGAAGGTCTTAAACTGCTGGCGGTTCATCGAAGAAAGGCGAGGAAGTCGGTTGTTCACATGTCTTTTTGCTTCGCATGTTGTCGGCCGTTAGATGCGTAAGTAGCTATCGGTAGTCTCTTTGCTCTTTCTTTTTCCTTCATAGCAAGCCGTCTCTCCCTCGCCTTGCCTCACTGAACTAATAGCAGATTTTCGTTCACCCCTCAGCGGCTAGAGGTGGGTTTTCACGTCCCCGAGAGAAAAACTTTTTTTTGAAATTCCTCCCTCCCTTGTATTCGCAATCCGTTCTTAGATGTCAGACTTTCCGTCTTCAGCAGCAGTTGCTGACCGACCTTTCATCTTCCCCCCAAATCTGTTGAAGCCATTGCCCAGTAGTGATCCCCTGTGAGGCTTTCGTGTACTCGGCTTCGATCCACAGGGTCGCCTGATGTAGATCAAGCTACACAGTCTCTCTCTCGGCATAGTAGGCCTTCTAGTCTTTTTCACCTCATCTTGTTCATTTTGAGTTTCATGATATACAGGAATCCTTTCTCTCGCCTTCAGATTCCCTTACAAATCCCTCTTGTCGCTTCCGGCCTGGTCGAGTCGACCTTCACTTCCTTTCGCGGCAGGTTTTTCCCCCTGCCTCCCCATTATTAGTCAACATACGCTCTCCCCTCCCCCTCCGCCCTCTCTTCTCGGGATATCCTGGGTGTGGCAGCGAGGAGAACCCTCGGAACCCTTTTCAACCGGTCACTCCATCCCCATTCTCTTTTCCTGCACCATATCGCGCCTCGTTAATATCCTCCCTGGACGGGGAAAATCTAATTTTTCTCCTCTTTTAGGTATTCTTTGAGGTAGTTGGGCGCTTTCGTCTCACCAGAAAGCCTTTCATCTTCTCTCGTTTAGCCCTCTATCCCTGCTATTTCCGAGTGCGAGATTAATTCCCCTTCAACAGTCCCTCAGTCACCCGAGCCCACCCCAGCTCTACGTGTCGTGCCGATAAGACTCCGGACCCGGACGTAATCTCTCTCATAGTGGGGATTGGAAAGTGGCCAGTACCTTGGTCCCCCCTTTCTCTTTCCTCTAGGAATTTCGAAATATCCATTCGTCTTCGCCGAGAAGGAGTCGCCACTAGACAGACGGCCGATTTCTCCTTCCTTTCTTCTCCGCGTTTTGAAAATCATCTCCTTGCGTCCCGCGTAAGTCCTGGCTCTTCTACGCAGCCTGGGCCTATCGCTGGCGGTTAGATACCCTGCTCCTGAATGTCCAAGCATTCCCCCTCCTTTCTCCTGTCTCTCCTCGTTAAAGCCTCGCCGGAGGAGATAAACAACCCGCGCGCCGTCCGGTCGGAGGCTTTCCCCGCGTCATATGTGTGGCTCGATTACAGGTATGTCTACTTCTGGTCTTCATACTCGGGGCGATCTTTCTCTAACCCCTCATATTTACTAATCCTAAGGTTTGTTTTGTCTCTCTCTTTTTTTCTTTGCCTTCTTTTTACCCGGCTTATTGCGCGCACCGATTCGAATATGCGGTAATAGTAGTTATCTCTCTGCCTTCCTCCCCCCCCTCCGATCGCGCGTTTTGCCCAAATCCCTACCGGAGAGTTCTCGATGATCGACGTCTCCCGTCGGCTTATGGGGCTTCTGATGGAATTGTATTTTTCCTGCCCGACGTCCTCTATCTGACCCCTTCGTCGTAAAATTGTATCCTATTCAGGTTGGATCTTAGTCTATGTATGGCTTTTCCCCATCCCGTCACGAGATCTTTCCTTTTTTTTTCTGGACATCCGTGCGCACGCTTTCTCCGGCCTCCTTAAGTAAGTCGATTATTTTTTCGCCCCTCCGGTTCCCCTTCACTTCCAATGCACTCCCTTTTCTGATTAGATCGTGGACCGTCTTTTGCTGGTGCCGATCTTTTCTATATCCGGAGATCGCCTGGGTTTTTCGCTTCCCGTGAAGGAGGATCTTTCCACTCTTCCATCCCCTCTCTCTGATCGCCGGTCGCCGGGTCGCAAGCTCTTCCCCGCGGCTCACACATACGTTTGTCGGCGAAGCGATCGCCCCTTTACTCCCCGCAAGGAGGATCATCTCTTTTTTGCCTTTCCTTCCTTTTTTTCTTCCCGAATGTTCTAACTTATGGTGACAACCGCATGGATTTGGAGTTTCATTTTCTTTTTGCCTGAGGTGGTCTCCTCTGGACCCTTATATCCGAGTCTATCTTTTTGAGGATGCCCCGTCGCATGTTGCGCATTTCTTTTTCCTCTGGATGTGGCGGATCCCAATTCATAGACATCCCCCTTCTTTTCACGCCTTTCTGGCGACATCACCGCTGGTGACTTAAGCCGAGGAGCGCCTCCATGTATGGCATTGCGCGCTTTCGACGAGTGTGATACAATGCAGCGCTGAGTGCTTCTTTATGACTTCCCTCCCTATGGAAGCCTTGCTCTAGGGTTGGATGTGGTTGACAAGTCCCCCCTGCCGTCCACCGCGTGCTCGACGTATAGCCCCCTCTCCCATCATCTCCCTGACCCCCTTTTTTTTTGGCTGGCTTCGCCGATCTTTTATCCCTTAAGTCAGTGACAGCGGCTGTAACGGCTGTCGACCTCTCCTCTCCCTTTTTCCCGGGCTTCTATCCATGGTTTGGCGTGTTTCTGTTGTATGGTGTTTTTTGGCTTTTCCGCCATGTTAAGCGCTTTCGGGTTTTCAGAAAATCGGATATTCGGGCCCCTTCCCGTCAGTGCTATGATAAAGCTTTAGTCTCAGAGTTCTCCTTCGCTTACCCTTCGGATTAGCATCTCCGGCATCACATGGTTAGACACCGCTTTCAAGCGAGTTTCCTCCCTTCACGCCCGGGCTCGTCTCTCCCTCGTCTTCTCCCGCTGCAGCTCCCTATCGCTGCTTATGTTGATGTGTACTATTCACCTGCCCCCCCAAGCTAAAGTGAGATCTCCCTCTATCTCTCACGCACTCCCGACGGCCCTTTTTAGACGAAGACGTTTTCTGTTTAGGACTCGTCGCGGCTGTCTAGCGAGTCTGTTCTCGAACGTTCCTGGCACAGGTTGCTTTGACATGTCCTGTTACCATCCACCCTTTTCTTCCCTGGTATACGCCTCTTAAGTCCTTCCAATTTTGGGTCCCAGTCCCTTCCCGGGCTCCAGATTGCATGAATATAAATCTGGCCGTATTTGCCAGGCCCCCCCCAAAGATGTCCTACGTCCTTTTCCAAGTCAGCCGCCCCCATTTAACCCCCCCCCTCGCGCGGCTGGGCTCTAACCATCGTGGTGGCACATTCGGTGATTCTAGTTTTTTTTTTTGTACTCTAACTCCCTTTTGCCCAGTTCCCGTTAAGCAAGACATAGAGTTCCGCTGGTTTTCGAAGTCTCTACTCCCTCGGCTATAGAGAAGATTCTCGGCCACTTGGCTCTCGGACCGGGACATGACCCTAGAGGGCATTTGTATCTAGCCCCTCAAGCTTCCCCTCAGTCTCCCCTGCGAGAGCGGTCTTTCATGGTTTTTCTTTGGGAGATCCCGTCTGCGGTTGATCCTTTCCCTAATCCTTCCTACTCTGTGGACCGCCGCCATCAAAGTGTTAACTAGGGTGAGATGGTATCCTCTCTGACGAGTTCTTTCTTTGTTTCATTGTATGTTTGGGTCTTCAACCTTTTTTTCCTTAGGTTCCTGCAGACTGCGCCCTTCTAGTTTCCGTATCATCTATCCCCTCAGTTCCAATAACGCTCAAGCACCTCATAGAGAGCCCTGCCGCTATCTCCTAAGCTTTTTTTAATCGACTAGTGATTAACGATCACTTTTCGTCCGGCCTTACCACACCCGTGAGCAGATGCGTTCCCTCTCTTTTATACATTTTCCCTTTTCTTTTTGTGAGTCTCTTCTCTTTTTATACGGAAGTGCCAGTGAAGGCGGCCGTTATGGGTGGCGCTCTTTTTTTTTCTTACCTTTTCGATCGCGGTCTTTAGCTTCCCGAGCTTATGCACTTTCTCAGTTCACTCTCTGGAGACTCGATCCCCTTGCAACTTCGGGTTTCCTAGAGAGTACCCTTGTGTTTTGAATTCCCCCCCCGCGGCGATTACACTTCACCTCGTCATATATATGTAGTCTAAGGATCTCTACTCTCTCCCCTGGAAATGCGGTTCTTTTGTTTCTGCGGTTCTATTCTGAACCTTCTGAGAGGGTGGTTGCTACAGGCGATCCCCTAAGCGCTTCTTATTTTCCCCGTCAAAAAGTCTCGTCCAGCCCTCTTCTCCCCGCATATTGCGTCCGGAGGCTTGATTTCTAAACGCTATACCTTATTCCCGCTCTTTCTGCCAGATGCCAGATTCCCCCCCCCCCCCTCAGTGTCACGCGGCCTATTTTTTCTAAGCAGTTTACGTCCCTGCCACCCCGCGCAGCTTCTTTAGTCGGAAGGGAAACAGTGTTCCCCCTATTTTCTCTTTGGGGTTGACCCACACCCCCTCGCTCACAATGCCGCCGTGCAGGAATCTTATTGCTTTCCCCTCAGGCGCTTGGGACTTCTCCTGTCTCTTTCCCTTCCCCTGTATGCAAAAAAGAGGTTAACCTCCTCCCCAATCTCCCGATTTGATTGAGTTTCTTCCCAAAGGTTTACCTTCGACCGCCGGACCTTGTTAACAGCTTTTGAGAGAGTGAGCGAGCTTAATCGGGAGAAACGTTTGTCCATCACCAGTTCCCCCTTTCTGAGCTTGTGGTCCTAAGCTCTTTAGTTCGAGTAGTCATCCTCCAACTTCTTCGCCGTCGACAATGAAGCACCCTCGAGCTTTCCCCCTTGATAGTCGCGGTTTAGTTTCGTCTTCCATTATGCGATTCTCCTTTGATGAGTTGTTTCTTTTGACGACTCCACTACAAAGGTAATTTGGAATCGGACGTGAGAGTGAGGCTGTGACCTTCCCCTAGGGTATGCACGGAGACCGGCTTTTAACTCTCTGGGAATATCTATTTCGGCCAATGTTGAGGAAGTTTTTATGAGTTTCCAGTTCAGTTTTTCTACATTTTTCGCCGTCCTTGTGGATTGACCGTCTAGACCTAGGAGATGAATTGTTTTTCTTACGCCCTAATAGAACGATGGGGGTCACCGACATCGCTATTTGACCCCTGCTTGGGCCCCTCTCCATGATGCCCACCAGCTGACGGTTAACCTCGCAGAAAGCGTTTTTATAGCCTAAGTTTATTGAGATGCGAGCTGCATCACTTCCCGAAGCTGCCGCCTTTTTACCGGCCTCAATAGGATAAAAATCCGTCAGGAGGTAAATCTTTTCTGTTGAGCGGTCGTTCCTTATCTCCGCTTTTTTCCTGCCGGCTGTCGTCAGGACTCCACCTCCTCCAGATTATCTGTTTCAGTTTTTTTGGATACCCCTCCTCTCCCAGGACTTGAGAGACCTTGCACTCTCTTTCCCTTTTTCTCCTTTCCCTCCCTCGTGCCCTTCCGTATTCGTACCACCGAGGTTCATTGTTTCCTTATAGTCGTCTCAAGGATTTTTTTCTCGCCTGTGGTGACCGCCTCCCCCCCGCTTTGACTCCCCCCTTCCTTCACCCTATTAATCCCCTCCACGACGCCCCCGATCGTTCTTGATATAAGGTTTACAAGCTCTTGCACTCGGCTCCCCTTTCCCCTCCACCCCCGTGTTCTGCGTTGGCATTGACTTTGAGTCCATCGGTACCTAAAGCCTTTAAATTTTTTTTTCCTCACCAGATAGTTTCTCCCCCGCTTATGGTAGCGTGGGCGTCTTTGCCTTTGATATCGTAGCAACGATTCGATTTTTCTTCTCTTTTTCTCCCTCCCCGGGGGGCCTCGATCCGGTATATGGCAGTTTTTCTTTTCTCTATGGCCTCTGCCCCCAGCCCCGTCCACGCCGTCACCGCCCGTACCCCGCTAGAGGGAGCTTGACAGAGTCTTCCACTACGACCGGCTCCGGTTACGATATCAGCGAGTTTTCAGGTCCTTTTCGACATTCCTCTTCTTTAGCCCTCCGATTTACATTTAGGAAGTTTCGTGGAACTCTGGGCACGATGGCCAGGACGTAGCTCCTCTTGACTTTATAAGTCCGCCTCCTCGCGCGACGGCGCCCTCCCTCCCCGAATGTTTGGATTCGCCGAAGGCCGGGCCGATCGTTCAGGGCAGATAGCTGAATTTCTCCTTGCAGTCCCTTCCCCAGGCCATCCTCCTTCCTCCTTCGCTACCTAGCCGTTTTCCTACTTCGGAGTTTGTGAGCCATTTTCTTTGGAGTATGGGTGCTCCCTCTGCCTTATGACCGCCGATGGACCTGGTTGGCTATGTATTCTTTGGGACGCATTCGGTCGAAGTTTTTCCGTCGAGGCTGTCTTTCCCTTTTACCTCCTCGTTTTGTGGGCGAGAGATTGGGCCTCTCACTTCTTTAGCCCCTGCCTTTCTCTTCTCCCTTCTGATATGCCTTCTCCCTCTTTGCCATTGCTGGCTTTTTTGAGGCGCCCTCCCCTCTCGTTCTTCGAGACGGGTTCGCCAATCCAAATTTTTCTTTTGATGATCTCCGTTGCCGTTTTTTTACTGTTTCCTATTTGATGCATGATCGCTTTTCAGTCATTGACGCCCTGAAATTCCCTTCCTTTCGGAGCTCTCCCCTCTCGCCGTGAGGCGCATTCGCTGGGCTTTTTTTTCGCGGAGGAGGACAAACAATCCCCAGTCCGAGTTTACTTCTTTCCCTCTTCCCCTTCTCACGAGCGGCAGACTTACAGAGGAATTTACCTCGCTTCCCGAACTCTGTTTTCCCCTTCATGTTTTCTACCTTCCCTCCCGATCCCTGCGAGCTCCCCTAGGTGACTTTTCTCGGTGCCTCCCTGTATACGGAGCGATTATAGTTGGGTTTTTTCCCCGGTCTTGGATTGTTTGTTGGGCCTAGTTTACAGTCTTTTCTGATCTGAATTAGGGATCGAGGCTCCTCGCTACCAAGCGCACCACACTTTGCGTTGATTTTCCTGAGGATCCTCCAGCCCTAACCGCTTCCATCTGGAGGAACTATCTTTAATTTCTGGGCATGTCAGGTTCTTGACCCTAGATTGCGCATCAAACACCCCCAAACAGTTGAATGTCCAAGATAGATTTTTTTGACCGTTGTTGATCCTCGTTCCTCTGTGGTTCCGAGCGGTCCACCCCTATCTACCTTTATCCTCTCTTTAGCGTATCTCCTTGATGATGTTTGCTCAGGTCTTATCCGATTTTCTCGGGAAACAAAGAATCGTTGACCATCCCTTAGGTCTCGAAGGGGAGCGACTGAGCTTTTTCTCGATCTTCCGCGGCTTCCTCACCTGCTGAAGGACTCGTGAGTTTCCGGATTTCATTATTTTCACGGTGCTACTTCTGCCTGCTAAGTTGAATCCTCCCTGCTTCTTTTGTACTCTGATCGACAACTGATTCCCTCTATGACTCCTCTACCTCTCCCCGCACGATTAACCCCTGGGAATTATTTCCCCTTTGAGTTGATCTGCCTTGCTCATCGGCTGTCCTTCTTGAAGAGCATATTCCAATATTTTCTGAATCCACCCTTGCTTTCTTTTCGTCTGCGTCCGTCCGCTGTGCATCCGTTTGATTCTTTCCCGGGGCTTCTTCCCTGATTTCGGAACGCCACCTTCTCTTCTGGCTCGGAGGCAAGGCTAGATAGTAGATATGATTGACGATTTCTTCGCACTTGCGACCCTATACCGGCTTACGACTCACATGAATCCAACACTTTTTTCGCCACAAGCATGTTGAATTAGACTTTTTTTATCATTCCAGTCTTTTCTCAGAAATCGCCTATTTCCTTCCGAAGTCGAGACCCTATAGAGCCAATTTGGGAGGTGAAGCTTGCCCCCCCTCCCATAAGGGGCCTTTATACGCTATCACCGACTACGACTCACCGACGAATTCTAGATTCCCCGATCTCTTTTTCTTTTCCGGTCGCCCTTTGCTATGTTCAGAGCTTGACTCCTCTCCCTTTCCTCAAGAGGCTCGAAACATTTTTTCATGTTATCACACCGACGGGGTCTTAAGAAGCGTATGCCCTCCCGATATAGACAAATGGGAATGGCCGCTGAGGTTCTCCTCCTATGACATAAACCTTTGAGCTTTTTTGCTGAATGAACATACTTTTTGCTCCTTAAGGGGCCCGTCTCTCCGCAACTTAAAAACGATTTGAGGGATATCCCATAATCTTTTACGCACATAACTCTGACTTCCTGAGGGTGCTCCCTCTCCTTTACGTGTCCCCCCGTTCCCTTAAGAAAGAATCCCATATTCTGCCGGCGTTTTTTGTCGGCAGATCATTACTTGCTGAGATCGCTTCTCCTGCAGTCTGTGGCGATCGGTCCCCATCGGGAAGAAGCTTTAATATTTTTTTTTCCTCCCCCTTTCTCGCTAAAGCTTGACCCGCCGTTTTGATGTCTTGTTTTGTCCGGAGCGACTTCCTTTTCCGTATCATCTCAGTCTTATCTGAAGGTAGAATACCCAGTACTCCCCTCCCCCCTTTTTAATAGACGAAGACAACCCCCGTTTTCTTAGCCTTGTTCCTTCATTTCTCGACGAGCAGGCGAGGGTTGTGAGTTTTAAACCCACTTAGTCGTCTTTCCTCCTTACGAAAGATTTCCCCGGAGAGTCTAGACCCAATCGATTCCTGAATCCCTCTGCCCCTTTGACGGCTCTCTCCGGCATTTCCCCTCCTCTTTCTTTACTCATCGGACATGAAACCTCCCCTTACTGGACGTCAACGGTCACTTCCTTTTGTGGGCGGGCATAATATAGTTGTGTTTTTTGAGAGCTTCTTCCGCCCGTCTTTTATCACGGGCCGTTGGTTTTTCCCCTTTTTCCGGCCCCGACTTGATAGGTTTTTTTTGCCCAGATTATATTTCTCGCGTCTGGAGGGCCCCGCGATTTATCGTGATGAAGAGGGGACCCGACGATGGACTTCCTTTCCGACATCTTTTCAGGGTTAACTCTTTTCTCCTGACAAGAGAAGGGGTGACTGACCCCCTCGCGATCCCCCCTTTCCCCTTTCTCCTATCGTACCATTCTGAACCGCGATCCCCCTCTGAGAATTCCCTCTCAGCGACGACGGTTTTTATCTACCACTCTGTGTTCACGGCTAGTAGCAACCCGGCTAGCACTGCGAGGTGAAGGGGTAGGCATCGAGAAATTGGAAGAGGACAGACAGGTCAGATATAACGTCAAAAAAGGGCATAGACGTCCTTCACATGGTATACTCCCCCTAGAAGCCGTAGCCTTTTTTCGAGAGTGAGTCCGGGATTGTGGCGCAGCAATACTGCCTCTATTAACCCCCAAGAGGAATCCCCGGGCATACTCCAGGCTCCCCCTCCTCCTCTACCGATTTTAGATGAAAACTCCCGGGCTGAGATCAGATCAGCCCTCCCGTGTTTCTCCCCCTTCCCCCTACACACCATCGGCAATATTTAGGGCGGGACGTGACCTGTTTCCCCCTGTATCCCAGGAACCCTCCTTCAGGCCTCTTTTCCTTTACTGTGACGGACCCCCAAAATATTATGACGATTCCTCCCTCTCTCTTTGGGACAGTAGTGTGAGGCCAGGGCCCCACTACCCTTTTGCCCCACCGGTTTTCAGAACCCAAAACCCCCTCACAGATTTTGGGAACGTTCTTTACGACCGCAGATCTTATTGTCTAGTCTTTCCGAAGAGCTTATATCCTTCCAGACTTCTCGTTGGTAACCAGTCCCCTTCTTGAGCCTTTTTCGGTGCCGTGCCCTTTGGTAGAGTCTTCTAAGCCCGCTAAAAAGCCGCGCAGAGCTTCATTTCGCTGTCCGCTCTCTTGTCTGTTTAGTGGTTGCGTCTTTATATAGTTTTCGCTTCCTCCTCCCCTTGAGGATTTGTGAAGGTGAGTTCGACCCCTTCCACCATTTTATTCGTGTGCGTCGCTATGCGTGGCCCTGAAAGCTGGCGGATTCTCTCGCCCTTCTCCCCCCTGCGCATAGGGCACCGTTGTGTGCCAATGTTTCTTTCCCTTCTTGCTGCGTTAAGCTTCCCGTCTTCGTTCCCTGGCGAAGAATTTCATCCCTCCGGCGATTAATTTCAGCCTTTCCTGAAAGAAAGAAAGCCTCACGAAAGCGGTTTCTTTCCCCCCTCACGTCTCTAGCCAGGCGGGACCGCTCCTCCGGACAACCCCCTTTCCTTTGAACCTTTTAGCCAGACCGCCTGTTTGATCGACCCAGCCGTTATTTGGAGCTCCCCGCTTCGAGCGGACCAGCACACGGTTACCCGTCCTTCCCGGCTCACTTTCTTGAGCAATAGGCCAGGTCTGTGCCCCCAGGTGTTTCTGTGCTCCCCGTTTTATTCTTCTCATCACGATTTTGCAGGGATTGTCGACTTCAGCTTTCCCCCCCCCTCTCTCTCCCTCGGGCAGTTCGTTCGAGATTCTCCCCAAGTAATTCTGCTCATTGCCTCCTCGGCCTCGCGAGGTGAATACATTTGCCTTGTCCGCCCGTGATGTCCCAGAGCTAGTTTCGCGCCGGCACGGATTTGTTCTTTTCGAGGGCTTTTTTTTCAGCCGACCCATTTTTATTGCCCTTTTTTCGCAACCCCCCCCCTCATTTTTTCACCTCGCCGCCTCCCCCCTCTCGGTTTTCTGGATATAAGGTGTGAAGAATCGTTAAACCCCGGTCCCCACTTCTCCACTTTACCCTCCCCTCCCAGTTGAGTTTTTTTTTTATGCACACAGTCTAGCATAGGTTTCTCAATCTCCCTTTTTTTTTGCCCACTCTTTTCAGTCTCAGATCGAGAGGTTGGCCGTGGTTTTGAGATTCGTCTCCAATACCCGAGAGTTGATCTCTTTCTCGCGGAGCCTCGATCGGTATTCCTGCTGATCTGTTCCTCTTCCACGACCCTTCCCCGAAATTCCCGAATCGCCACCCCAATCTATCCTTAGCTTTCTCTTCAGGCACGCTCGGAAAAAGAGGCCCGGATCGTCCCTCCCCTAGTCTCCCTTGTTTTTTGTCTATGGTCCTGTGACGTCACCGAAACCCGCGTTCCAGGACTAGTCAGGTCACTCTCCTTTTTTCTCTTTCCCCTCCGGAATGCTTTCGCCTCTTCCATGAATCCTACCCCCTTTCTCGGAATCCTCTTCCGCCGGAACACAGCCAGCGCATGTCTTGAAGCGACGCGCGCTATTCCCGACGACGGTCGATTTCCAGCTCTTCGGGAATATAGGCCCTTCTTCTTAGTCCATTATCCCCCACTTCCTTCCCTGGCGCCTGGCTACGTCTATTCACCATGAAAGACTAGACATGTAGGATTTCAAAACTATCCTCGCGTAGGAGGAGGCCGACCTTCTCCAGAATTCCTCGATGTCAAGGAACTCTTTTATATCTAGGGTTCGACTCATACTTCTTTTTTCCCCTTTCTTGGACA
>Ga0179593_1573139_pt1 | contig 17182 bp, 20 predicted proteins | sample CZODoug2_1_08_16_FD_185931 | JGI IMG/M metagenome (GOLD analysis project Ga0179593, IMG submission 185931) | Vadose zone soil fungal communities from Angelo Coast Range Reserve, California, USA - CZODoug2_1_08_16fungal (PacBio error correction) | ecosystem: Environmental > Terrestrial > Soil >... | reverse complement strand
TCCCTTTTTCCGGCGCATACACCCCGTTGAAGACTCCGTCGCCGTCCCATTTTAAAGGGCACCCACCAAATGGACTTTTTTTTTTTCCCCCTTTTTTTTGCTTGATGTGCGCCCCCCCTTTGAGCGCAGAAGGTTTTTATGGGTTTTCTGAAACTGTTTGCCATTTCGCTCTCAGAAGTTTTACCTTTACGCTTGACCCCTTTACAAAAGAGATCCCCCCCTAAACATAAAGATGGTTCTTTTGAAACCATGCACCCCCCCCCCTTTTGGGAAAAGTTTCCACCCATTAAAACCCCTTTTTCTCAGATAGTGCCCTTAGGCTTTGGATCGGTGCTCTTGGTAGATTTCTCTTCACACCGCAAAAAATCGTTATGTTAATTTCCCTGGACCCGGAAAGAACAGCCAAAACCCCTTCTCCCGGATCATGACGACTTTAACTTCTAAGACCCGTTCCTTTTCTGCAGTTGGTTTTTACGCGCAGAGGACCCTCCCCTTTCCAAGCTGTTTTTAACGGAGTCCTTTGGTATCTCCGAGGAGCACCCACTCTTTTTCTGCGGTTTTTTCGACGCTCAACCCTGTTAAATGGCTATCGGGCTTTAGAAAGTTTTGGTTTTAACCTAAACCCTTCTCAACTTTTCCTTTTCTTCCATTAATTTCGCGTTCAGGAATGACCTCAGGCGCGTTCTCGCGTTTCCTCCCCCGCTAACCTGGAAACTTCCCCGGTTTAGCTTGGGTGATGGTTTGAGATATCTTGGAGATTCCCCCCCCATTGATGAGCCTCCTAGGTTTTTCTTGAACGTAGACCAGACACCAGGGGCCTGGATTTTCGGGGTAGGCTCGTCTTTTCCCCTTGCGCAACTTCCCGTTTCCCCCCTTTTCTCGACTTCATCGCCTCTTCCTCTATACCTTGTCCCCCCCCTTTCTGAAGGACAGCAACTCCCACCATCGTCTCCTGCTGGCACTTTTCCTGTTTTTCTCCTTTTTTGGCATATCTCGAGCGTGACCTTCTCAGCCGATTTTTCCCTGTCGCTGCTGAATTGTCGAGGAGTTCCAGAGTTCTTTTTTTGCGTGGTTCCCGCGTAATCTTCCTTTTCAACAGGTAATGGTCGTGGGGTCATCGCGTCTCTTTCTTTTTTTTTTTCTTTCTTCGGTGCTGAGACGACCTAAGCAGGGCCCAGGTGGGAGGAGTGTTTTCGTCTGGAGCTGAGTGTCTTTCGAGGAAATTTCTGCTATACCCCACCCCCTTCTCATCTAGAAGTCTTTTTCCATGGTTATTTTGGGATTCGACATGCCTCCGACGTGCTCGTTTTCAGTAGGAATTGTCCTCCTCCTCGCTTTGTCCCCCTTTTTCTTTACGAGTTAGCCTTTTGGCCTTTCTGACCGCGATTCTTCGTCACACTGTAAGTATCCCCCCAGATGAGGTATCTCCGATTGGGAAGATTTCCCCCTCTCGCGCCTTTTGCGTAAGTTCTTTTTTTTCCCTTCCCCATCGGCATTTGGGCCCGAGCTCCTTCTTCTGCGAGTTTTCCCCTTTTTTGAGACCACCTTTATCACCCAACGAGTTTTTCGCTTGGACCATGGTCTTTCTTTCCCGAATTGGACCCCGTGGTTTCCCCTTCTCCTTCGCGGGTCAGTAAAAAAAAACAGGCCTGTTTACCTTTAGTGTGACCGTCCCCATTGCTCTCTTAGTAGGAGGGGTATAATTTCCTGGGGCCAACCGGCTCTCTATGTTTTTGGGAGGCTGAGAGAAAAGGGGAATTCCTTCTTCTTTTGCCACCTCTTTGTAAGTGGCCCCCCATTTCCGTTGCAAGAGTGGCCGATTCTATATTTAATCCTTCCCCCTGTTGGTTCACATTCTTCCCCTTTTTTTTTCGCGAGATTCCAGGTGATTTGTTTTTTGAATGAAGCTCTCCCATGTCGAAAGTCTCCCTAAGACAACTAATCCAGGCTATCCAATTTTTCTTTCAAAAAGCTACGACCTACAAGTCGGACATATTGTTTTTCCCCCCCTCCCAATAACAGACACCCCCCAAAAAGAAGTGGGTTATCCCCCTTCGATGAGCCCATTTTAGCTTCTCTCCTTCTTCAGCAGAATCTATCCTTCCTGAACACCCCCCCCACCACCTAAGGTCTGGGCTCAAAGTCACTTCTCGGAAGCGCAGCATTCCCGAGAGGGCCCCCCAACTGCCCCTCTTCCCGCTTGGCCTCTTTTCCCCGATTTTAAGTACACGTCCTCCGCGAGCTGAAGCGTCTGGAAATGTCGCAAAACTTCTCTCGAAGACCTTTGTGATGACTCCTCTTCCGTCGACGAAGAAGACATCGCGTTCCCCCCCCTTCAGTGCCCTCACTCTTGAAAAATCTATGATTGGCAAGGAATACAACCTCGGAGACCAGCCTTCCTTTCATCCAGAAGGTTACTCCTTACATGCAATCCAATGGGGATATGAATTTTTGGGGGGGAAGTCCCTGTAAGTTTTTATGACTTCTAATTATAAGACCCTCTCGATCGCCCCCCCTCCAACCCTTTTCATGTACTTGGAAGTTACGAACGTGCTGCCGGATGACCAGAAGCTGTCGCGCCCCCCGATTTTTTTCCCTTTACATGGGTACGTCGCTGTTCATGCCACTCCTTACTTGATGAGGGACTCTTATGGAAATCCTCGCTCTGCTTTCATACAGCCCCCGCCGCGATTGTGATTCCTCCCTCTATGCCAAACATTGTGGGGCCTCCTCTGACGTCCAAAACCACCCGTGCATTTATTGTTCATTTGCTTCCCTCAAACTCAGTGACCTTGTAGGGTCTCCTTTCAGCTCTGAAGTCGCTCTGGCCTGACTTTAGAAAGCTGCTGGAACCCGAACTTACCTTTTCCTGCTCACTCCACTTTTTCAAGTTAACGAAACCAACAAACTCCCTCCTTAAGCTTCTCGGCTTTCCCCCGTGCGACAAAAACTGAACGGGCCCAGAAAGGATCTTCCTCGAGGGGACCCCTGTCCGGGGGAGAACTTCGCTCCCGGTTGACCGAGAGTAACGCGGCCCGATCCTTCACGGAAATTACTTTTAAAACTCTGTCGTTTTTAATTTCACCACAACCCGGGGAAAACCCGTTTTTTTCTTTTTTTTGTTACGAGAACATTTACACCCGAACGTTTGTGTCTCCGTCTTTCAGAACCTTTTTGTCTTGATACCCCCCGAAGGGCACGTCCCAGCGATGTTTTTTCCCCACTTTTCCTTAAAAAACAACTGCCCGCTCCGAGGTCTTGGTTGCTTCGTAAACACACCTACTTGGCGGGCAGTCTTGCTCCTCATTAATTTTAAAGAGTGTTGGAGATCCGTCCAGGCGAAGTCCTCCCCCCCTCTCCAAAGGCCTACCTGAAAAGATCTTCTTTCATTGATGTTTTTTCCGGAATTGTTGGGTTACTCAGGGAGTCGCTTTTTAGCGCGACAATCCCTTTGTTGTCCAGCTTCCCTGTACTGTAAATTTCTGAGCGACATTGCCCCCCTTTCCATAAACTGCATTCCAACGTATAATGTCTCCCACTGGAAAGCGAAACAGCTTTCGTCACATACTTCGCCATCCTCCTTTTTTCCAGTGGTTGTGTGCCGTCTCCAACAATTTCCCCTTCGCCCCCATTAGTTTCTCGGACGGAGATTGCCCGTGTCTGAACTTGCGCATTCCTCATTGTCATCCTTTTGCGAGAGCTTCTCCCCAAAGTCGCAGACCTCCTCGTCACACTGCTTTGGAGAAGAAAATTTACTTTCGGGCACAAAACCACCCTGGAAAGTTTTTTTAGCGGGTTGGCTTGGGAGCAATTCTTGCATTTCCACTGTTGCGCATGTTCAGTTCCTTTCTTATTAATTGTCCCTGTCGTATGTTATGTACGGCCACCGATCCCGCTTTGACCCCAGCTTCGACCTCCACTCCCCTAAAGCTTTCTTACAGACATTCCTTGTTCGAAAAAACTGCAAATGTGAAACTTTCATAAGCTTCCCTTATAGTATCTCTGACTGATGCGAAGTTTCGGTGACCCTCCTTTTCCCGAAGGTCAGCATTACCAAAAAACCTTGTTGTTATTTCCCCTGGAGGGACGTGGACTGTTTTTTCCACGAAGACAACGCTCCCGGGTCGAGGAAGAAATGGGTTTGAATGTAAATTTACTACCTTTCAAGCACCTTTACAGTCTTTTTTCATGTTTTTCTTTCCGCGGGGAACAAAGAACTTTACTTTCGCTGCCCCGTTTTGAGCCGGACTTCTTTTTATCAGCTTTGCCCAAACGCTGTTTCCACTTGAAGAAGACACACCTGGTTCCTGGAAATTGTCCCTATCGTGGAGTAAGTCCGTTGTTTCTTGTCCCCCCTCACCGGAATTTCCGTGCCAGAGTTTAATTCCAGTGTTTTGACCTTTCTAAAGGAAGGTTTTTTCACCTACCCTGAAATGATAACAGATGGCTACCTTCAACCCTTTTTCGAAGGTATTTTCCTATCTGGTTCTTGGGGGGGTAGTCCCGAAACCCCCATCAACAGCCTTTTTGACCTTCCCGAAACCTGCTCCTGAGACCTGTTCTGGAGTTCAGGATTCAGCTTCCCTCCCCTTCTCCAGTTCCCACTCATCTCTTTCCTCCATGTCTTAAATTGAGTTTCTGAATATATACCCCCATCGTCCTTGTCTTGTTTTTTTTTCCTCCCCGTTAGCTTTTTTCTTCTTTGGTCTGCTTTGCTCTTCCCCATTGATAGACAGATCTGCGGGTCCGTTTCTGCTGATGCCTCTATGGCTTTTTTCCTCCCGAAGCTTCCTCGTGGCAGGACCCGTCTAGGGAACCCCTGCTTTAACCCTTCGTTGAGCTCGCGACCTTCCTATTGTCCAGCTTGCCTCGAAGGAGGGAAGATGGGCTTGCCGGGGGATGGCGGTCTTTTCTTGGCGACCCCTAAAGTGCCCGGTGGAGGTTTGTTGATCGATCTCTCCCTCTGATTGCGAATGCCCTCAAAAAGGAAAGGGACTTCTCGAAGTCCACCATATCCCATTCAGTGTCTTTACAATTTGAAAACCCTCCGCTTCGCCTTCGACCTTTTGAAGTAGGCCTCCTATCTTTGCCAATAGTCTCTCTCGGCAAAAATGCCTTGGTAAGGACGTCTTTCCTGCCTAAATGTAGTTCTTTATGCTTATGTCTTTTTTTTTTCCTCGAGGGGTGTGGGGGCATTCCCCACGATCTCTTCATTCTTCTTCTCTTCCCGGTTCTCCTTCACAAGCGACATATGAACCTTTTGTTGTTGAAAGACGATCGTCTTCTGGATAGCCCCCTCTTTCTTTTTGAGCGGTGGCCCATGCCGTCGTCGCGACGTCCCCGTAAGATTATTTCTTGGAGCTCTCTTTCTAACCCAACTGTTTTTTTTTTTTTGGCTGTCTTCCGTTGAGAAAGATGTCCGCCTTATTTAGAGGTTTTTATACCTGGTCCACCCCTCCCTGTTCTTCTCGGTCGTTTGCCGAAAAGGTCCTTAAAGGGGTATAATGTCCTCTCACTTGAAACACGTTCCCTTTCCCCATCCCTTTCTCCATCTCTTTTCGGGTGGCATCGTTCTCCTCCGTTTTGTTGTTCCTCTCGATGCCACCTCAAGCGAGTATGGTGAGTCCCTGGAGTTATTGGCCCTTCCTCTTCCCTCCCCCTTAGCCAGTGCTTCTCGAAGTTTCCAGTTCCTCTTTTGTGAACATCCTCAGGACCCCCTCCTCCGACCCCCATTCTTCCTGTCACACTCCAACCTCCAGGCATTTTTTTATTCGTCCCGATGAGAAGGCCTCCCCTTTCGCGCTCTTCCCTTTCCTACGCCTCCCCCTTCTGTCTTTTCCCAGAAGTGGTCTTCTCAAGCCCTCTGCCGCGTCATTTGAGAGCTGTACCAAACCTTGCCAGGTTCCCTTTCGCTGGACGGCCTCCCCCACATCTTCTTTCTTTTCTCTTTTTTACCTTTTTAGACTCATAGAAGATGACGTTCTCTTTAAAGGTATAACTCTTATTACGCCATCTTGGTTTTCTCCCGTTGAGACGTTTCTCCAGAAATCAGGTCATTCCCCCACTCACCCCCCCCCCCCCCCCCCCCCCCCCCCCCCCCCCCCCCCCCCCACCCCCCCCCCCCCCCACCCCCCCCCCCCCCCCCCCCCACACCCCCCTGTTAAGCGAACCCTCTTTCCCCACCTTGTCCCTTAAGTCAACCCTCGTGCCCCACTATAAAGACGAGGTTCAGCCCTTTTTCCTAGTAAATCGTCAAGCCTATTCCCCGTGTTAAGGATCTTCGTGAAAGGTCCGTGGGAGAGCCCTGCAATACTCCGCATCCTCAAGACGCACCCCCTCCACTGGCCTTCCCTTTAAGAATTAAGAACAGGCCGAAAGATTTACGCTCCTTTTCGAGATGCTACGACACCCTCCCTTTCATTCGGCTCCTATTGAATCAGAATACCGATTTCATGCTCAGCTTATTCAAGCCAAGATTCCCTCTCCCCTTCTTTCCAGAACCCCCCCCTCTAAAAAAGCTCCGGAGGACCCCCCCCCCCGTCAGGGTTACTAGGACCCCTCCCGCCAAACCTTTTTCCCGCGTCCGATACAGTCAAACCCAAGGAAGGAAATCAGTCCTTTCCGATTGTTGGTTCTTCCAGAAACTTCAAGCATTAGGGCCTTCTGAAGAAAGTATTAGTGATGAGTCCCTGGATTCTGAAGACCCCTTCAATGGAATCACCTCAATATATGCCGAATCCCACATAAACTCCTCCCAAAAACTCTTTTCGCATGACCCAGCCTAGGAGAGAAACCCATGCAAACCAATAAATCCCATCACGGCTTTACAGGTAAATTCCCCCCGCGCCGTTTAGCATTTCCAGGTAAAAGCGCTTCCCAATCCGTTAACCCCCTAGACCTCCATTAACTTGGAACCATTATGGCCTTCAAGCCTCTTCCCACAGTGTTCACGCCCCCTTTCAAGAAAAGTGTTCTCTTAGTAGAAAAGTTCCCCCACAGTCTTTTGGGTGTTTTTAATACCGCATCTTCCACCCCTTACCGATGTCCCCCCCTTCAGCCCTCGGTTCGCACCCCCCCGTGCCCGTTTAGATCCTTTCCCCTCCAACCTACATTTCGGCCCTTTCATCTTGGGCCGTTGCCAGGTAACGCAGGGAATAATCTTTTTGGATCGTTGCCTCTTCCGGTCCTGCTACCCCACTTTCAGCTTCCAGATCTGAGAAATTTTCCCTTTTTTCCTTTCCAAAGGTTCGTTTTTCGATGGGTGATTTTCTTTAGGGGGTGTGCGAGTTCTATAGCACCTTCCTTTTAAAGACTTTAATGTAACAGAGCTTTCCCTCAGTTGGTCCCATAACCTCGGCAAATTCTTGCAGCCCCCACTGGAAAGCGTTCGCGTTTCCAAAGCCTTCTCCTTAAGCCCTTTTTTCGTTGTTGTGAATCTTCCACATTTTTTTCCCCCCCCCTTCTTTGTCGCCGTGTCTTCTCCCCTCTCTCTTTTCCTCTCTTTTTCGAGAGTATGCGCCCCAGTCCAGCCACACCCTGCTACCCACTCTCTTTAGTCTCCATTCGCCTTTTGCACCCCCACACCCCCCCCCCCCCCCCCCGGTTTTTTGCTCCGGCTTTTTCTGTGACCGAAATTATTTTCTTAAAGTGAGGAGCCCTAAGGTTTCTTCAGTCTGCGCAGTGTTGCATTTCGCCGAATATTTCTCCTTCCACAGATTACTCCCGCCCCGAGCCCCCCTTTCCATAAGCTGGTTTATATTCCCCAAGAACCAAGTACTGTGTTTCCATGAAAAAACTCCACCTGAACAAATTTTTTCCCTCCTTCGCCTGGCCTTGGTAGGTCTCCTTCCCCTTCCCATAAAGATCCCCCCATTTATTAAAGGCGTTCCCTTCTGCCGAACTTTCCAAGATGAGAAGAGTTCTTCCGAACCTTATTTGATTTCCCTACGTCTCTCCCCCTCCGTCCAGCTCCCGTTGTTTTTCCCCTCACGAGGCTGGACCCCTTCCTCATGACTTGTGGTGTCTTTTTAGTGATGCTGTGTTTCTCAGCACAAACCTCTTCTGACCGCACTAGACGACCCACCAAAAATGCAGTGGATTCGGCCGCTTCTATATTTTTAGCCCTTTTTGTGAACCCCAGGGATTCTCCCTTCCGAGTTTTTCAATTCCCGGCGTAAGGGAACATGACCTCTGGACCGACTTCGTCCAACATGATACCCCTTCTCCCCAGGTAACGCATGATGGTACACGATTACTGGCTTGTTTCGCGCCTCCCCTGCTTTCTGAAAGAGTTTTTTGGTGGGGGTAGTTTTTCCCCCCCCCCCACTTCCTTCCCCCTGAGTCCCTCCTGGAGCTTTGGCTTCCGTTCTGTTCTTACTTTCGCCCTGGAGGAACAATTTTCCTCCTTCCAGCAGCAGCTTTCCGGCTTCTTACTTTTTTTCTCGCAACGCCCCCCTCAGTCAGTCTCTCCGGGCTGGTTTGTGTATTGGAGCGCGTTTCCTTCTCTTCCTTTTTTTTTAGAGGGCTTCCTCGCCCATCTCTTCTCAGGTTTTACCTTCTGCTGAAAGGTTCGAGCGTCTTTTTGGCTCAGAGTCCTCCCCACCTTCTCTGCAGTTTCTCCCCAGAGATAAGATTTACCAGTATTTTTTTTTCTGTGTAGAGAAAGTTTTTCCCTCCCTCTTCGTCCTTCAAGCCTCCTGTTTTGGGGGGTTGTGGGGGTTGGTTGTTTTTCGTCGACCTTTTTAAGGAAGTACTCGGGCCCAGGTGGCTTCGGGGTTTTTTCGTCTTTGGAGGGCCTTATGTGCTCGACACTCCAGGTAGAAGATCTCCGGGGACCCCCCCCCATGAACTCCAATGGGGGTGGGATATTGAAAAAACTGGTAAACTGCTTTTTCTATGGAGAATAGGTTCTTTTTTAAGTACTCCCAATCTCATTATTGTCACAAGTTGAGGCAATGCCCTTCTGAAGAAGATTGTCAGCGATATGGCCCCCCTAAGGCATACCCTGAGTTTACTCAGGTGGGGCGACCGTAGAGAGATAATCGAGGAAGATTCTTTACTCCGGTTATTTTTCCGCTCCTTCGAGAGTTTTGTCACCCGAATCTTGCATGTTTTTAAAGAGGGATTTATTTCCCCCCTAAAAATTACTTTTTTTTTGTTTTCCCCCCCTTTCTAGCTCGCACTTCTGAGCGCGTCCCTGGAGTCCTCAAATAGCCCCGAATAATCCGGTTTATTTTTTTTTTGATTGTACTTTTTTTTTGCTCTGATGTTCCGACCCCCTTGCACACGGTATGGGCGTCCTGCTTTTTATGGGCACCCCAGTTGCTTTTCTTTTCCTTTCCTTGAGAGAATTTCCCCCTTCTTTTCTCAAGGTCTCTTGTCCCTAAATTTCCAACACTTCCCTTAACGGCATAATCCTCCCCCCCCTTGACAGAGGCTCCCTATCTCTCTCCCCCGTGTTGTTTTTTGATCCTCTGCCCCTCAAGAGCGTATGGCAGAGAATTCCAGTTTCCCCTTCTGACGTTTCTATACATCTTTCTCAAGTGCAATTTCGCTCCCCCTACCCGCAGACTGACCCGTTTTTTCATGGGGTTTTCCCTCCTCTCGATATAAGACCGACCCCGGGCGGAACACCGTCACGGTTCCACTAAAGAAACAAACAGGCAGGTTTTTCTTTTCTCCGGTGCCCTAACACGCTTTCGTCCCCTTTTTCGCACGGAAGTATCCGAGGTATTATTTTTCCCCCCCCCTTGTTTTCAAACTCCTGCTCAGCTTAGCGGCTGTCCCCCCACCATGCTCTTTTTCACCTCAGCGTCTTTCCCTCACCTACCCGGAAGCCATCACGCGAGTCTAGAGCGCCTCTGGACCCTTCTCCAAATCGGACCTTCTTCCCCCCTGCAATCTGCCCCTTTTTGAGCGGCCAGAGCGACGAATTTCTCACGTAGTGCCTCCCTTTATATTGGAGCAAATCTCCTCTTTTGGCAATGCCCCCCCTTGCGACCAGCCCTTTTTCTTTTTCAGAATCCACTAATGAAATCCTGGGATATGACTTTTGGGCAACTTTCCCTCTTCGGCACTTCGAGTCCCCCCTCTAGCAGAATTCCCCTCCTCCATTTCAAGACCTTCCCCATTCCCTGATTTTTTCCTGAAGAATTACGGACCAGTTCTTCTTTAACTTCCCCGGCGTCTCTGACCCCCAAACCTTTCCTCAACCCCCTGGGTTTCCCATCGGCGATTCCAGCTGGTTCATTCCCAATAAGATCCGTTCTCTTGATCTTATGGCCCTCCCTCCCTTTTTTGCTCTCCCTTTCCTTTTTCCAACCTCGTTTTCCTTCATGTGCCCTTCATTAAAAAAAGGAGACCGCTTCGCGCACAGTCCCCCTCAGGCCTCCTCTTGGGCTTTCCCTTGAAAATTCTTCGGGAATTAGAATGATTATCCTTTCGCACCCGAAAGATACGAGTCTTAGGCATGGCCCGCGCCCTCTTCATCCCTTCCTTTTCTTCAAGTTCACTCAAAACAACTACTTTCAGGACCCGGCCCTCTTTTTGACCCATTCCACCAATCCCCCCTTCACGTACGTTCCCTTGCAAGAGGTTGTCTCATGTGAGGTAAACCTCTTTTCCCTTCAGGCTTCATTCCCCCATGAATTAATGTGCCCCCCCGTGAGTACTCCCTTTTTGGTTAACACCGTCTTCCCGACCCTAGTTCCAGACCCCTTCTTGTTGATTGTCTTAAAGTTAAGAACCCTTGGGTGCAGCTGACTAGGCCCCCCTCTTCATTTCTCCCCAGTCAGCTCTCCGGTAGGTTCCGCTCGCTCGTTAAAAAAACACCTTTCCTTTTCGGTTTGGGCGTCCGCCAGTCCCCCCCCCCCCTTGCATCCGCCGTTTTTCTGGTCAGTGCCTCCCCTTGAATAAAGATTTTGGATTTTTCTTCGGCGGAGTCAGGAGAGCACGATCTCTCTTAATACCCATTTTCATTTTCCCTCTCACCAAAGGAATTTTTTTTTTCATAGGGAGTTGTCGCGAGCTTTTTCCCAAATGGCTGTTGCCGAGTACATCGGTGTATTTTCCATTCTCGAAATCCCCCTCATAACTGAAATGTGGCAACTTCACTAAAGCGTCCCCCCTCCTTCCAAGCAAAAAATCCGGTCTCAAGCCTTTTTGTGATGGTTCCCACCCTTAGAACTAAATAGCATTTCTTTCTACTAATTTGCAGTGTATGCCAGCCTTAATAATATCTTTATACCTTCAGTTGTTGTTGTTGTCTCTTCTCACACCCGTCTTTTTCCCCACACTTTCTTTCGCACACGATGCGATTCTTTCCTTTATAGGGCACCACCCCCGGGACAGCTTCTTTTAGGGCTTTTTTTTTTTTTTTGGTCCTTTGTTTTCCGCAACAATTTCTTCTTTCCAGTGTGAGACATGCATAGGTGCAAAGTTCAGTTCTTGCGCAACTTTTTCTCCTTCTAATTATTTCCCCCCCGATTCTCCATTTGGACGAGTTCTCCCCCCAAATACACTAAAGCTTTTGAAACCTCTCAACCCAGCCCCCCCTCCCTTTTGTTGAACCCTTTACCCTCCCCTTTCCAGATTATTGTCATTTTCCCAGTTGGGATCGGTGACTTTTTGCTAGCCTTAGAGACGGCCCCTTTCCCCCCAATCCGGTTAATTGCCCGAAACCTGCAAAGCTGTCCCGGAGGATGCCGAACCTTTTTTTTTCCTTTAACTTTACTCCTTCCATCACGTTATACCTTTCCCTCCTCGAGCGGATCCTGCAACTGACCTTCTTGAGACCCGGGTCCTCCGGGGGATAGTGTTTCTGAACTTTTCCGCTAGACGCTCAACCCCCCTTTTTTTCAATTGATCTTTCCTTTGCCTCGGGTTGGTTGTCACCCATCCACCCCTTTCTTCTTCACCGTCCCATCTTTTTTTTTGAAATTAATGAGACAGCTTTTTTCATGACTTTTTTTCTCTCTTACCTCCCCCTCTAGGTGGGAACCCCTTTAGAATGAGGGGCCGGGATTTTTTTTTTTCGCGCCCCTCATTGATGAGGCTCCCGCTTTGTGTTTTTCGTGCCCTGTGGAAAACATTTTCCAAGGAAGTCCCCTTTTCCTTGGATTTTAAGGCTCCAGTTTGACACTAAAAATTTTTCAAGTGCCCCCTTTTCCGCGAATTTTTTTTCCGGTTTTTTCCTCCATGTCTCACTGAGTTTCCCCCTAAGAACACTGCCATTTAAGGAATGATGCTCCCTTCTTTGGTTGTGTACCCTCTTTCTTAGCCCTTTTTTTTTTTGTCCTCGGAGGCCTTCTCCCCTTTTGATATCTAGAGGGTGGGGACTTTCCTTGATCCTTTTTAGATAGATTTCCATAAGAGTCTTTGCGTAATAGGTCTGAACCGGAATGACCAGCTCCTCATCGAAGACTAAAAGGTAATTTTTTCTTTTTGGCGTAACTCTCCCAATTTCTCTGAGCTATCCCCTTTCACTCACCCCCCCTGCGGGGTTGCCTCTAGTTTTTCCCTTTGAGTCGTCCTCAGGAGATTCCCCCGTGACCATGTTGGATTCTGTGTTTTCTTCTCCCTCGATTCCCTTTCGGCCAGGGCATCTCCCCCCCCAATTACCTTTCTAATGATAGACTTCCCCCCCTTTTCTATTTTGGCTTTCAGTGTCGTCCCCTAACCCCCCTTATGAAACTCGAAGGGATTTAGCCTCCCTACCGAGTCTAGGCCCGCTCCTTCTTTCGGAAAAATATTCTCGTTCTCTTCAAATGACTTTTTTAAGGAAATAACTCTTTGATTTCCCCTCTTTCCGTTAAATGTATATAACACCTTTTTCCCTTTATGCTTCTCCGAGTTTCCCAGTTCCAGATCTTCTATTCAGCTCGCGACATTTGTAATTCCCCCTATGGACTCTCCCCCGATGACCCCCAAATATGTTTTTGGTGGTCCCCCCCGTCCCTTTAATGACTTTCAAGTCTTGACCGCCCATCCTTTCCATAAATCCGGATTTAGAGTCGGCGCCCAAGTTTCAGATCTTCCCCTGGGAGTAATTATACTTCCTCATGCCCCACAACCAGTGTCTTTCTTGACAGTTTTTCTCATTAGCAATGGTCCTTTTCGAGTAGTAGATTTTTGTATACTCTTTCTCCAACAGTCTCTCTTTATCTTAGGGATTCTCCCCTTGCAATGGATCTATGGTTAGATTCCTTCCCCGGGGTGTCAGAACGCTCCTTAATGCTAGGATACATACCTTACCGATGTCGACGACTTTTTTTTACACCTTCCCCCGGTGGTTGTTTTAAGAGATACCCTTCCCCTCTGGTCTCGCCCGAGTCCTTCCTTGGGCGACGTGCCCTTGTCATCCATAATCCAAGAAGTGAAAAGCCCCCCCTCAGTCCCCTCCTAACAGGAGATCCCCCCCCCATAATCCGATAAAAATAGCAGCTCCAAGATATCGGAAATTCGCGAACACGCAAAGGCGAAATTGACACTCCCCCAACCACCCGGCGTTGCCGTTTATCGTCGCAAGGAGAGGGTCCCCCTTTCCATAAACACTTGGTCGCTCTAGAGCGAAAAGGGTCTCATATCAAGTAAGGAGGCCGTCTACCCAACAACTAAGGGGTGTTCAGAAAAACCAAGATGGGTAGCGTCAGGTAGAGCCTTCCAACACGGACCCTGGTTCCTATGTCTGGCCCTTATTCCCCCATAACAGGTTTTCCCGTAAAGTCCTTACAGTAATCTTGCTGACAAGTTTGGAACCCTGCCGCCCCCCCCCTAGAGTCATACCGAATAGTGTGGGAGGAGAACAGTTTTGAGATGCTCGCGATAACATCGCTTTTAGGAAAAAGGCCTTCTTATTGGACTAGGGACACCCCTCTTCGCTTGGAAGGCCAGAAGTCTCCCCCGCAGGCCATAAAGTTTCCCAACTAAGGCCCGCGATCGGGCCTCCCCTTGGAAGAGCCAGAGACCCCCCGGAAAGTCCTTGATCACGATGGGGGGGGTCAAAGGATCAAGAGAGCATCGTAACTATTCTTGAGATTGAACCCTAACCCAAGAAGTTCCCTCCCGAGATCCAAATCACTCCCCAAACCCTTAAAACCGGGCGCACTGTGCTCCTTGGCCACCACTCCCGTCAGCAGACTCCCGATCACTGTAGCGCCCCACCTATACCTAATGGGTGAAGCCTATTCCGATTTGTGGAAGGAAACTCAGAACTGGACTATTATTCGCAAGCCATATCCTGCCGCTTGCCTCCTCAAACCAGCTCTCTGCAGAGGGGCCCGCTTAGGAGCTCCTCCCAAGGACTCAGAAGCGACTACGAGCATTAAACCAACCCTCTCCTTACCGTACTTTCTTTTGCAGTTGCGTGTAGAGACCCACTTTGATCGGTTCGCCTCAAGACATTCTCTGAAGTCGCTGCTCCTACTGGAGAAGGTTGTTGGCGAAAGTTAATAAAGAAGATCTCGAAATTCCTTGCAAGGGGGCTCAATTTATGGAAAATGGAAAGACCAAACCCCCCCCTTCCGTACTGCTCAGCAATTGTTAGGGCCCTTCCCAAACCTTTCCCAAAAAATTTTTGAACCATCCCAAGGAAAGTAACGTCCGGAAGGAAGACGGGGGTGAAACGCTGGAAAGGAAGACCGGAATCGAAGCAAATTCTTCTTTTTCCAACTCTGTCCTTAGAACCTCGGTTACACCGTTTGAACGAATATAGACATCCCTTTTCTTAGTCGCGGAAAGAAACAGCGTTGTTGGATCTCCCACGTACTACGGGTCACCAAAAGTCCCTTCCCAGGTCGCGTTCGTCCCCAAAAACACGTTCCGTTCTTTGCGGAGTAGTCCCAAGGGCAATCCCTTCTCTCGCGGTGCTGTCCGTTGCCTTCCCCGTGAACGATTTTTGGATCGTTTTTTCCCCGGAGGCCCCTTGGCTAGCCCCCCACCGATCGAGCCCACCGATCTGTCTTTTTCATTTGCTCATTTACCCCGGCCTGTTTTGTGATCTTTTACAAGCTTGGAGTGTCCGAGGTTCCTTCACAAAGCGTACATCGTTGTAAATCCTAGTCCTTTCCTGCTCCATGAACCTTGAGCCCCCCCTCTTTTTCACTTTTCCACCTTTCTCCTTGTCTCCCACTGTTGACCCAGTTGCGCCCAAGAATAACCCGACGGATCCCCGAACTTTGTTCCCCGAAGGACTTTGAGCGACTACGTCGTCTGCGCAGCTGCAGTGTTTAGACTTGTTGAGAACTTTTTCTCCCTCTAATTTTCGAGCTTCTCCCCCCGTCACACACGTCCAAGCTACGTCTCTACACGATGCGATTTTCGCGTGACCCCGGCCACCCCACCCTGACAGGCCGTTTGCGGAGAATGGCTTTTTTGATGTGCGCACTTTTTTCCCGCTGCACCTCGCCAGGCTTTGTGCGCCCCTGTTTTGTCGATCTACTAGACCAACGTTTCCGCTGGAACCTATTTGGGACGATCCCCACAAGTCCGAGGCCCATATAACCCCGCCCACAATCCTGGTGCACAGTTTAAAAAAGGCCAACTGAAAATTGCGCAGCGTAGTAATTTTCCTGGGTTGCTGAGCCTTAGACGGCGGCATCCACGATAAAAAAATCGTTATCAGGCGGTCCTTTGAGGCCAGGAACGTTTTTTCCTTTTTTTTTTTTTAAATGTAGTCCTTTACGACTACGCCAGATCCGTTTTGGGAAAGTGTGTTTTTTACTCCCCCCCTCGAGGAGCAATGGCCTCTTTTTTTGAGCGGAGTGCCTGCTTTATATCCGCTGCACAACAAAACTTTCTCTGACCTTCGACGAAGACGCCTCCCCCCTTTTCTTCTTGGGCTTGTTCTCTCTGGCGTGAATCCCGTTGTGAACCTCCCCCCTTTTGCTCTCCTTTCCAGAGTTTTCTCAAGTGCGTAGTGGATATTCCGGCTGGACGCGTTTACCGGCTGCCACCCGGTTTTCCGGAACCCTTACGGTGATCGATTCACTTGTGCGCTGGTTTTTCGCCAAACCCTTTTTAGCGGCTTCCCTTTTGTTGTTTTTCGTGACTTCACCAATTTAAGAAAAAGCGAGGGACTTCGCTGCTGGTATTCCGGCTTTGGCCTCTGCGTTTTTTTCTTCATAACCCTCATGAAGAAGCAGCGACTGAAGAGCTTTCCCATCCTAACTTGAGTTTTTTCTCCTCCTTAACGAGTAAGAATGATGGCCCGGGGGATCGCCGCGTTTCCTGAGTATAATTTTCTTTTTCTGGGCCTAGATAGCACACATCGATTCCCACAAAGGGTTTTTTTTTAGGGGTGTACATGTTTGCGGGAGACTAGAGGAGGTGCTAAGGCTCGCCTGATCCTCTCTTTCCAGGACTATAGGTTTTCCGCTTCCGTCTCCTTTTTTTTCGTGGGGCATCGCGCCTCCTCGTACAGCCTGGTTTTTTCGTAATTCTTCCTTATCGCAGCCTTGCAGTTTTGGGTTTTTTTTTTATGGGATCAGAGCGATTGCCTATATATGGAGGGCCTCCACTTTACTAGATTCTTTGCCCAACCCTTTCCGTCCTGGCGAGGCCTTGGCGATTTATACCGTAAAAGAAGGTTTTGATGTGTCTGGTTTTTTGACTGGCTCCGTCATTATGATTGAATAGTAAGGTTAGCTCGGTTTTTTCCAATGCCTTTAAGGCCGTTTTGTAGGAGAGATTGTCACGATACCGTAGGTAACCCCGCTGGTATGCTCCTCCGAGTTGTGGAGACTTTGGCGACATTTCCCCCTAGAGCGATGACTGCTGTCTTCACGGGTTTTCCGACTGCCAGAGACATATTCCGGGAAGGCCTGAAGTCCGCCTCTGACGACCTTCCCCCAGTCTTGTGAAGAACCCCCCTTATTGGTTTCACCCCAATAAATAAGGGTTGGACCTCTCTCCAGGGGAAGCGACTCTTCTCTGAACCCTCGGATTCACTTAGTAAAGCACCTTAGATTTGAGTCGGGAATAACAAACTTTGAATGGCGTGTGCCCTTGAGCAATCTCCGCTTTAGGTCTTTTAGGTTTTGTCCCGGCGTAGATGGGCACCCTCGCCTGGTATTCTTCTCTGGCTTCGCGACATTCCAAGGGCTAATTTTTTACTTGTCACCTTCATCCCCAACATCTCGTCCTGGACTATCGGATCCATACGCGCCCTTTCCCCCCTCGGTGGCCG
>Ga0179593_1472739_pt1 | contig 17182 bp, 19 predicted proteins | sample CZODoug2_1_08_16_FD_185931 | JGI IMG/M metagenome (GOLD analysis project Ga0179593, IMG submission 185931) | Vadose zone soil fungal communities from Angelo Coast Range Reserve, California, USA - CZODoug2_1_08_16fungal (PacBio error correction) | ecosystem: Environmental > Terrestrial > Soil >... | reverse complement strand
TCGCGGCGGTGGGCGGCTATTGCTGGGAGTTCTTCAGACCGGTTGTTTACGTTTTGGTGCGATCGTTCCATTCCTTTTCTAGGAATGAGGCCTTGCGGACTCCGCCTTTTTTGGTGTCCAAAACCTTCGCCGACCTTGTGCTCTATTGGGCCAGCGTCGGCCTTACTTCCAGTCCTCTCCCACCAAATTTGACCTTCTTTGGAACCTCCGGTATGCGCATGGGCGCGTCAGTAAACTCCCAGAAGTTCTCTTCCACTTTTGAAGAACGAGTCTTCTAGAATTTCTCCCGCGGGCCCTGAGAGTGACTCGGGCCTTTTGACTGGTTCTCGCGTGCTTCCGGGACCACCTCCTTTGCAACGGTGACAGATCTTAAGACCTGTGCCCCCTTTTTTTTTTTGCTTCGGACCTCGTTCTGTTCAACTCCCCATTCCTAATCGTGGTTCCCCCCACAATAGGCCTCCATCTGCCCGGCGGTCGATCCCAAGGTCTCTTTGTGCATTTGTATGCCACCCCCTCTCCGAACATGTCCTCTTCGGCAGGAAAGACCATCCGGCGGGATTTGGCTCCCTCTTGGGCGAGCTTTATCCAACCAGTCACCCCTCCTGATTTGTTTGCCTACTCGGAAGATTCCTTTTTGACACTAAGACGTTTGACATAATCATCGGAAGTTCACGCCTTTATTCTTGGCTCTAGTCCCGCCTGGGTTCGTGCATTCTCCTTGGCCGCGCCCTTGTAACTGGTCTCCCATGGTCTCCTATCTTTCTTTTTTGGCTTGAGAGATGATGTTTCATCCGCGGCCCAATGCTTTTTTCGGCGCTAAAAGGCCCCCCGAGATATATCTTGGATGGAGATTCCCATAGCCCATCTTCCAACAGTTTCTATCTTTGCTTGTGTCCCATAACTTCCCCCCCGTCCCCTTTCTGCCACTTGTGAAGAGAATTGACACGAGAAGGTCCAGTGTGTGATTTTTCCTGCGGCTCAAAATTCGACTCTCCTTCACACTTAGGATTAGCTCCTCTCTTGCTTGCTTCGCCTTGATAGGCTTCCTTTTTCAAGGCGCCACTGCCAGAGAGGATCTACAATTCGTTGAGTGAACTCTCTGCTCCCCCCAAGGTTCATTCTGAGTTCCCATGACGCGGAGGCTCAGCTCCCGTTTCGTAAAAAGTTTTGGTTATTGCTCGCCGATGAGGTGCGCGGACCTGGTTGCGAGCTCCTTTGTCTCACCCGGATTTGAAGCTTTCTTTTTCTCTCAGGCTGTACATCTAGGCCGTTAACCAACCTTCTGTCTTGAAAAGGTCGACGAAACTCCCCGATGGTTAACCTGAAGACAATGCACCTTTACCCAAACATGCCGCCGCTATGCGTTTTTCCCTTCGTAGAGGCGGTTACCTCTTTGGGTTTTGTCTAAATTTTAATGTCTCTATGCCCGCACTATCCCTTTAGTTCAGGTTGTTTTCGTGAGTGATGGGCTTCCGTGAATTCTGTAGTAACGACTTTGCTCTTAGCCTCTGGCGCTTGCTGGACCTTCAAAAATCCCGGATGCCTGTGGTTCCAAATCAAGTAATAACCGACCATTGTTTCATCAATATACTATTGTCTCACCTTTCCGGTGTCTTATTTGGATCCCCCTAGCGTCGTGAGAGTGTAACTAGATTCATTTTCTTTACTTTGAGGTTTGCCTTCTTCGATTGAGCTTCTCATTACTTCTGGCGCGTTTCCCTCGCCGCTTCCGATTTTTTTGCTCTCCCCCCGCTTTTTCCGAATGTTTTGTAAGTTCCGTCACCTTTTTTAAGTCCCTGCTCCAGGCTCATTCCTTTCCCCTGCCAGCTTTGAATGAATTCTCGTCCCCCCCATCCTGTAGCGATTTTCACGCTTTCTTGATAGACAATCGTTAGAGGAAGGTCATCAAGGGTCTTAGTTTCATAGGAGAGAGCCCCCATTACTCCATTTTCGTTCCTTATGCAACGACCTCGTCCCCTCCCGCAGAGTGAAATCTTTTTTTGGACGCACCGAGATTTGAAATTTGCGCATGTGAGACTAAGAGTAACAGACACTTTTCGTGTGACTGTCGCAGCGTGTATTATATATTTTTTCCTACCCTCTCGCCCCTACCTTTTCCAAATTGATAATACCCCAAGCTTCCTTACCTAGCTGCAATGATAGGCTTAAATTATTAATCCGCTCATCTCAGCCAGACATATGAGTTATCCTATCCCTTCGGAATACCAGCCCCACCTGTCTTTCCCTGCTACTATCAAGTCCTCCATACCGGCTCAGGTACATCTTCGAATAGTCTTGCGCATTTCGCCTTACCGCTCCCTGACAAATTACGCCTCTACAAAGGACCTTTCTCCTGGCTTGCCTCTTGGACTACTGCCCACAGGTCAGAACGCGGCGATGGGTGATTTAAGGTCAGGCTTTCCATATGTTCTGTTCTCTTTTCCGCCGCTTCGCACCTGGCCCCCCGAGCATCCCCTTTCCCACCGTGTGTTTTTCCCCTGAGTTATCACAGGTTTTCGTGAATAATCAGCCCGCAAGGACCTTCAACCATCCGTTGTTTTTCACATGGATTCTCCCCAGAAACGAGCTATCTCCTGAGGGGTTTTTCTGTGCCTCGCAGTAGACCCCAAAGTGATAGTCCTAAAGCGGCCGCGTTTCCCCTTGGTTTTTAAAGTCTATTGAATCCTGGATGTACGGGTCTTAATAGCCAGAGGTCGGTTAACCTTTTTCCCTCTGGTTTCCCTTTTGGAATCCCACCGCCGTATCTCTCTCTTTTCTTTTATACCTTCTTTTGTTTTGTCTGATCGCCATACTGTACTCACACCCTCCCCTAACATGTCCTTTTCATCTTACTACTTTGGTCTTTCCTCCTCGACTGTCATTCCACCGTTCATCGTGTGTATTTTACGAGAGGTTTCTTATGACTCAAATGTTATTTATTTTCCCTTTTTCTACGGCGCCAGTTCAACCCACGCACCGGCCACTGTTTTGGTTAACGTCGTTGTTTTTGATTGTCGCGTCTTTTCCCCTCCTCATTATGCGTGGTTCATTCCTTTTTTTTCTGGTCCGACTTCGGACGCCGGTGATTCCTCCTCCCTCACTGGCCACCACCCTTGTGACAGGGATGCGCTACTTCCGTTCCTCAAAAGACAGCTGCAAATCAACTCCCCCTTTCGATTATTTTGGCTTTACGTTGAAATGCGCATCGCCGCGCGGTTCTTTTCCCCCTTTGATGCCCCGGCAACTCGCTCTTGTCAGAGTCTTCTCGTACTCTAGTCTTGCTTCCTCCCAGGAATGTCTTGAGCTCCCCCCAATTGAGGCTTCTTTTTTACCTGGAGCCCCCCTTTCGAACAGTTCCTTCCCCCCTGTCTCGTTATGTTGGGATCGATTTTTGGCTTTTCGCTGTTCTCTGTTGCGCCGTTAGGTCCCAGTCATCCCTTTTTGGCCTTACATAGACAGAATCTTTCGGCCTTCCCTATTGTTGATTGCTATTTAGTTTTTTTTTTGTATGACATTCTTTACCAATACCCAGTAATCAATAAGTAACACCCCCCGCGAATGGCCTCCTTGTCTTTTTACCCCCCTCGTAGTTTACAGCGCCACTCCCTTATTCAGTCCACCCGAATCTGCGCGTAAGCTGTTCCTCTTTCTTAGTAAGTCTTTTACGTCAACGTCCCTCTCGTCCCGACGGACAGACTTCGATCTTTTCGTCCCTTCTCTCTTCTTCCCTTTCTTTTTTAAATATGGTGACATAAACTATCACTGCACTAACTCAGCAGTGGCCGGCTGAGTCTTGTGTCCAAAGGCCCGCCCTCTTGTCGCATCTGGCTTCCTTTCTTCTATGTCTCGCGCCCTTTTACCTTCTAAGACCCTCGGTCTGCCACCCCGCGGATAGGCGTTCGCGGGACACCTTTCAATTTTTTCTCTTCTTAATACATACTTTACACTCGCCCCCCCCATTTTTTTTTTGGAAGGGAGGACGAACTGGGTTGACAGGGCTTGTGCAGGGAGATGGAAACCCATGCTGTGCATAACGGTCCATTGTACTGGACCTGCCCTCAGTTCCGTACTTCATATTGATTTCCAGGCCCTCATGACTTATGTTTTTTTTTCAAGATGTCCGAAAGAACAGTTCCCTGTATTTTCTCGTGTTACCCACTCTTGCCCCCTTTTTTCCCCGCAGTTCCCCACGGGGCTTTCAATATCACTTTCGTTCAACTTCATCCCCCTACCCCTCCTTCGCCTTCGCCAACGGCCGCAACTAGTGCGATTCTCAGGATTTTTCCGAACTGATGCTACCCACAATCTAAAATCTCTTTCTTTTCTCACTTCCGCACCCCCGATGCGGCTGTGTTTTCCCAATGGAATTGTCTTGACGTTGACGTCCGCCTCCGTAAGGTTTAGTATTCCGAGTTCAAATTCTTTTTTCCCGTTGATCAGTTCCTCCCCTCGAGCACATTCCCGAAAAAACTTCTGTCCTTTTAAACTCCCCCCCAATCATCGAAGCCATCAGGCCGTTCCAGAAATCCCCCTTAATTTTGAGTCGTCCTTTTTGACTTTTCCTCCGGCGGAGTTTTTCTCTATTGTCTCCAATTTTTTGTTAGTAGCGCTGAGAAATTTTCCTCAGATAACGTGTCGAGCACAGGACCAAGCTATCCCCCTTTTCGGTCAGTCAGATTTCTTCCGCGCTAGACTTATGCTTTCGTATATTTACGATGGTCTTTCTCCCTTTTTCGTATTGTAGAGTTTTTGAGGTCTTTAGAACGACGACGGAGTAATCTTCCTTCTGACTCGGGGGAGTGAATTAAGAGAGCTGCACCTGCGCCCCTCTGCGTGGGCCTGGTCATCTCCATCCCTCTCCCAAAGATCTCCGATATGCCTTGCGATACGTCTTTTTCTCGCCCCATTCCCACATCCCTATAAATTTGTCCTGTTTTCCTTTCCCCAGAACAGGACTAGATAGCTCTTGCTTGGCGTTCGTTTTAATTCCCGCTGACCCGGTTTCTGAGATCTTCCACTGACCCTGACGTCAAGTTGCAAATTTTCTTTTCGTTGACCTGCGGTTCTCTTCGGCTCTCCTTTTTGCCAATCGAAGGTCCATCTTCTTCTTTTATGAATTTCCGCCTTCTTCCTGGTTTTTTTCTTTGAGCCGGGGTTTAGGCCTCTCAGCGTTACTGCTGGACACTTTCCTACCACTTCCTCGGCAATCCCCCACCATTGACCCTTGTGCGGATCCGCTTGACCATCATTCTCCTTCTTGCTTTTTCTCCAAGTGCTTTCTGACCCTAGTTTTTAAGAAACCTCCCCTTATCTTTCATGTTGACCTTTGCGTTCTCCTCTTTTTTTCTTTGTTGATGGCCTGTGGGCCGCCATAGTATTTTCCTGCACCATGTTTCGGTTTCAACTGGTACTGCCAGCACGCCCTGGAATTTTTTTTCTTTGGAGTACCCCTTTAGAGCTTCTGGGGTGAACATCCTTTGCCCCCCCCCGGCTTTTTCCGCCGTCGCATCGAAGTACGTGTCCGCAGTTTCCATCTTGCTGTGCTTTAGGTGACCAGGGTCTTTCCGCTTTGAATCGATCGTCGGTCGCGCTTTCTTTCCCCCCCTCGGGGTCCGTTCCCCTCTTCCCTTAGAAAAGCAACTTGTCTCCCCCCCTTTCTAGCCCTTTCATCTCAACCACGTCCCTTAGAAACGGCGTGCTACTCGCGGTATAACACAGCGACATTGCACTAATCTATGAGAGCGATGCGACCTGGCTGGGCGGGCTGGGGGCTTTATTTCACCGCTTCTTGTCCTGCCCGCCGGTGCAGCCTCGAGTTTTACGGTTTTCTTCCCTTTGGGTCTCAGTTTAAGAAACCTTTCTTCGGGCTTTTTTTCATTATAGACTCACGTTGGTTTGACCTGCGCGGGGCGCTGCCCAAGTTTTCCATCCTCCCCCAAGCAAGATCCTTCCAACTGATGGAATGAGGTACCCTTCGTAATGGCTAGACCTGTAGAACCAGAAAGAGAACTGGTAGCGTTTGTTTCCCATGAAATCCTCTCTCCTTTCCGCCCTAGCTGGCTGCTGTCGGTTCTCGCGGCTACGCCCCGTGCCAACCCTCCTTTTCCAATGATTCTATACTGTGAAAAATCCAGCCTACGACGACCCCGTTCCCACTTTTCATCGGCTTAAGATTCAAATTTCAACGCAATTTGGAACTGATCCGCCTCCGCTGTCCCCCCGTCGGTTTTTCACCCTTGCCTTGTGTCCTTACCCCGTCTCCCCTTCTGTACTTCCCGATCTACGCCTCGTGACTAACGGGCTGTCTGGTCTCGATGTTTCCACCCCTGCCCTTTCTTCTGCCTTTTCTACCGGCCTATTTTTGCTGCCTTTTCGATTTTCTCACAAGCGCAGCCTAGAGCCCTTCATCATCACTTGACGGGAACCCATTTCCCTCTTTCTTTATTTCGGAGGGTTCATTCTCCTTCTTGCTCGCGCCATAGTATCAGCGGTGTATGCCGGCCTTCAAGCGTCTCCCTATACTGGATTGCGGTGGAACGATACGGTAAATAGGTTCGAGCTCCCAAGGCGCAAGAATCCTCAGTCCATATTCGGAGAGCTTTTTTTTTACCATGATGTCCCCCTTCATCCCTCCTCCTGCTCGCGGATCCTTGACCTTCCCTTTCCCGTCGTGAACTTTTTGGTGATCCGCCCCCCCTCTTGCAAGATCTGATCCTTCCGCAACGCTACTGTCGTTAACATCTTCTTGTTGAGGATCTCGAGGGAGCTATGAAGCAGTTATTCCTTCGAAGGAGTTCTTTCCACGAGGCTCTTGTACACCCCTCCCCCTTCCCCCGGATGTTTTGATAGATAGTTTTTTCGACAAGATACCTTGAGCACGGCTTTTCCCTGCGTGGAGGAATCCCTTCCGCTTCGTTTAACTTGTCTTCTTTCTCGCCATTGCTTGGCGATGTTTCGAGTCCTTCTTTAAAGAACGTTCTATTTTACGACGTTTTCGAGCTCCCCCCCCCGTATAATTTCTTGAAACCGATTGATCCGAACCCCTCTATGTCTTCCCCCCCCGCAATTTTAGGTCCAGAGTTAGTCTCCCTCTCTGGGGTTACTCATTGTTGGGCTTGTTTCTTTTCTTCCCCCTATTTCCCATCATTTTTTCGCTGAAAATGGATTATTCGGAACTTATGTTTCTGGCGACCCTCGGAGAATTTTCTTTCACAGGTAGATTGTCATCGACTGCCTTTTCTGGAAAATTAATGAAAAGACACAATTCTTTTCTTGGGACATAATTTTCCGTTAAAGGCGGGTATACATCAATCTAGATGTCGGCATTTCCCCCTCCGTCAATTATGAGGATGCCCGTTGAGTATCTCTGGAGAGAAGAGAGCACGTGAACTTCAGCATTTGTTGAGATGTCTTTGTCCGTACGATTCCGTCCTTTCCTCTCCTCCTTCCTCTATTTTTGCTCTACCCGGTTTCTCTGCCTACTAGCCCTCCCCAGATTTCAGTTCATAAGGACGCCCGTCCCCCCTCCCTGCCCCGCTGTCTCATATGGCTGCAGACCAGCTGACCCCTTTAATACGTCCCCGTGAGTGTTCATCTATGATACCGTTGTGGTGATCCTTCGACCTTTCCTAACCTGGCCGGTCGCCAGTTATTGATCTGAAGTCTTTCAGCTCTTCACCAGGCATGTTTTTTTACAGTATTTCTTCTTTTCAGTATGCTCCCATTCAAATCGTTGTTACCAGATATGTTGCCTTTGGCGGTTCTGGTCCAGGTAGCTTACAACCCTTTTTAGGATTACTGTGTGATTCTTCTTTGTTTCCTTTGAGATTCTCTTATCTGCTGGTTGCCTTTCCTTCGACTCACTCCCACAATCTCCGTGAGCCCCAGATTGCATTGCCGAGGGACCGGAGAGTTACGATAGTTAACATCCTCTCCATGATGTAGTTTCCTCTTCCTAGCCTCCTGAACCACAGCGGCGGATCTCTTCTACAATTTGTCTTTCTGTCCAAATCCTGTCTCACATAACCGGATCCCCCGTGGCCCTTCAGTGTCCCATCCCTTTTTCTATTCGGTAGACTTTTAAGACAACTCCCTTTTCTCCGGATGAGATTGGTCTGCCGCTGGCCTCACCGGAAGACCGCGGCGGCGATTTGCAGTCTCACGTCCACTCTTTGAGGCTGTCAATCACGTTGGTCGGATTTTTTGTCGTAAAATTTTCCAACGTTGTTTTCTGTACCCGTTCGAATACTCGCCCTCCCCTCCTCCCGGTCCTACCATCACCCTTTTGCCGACCCGATTGATACAGTCCCTTCTACCGGCCCCCAGTCAAGGAAGTTCTCCACAGTTTCCGGTGTTGATAGCATCTCCCCCCCTCTTCCCAGAACCTCTTCCCTTCCTCACCCATTTGTTCGTTCATTCTGACCTACTACACACATTCCCAGTGCTCTACTTCATTCACTTTTCCGCCATCTTCTTGCAACCGATCAGTTTCTTGGTATTTTGCTTGTTGCCTCTCAAATTCGTTCTTTACCTCACTTTGTGATATTACTTGACCCATCAACCACTGACCAGAATTTTTTTTCCTCGTTGCTCCGTACCTCCTGTTTGTCCTTTTGAAGCCTCGTTCCCCCGTTCCTTTTCCTTCCAGAAGGTCTGTTACTAGCACAAATGTTGTTTTTTGCCTTTGATTTATTTGGTATTTCCGGCGATCTGCCCCGGCCCGGACCTGTCGGGTCGAGGTCGCGCTTATCATTTCTTTTTTCTTCCCCGTTGTGGTCAGCTTTTTGCTGGTTGTGCCTTCCGGATGAGCGTGGTGATTCCTCACTGCCCAAACACTTTTCTTTTTTCTTCGCTCCTCTTTTTTGTAGTTTTCTAATCGTCGCAATCTCCCTACATTGTGAATTGCATTGCATCGGGAACGGTCAGTGACGTTGCCATGGAATTTTTTTTTTTTTTACATTCTTTTTTAACCGCACATTTCTGGGAACGCGCATCTTCCCTTGCGGGCCTTTTCCGTTTTCGTCATCGAAGCTGGCTTCGGACCGTGGCCTGTTAGGTGTCTCAACGCCAATGGAGAGATAAATGCCTATACCGGAATCCCCTTGTCGCGAGTATCTGGTGCCTTTTTCCTTCGATCTCTAGGACTCTTTCTATTCAGAGAACCCGCGCCATTTTTACTCCGCAACCCTTCAAGCCACCCTTCAATCACATAAACGGCCTCCCTTGCTCTTTTTTCTTCGCTGGTACAAGATGGATAAATCGGCAAATATCTCTGCTCAGACTAGGCCTTAAAAGGGCTCCTCCTTTTTTTTAAGCGATCTCGCAAATCGTCCCCCTTCCCACAAGCATCGGTTAAAACCAACCAGAGTTTAGCGAAGTGTTTATTTACCATCCGATTTAAGGCCCGCCCATGTTCCTAAACTTCGTGTTTTCGCTGAGACAGATCCGTAGAACTGTCCTCCCCTCTTATGTACATCTGCTACACGCTTCATAAGCCCCATTCGTTGCCCCCTCCCCCACATTTTTGACTGGGGAAGCCACTGATGGTCATTTCCACTCCTCCCCGAAGTCCCCAAAACCGACCCACCCGCCCATCGTTTTCTCGGGCCTTTCTTCCTCCCCTCGCTTGGAATTTGCCACCCAACTGGGAGACCCTGGTTTGTCACCCCCATCAGAGGACTTTCCCGTCCAGAGGACCCATAGAGTCCCAATCTCCTCGTCCCCTTTGAAGTGTATGAACCCTTCTATGCTCGCCCCTTGACGATAGGCGTGGGGAATGTCTTTTCCCCTGAAAAACTCCCTCATATTGAAAGCCCCCCTTTCTCTGATTCCCATGGAAAACAGGCATGTCCTTTTGTTTTTTTTCCGGTTTACCCTGAAGGCCTCTGCACTCTCCTCTGTGCTTTTTCCAATCGATTACCTCGACTTTTTTCTGAACGTTCCGGTAGCGCACCTCCCGCTCCACTACCTCAGTTGTCAGCGTGAGTGCAATGAAATCGTGTCAACTCCCCACACGACTTTTACCCCCCCTTTCCTACCGTTTCAACTGCCGCCCACACAGATGCTTTCTGTTCAGGTTTCCGTGTCTTCCTAACCAAGCAGGCATTTTCGGTACTTTTTTAACTCAATTCTACGGTGGTTGCAGGCCATTTTATGACCTTCGCTAAATCCTCCCCACCTGTTTGCTCCCCCTTTCCACACAAACATACTCTCCATCGCTCCCCCAGTACCCATACCCGCTGTTATTCCCTAACTTCGTGGCCCCTTCGTTCGGTGCATCCTTTTAGAGTCCTCCAAAACGTGTTTCATGTCGGAGCTCCTTAAAGGAGTTTCTACCCGTCTCTTTTTTTTTAAAAGTATCAGCCGATCAATTTCCTCCCTCAGGCTCCCGAGTGATTCCTCAACGCTTGAGATGCGCTGCGCGCTGCCCTTTTGCGTCATTCTACTGATGCGAATCCGTGGCTCCAGCCTGTTTCCCCCCCCCAGTTCCAGTACGCGTGATCTTCTTCCTTTAAATTCATAGCTCGCCGCAGAGATGCCTATTTAATAGGCGTAATCTCGATAGATTAATATTTCGATACTTTTCTTTTTTTTTCGCCCCCGCCAAAACTCCTTATTTTACCGGGTGGATGTTTCCTCCTTTAATTTTCTTCTAAGCCCCCAAACGCTCGATTCGCGCTCTGACACTTCGACCCACGAACTCCCTCCAATTCCCATCCTTGATTCCGCACTACCCATCTTCTGACTTCAGGATGACAAGATTTTGTGAAAGTACCCCCTTTCATGGGAATTTCCTCGGAAGAGCGTAACCGTGAATAAATAGTTAGTAAGTCAAATATTACTTAGCCCTTCAATTAAGCGTTTAGTTTTGGCTCAGCCGATAGACCCCTGTGTCTTCATCCCCCTCCTTTTCTGCTTCTGATCCCTTCCCGCCGAGTCATCCTTTGATTCCTTATGAGAAAGGTTTCCCCTGCAACAGAGCTGTGCTTTTGCCAGGGTACCCTTTCCTTATTTTTCCCCCCACTCTTCTTGACTTTTCGTTTGCAGCCGATTGGCTCTGCGACACAACGACCCACTTTCGACCAATTTTCTGCTATTACGATCCCTTCTTGACTCCGTTTGTCCACCCCAAAGGGTCCTGGCGTCCCTCCTCGAACACCTTCAACGCCCGCCAGACATCGATGTCCATGTACCCCAGCACCCAAAACACGTAGAGGATCGTTCTAAGTTTCGGGGTAACCATGAGATTGTCTTGCCTCAAATTACGAAGTTAGTAGGCCCGTAGTCCATCCTTTTCAAGGAATATTCTTGACTTTGCAAATACCCCCCAGTTTTCTGAGATCGCCCTGGCTTTTTCTTTACCCTCCTCCCATTGTAGTCCCTGCGTGCGGCACGGTGTCTAAACTACTTTCTTACTTCCTTCGCCCACCTGTCCTCAGCAACCCACCCCTAGAGCTGAACGCACGTCCAATGTTTCTTCCTCCCCCCCAATCTACTAAAATTTATCCTAAGTTGTTGTTGTTCTTCCTCGAGGCCTGATGGAGTCTTACCGGGTGCGCACGTCCCTGCTCGAAGTTGTGTCCGGGTTTTCTGCCCTTTTTGATATCCGACCCCTTTTCATTTTCCAGTTCCTTCGGCGTTTTCAAATTAGCCCCTGAACTGTCAAGGCAGGGAAGAGGCCTTCCGTCCTGGAACTTTTTTTTTACCTCCTCCACAGCACGTCTTGAACTGCCGGAGCCCCATGCCCTTTCTGTCCCTGCTCTTATCGGCCACCCCTCCTCCCCCTCTTGGCAGAGACGACCCCGAACCATATCGTTCTTATTGGCACATAGATCGCCTCTCCCCCCTTTTTTCCTTTTTTTTTCTCCGCTGAGTAGCATTTTTTTAAAACCCCGAACGGTTCCCTGTCTCAGACTCACTTTCGGCCCCCACTTTTATAAGCTTGACTCCCCCTACCCCCTCTTGATCCTCTCGTTGCTTTGCTTTTCCACACGAGACTTGGCTTCCCCAATTCACTTAATAACAAGGCACTTACCTCCTTGTCGGCGGTTGAGTTAGTACCCTTTTTTCTCTTTTTTTTTTTCATTGGGAACGCTGTTCCGGTTACCCTCAAGTTACTGCACGGTATTCCGTGGCGTTAGAGCCGTGGTTTCTTCTCTTTTTTAAACAACTGTCCTTCCTGAATGGATATTCTTGCGATGACTTCCGATTCTTTCCCCCCGTCTCGGCATCCCCCTGAGTTGCCCTCAATCTACATCAACATGACTTGTAAGAAACAGGGCATCTGACTCCCTGGACTGGGCAGTTTAAGCTGGCCTAGCCGTACTCGCGTCTTGAAGGCACCTTTTCATAGATAAGATGGAAGATGGGATTCGCAATATGAACGCGCCATCTATCAACCTGCTATAATTTCCCTCCCGTCCCACACACAAACCTTCCTCCCAACCCAACCATCTATCTACTCAATCCTGATCCACCTTCATGTTCCCAACTTTGACCTAAAACCCCTCTCATACTCCCCAATCTAACCTCATCCATCAATACCACCCCAATACGCCCTACAAACTTTAAAACTCTATAACCCCAATCTCCCACTCCCCTAACCCTTATACTATCCAGATCACCGTACAAATTCGGCAACACCTTAATTTTCCACACCAATTTCCCAACTTTTATACTGCTTTACTTACCTCTAACTTACTTCTACTCCAAACCACACCCCCCCCAGCAGTTCACATCTCGGTAAATTGATCGTCCCCCGTCGCAGACGCTCTGCCTCTCGTTAGTTCTTCATCGGACCCAAGACATCAGCTCTCCCCAGTTTCCCTTATTAATAAGTCCTCCCGCCGTGCCGCCTTTCCGCGAATCCTTGCAGTGTGATCTTAGCTACTTCCAAGGTTGCTCCCAGCGCTCTGAACATCTTTCGACGTTTCTGATTTTTGATCAGCTCGCTGAGCTTGGCTGACAGCCTGATTCTGGGCTAAACGTCTGCTTGAACCTTCTTCCTCTGTGACTATCCTTCTTCAAACTTTGTTGATCCAAGAAACGCTGAAGTCCCTTTCGTTCAATTCTCATCCATTCTAAACGTGCATCTACTCATTTGTGACTTTCTCTTTCTATCTTTCTTGTCGTTTCCGTTTGACGGACGCTCCCCCTTTGAGTTCTTAACGGAGGATGAGCGTCAGTGCTCTTCAGTCTCAATTTCCAACGCCCTGCCCCCGGAACCTTCCACCTGCCTCCTCTTGGTTCGTAGTACAAAGAGTATGAGTTATTGGTACTCCCCTTTTTGGATTTGACTCCTTCAGTGAAAACCCCGTGCCCTTATATTATTTTGCTAAGGCTTTCGCCTTTCTCCTATAAGTTCCGACGTGCGTTTTGTTCCCTCTTGTCCCCTTCCCTTCTGGTAACATTCCCATCACCCCTTCATGCCTTTTTACTCCCTTTTGACCTCCATCCTCTCGACATCCCTCATCTAAGTCCCTTGCACACCCCCACATTCTCTCTCCTCAGAGACACTGAATCCTTCCTCAACGTTCCTCCAGAGGGTTTTCCGTATTGATTGCTACCTTTTTAAATTTTACATCCTCCAGTCCCCCTTCTCTTCCACCCCTCTCCCCACCTGTTGTAGACTTTGTTTTCAAAGTTCAAGAGTCAAAGACGACACGCTTCCATGGTCTCCCTCTTCGAATTTAATTTTTCTTCCCTTAGCGATTCACTTCTCCATCGTGCTGTCCCCTTACCTTACCCGCCTGCTGACCTTTATTCTCCCTCTCTTCCTTCATCTGTCCATAATCTGCAATCGCCCCACCTCCAATTCGGACAAAGTTTAGAATATCCTTGTCAACCGCTCGCAATCCTCTTTCCCGATATGTTTTATTTTTTTTCATGTCTTTCAGTTGTCGATTCAAACCCCTTCCGGAGCCAATGGTTTTCGCCGGCTTTTGGACTTCCAGACACCCGCCTACGTTCTGGCCTTATAATACGCGCTCCCGACAGAGCCGCCCTCATTCCCATTGCCCCCGCGATCTCGTTTTGGTCCCTTCCAAACTTCCCCTTGGACGACGTAATGACTCCTCCCCTACTATTCCTTTAGACTTCCGCCCGCCAAGTACCCAGACTACACGCGTTCTGTGACGCCCCGGCTATCCACTACCCTCTCCCGGTCCTCCCTTCGTTCCATTCTTCTCCCCTTTCTGTATTGAGCAGTAAAGGCTCTTATACCAACTCCCCTCTGGCTGACTTCCTCGCAGACGATTGTTCCCCTCACCCGGAAGCCCTGCCGGCGGCTACAGTTCTTGCCGCCAACCTTAACCTTTTCCCCCGATGCACTTCCGTAGTAGACGCCAAATCCGCCCCTCCCGCGCAACCCACCCAGTTGGTTGGCCTTTCTGATCACGTCCGCTCCTCCTCACTCGCCCCAAAACAGAACAGCCTAACTCCAAGAAGGCTCCCTCTTTTTTCCACCTCCCTCAATTTACCCTGACAGTGCCGGTTCGGTTGGTCGTGCGACCGGAGCCCCAATGCTCGTAAAGCCAACTTGCCTTGTGCGTCCCCCATAATTCCCGCCTTTCCTTCAAGGTTCTTTTTAATGCCTTATTGTCTGCGGTCGTGCCCCGCAACGATGAAACACCCGTCTTTTTTTACCGGGCTTTGGAACCAGCATATCCCCTCCTCTTTTTTTTTGTAGGAGATATCCTTCGTTTTGGTTCCCTTCCCCCCCCCCCCAGGGACTTCAAGCGCTCAGCGTATGTTGGGCGGTTGAGTGAATGGTAATTTTAGAACATTTATGAAACTTATCTATTCCAGCTATCCCGTGTAGACCTGAATTTCGCACATAACAACTCACGGAAATGTCCAGATCCGTCGTGGAGACGTTCTTCATGTTTAACCCTTTTCCCTCTGGTCTTCCACCAAGTGCTGCGTTCACCGGGCACCACCAGTAGGTTTAATTGCCAATTCATTATTAGCAAAGTCTCCGCGGGAATTCCCTCCATCCACCCCCCGTTTATATGAAAGGCTGACGCGCCAGTCAGGTGTAATAACCCTCTTCCAGAATCCCCAGTTTCTTTTTCCCCTTTACAGGAAAAAACGGCCAGCAAACGCATCAGCCCACCGCTTAGCGTCGTCCTTCCCATCCCCCCGGTCACTCCTCCCTCCTCTACCCGCGCGACTTTGTTGACGAAAGAGGCGGCTCCCTTTACCCCCTGTTCATCCGAGCCTCTTTCCCAACACGACTTCACCTCCCCTAAGGCGGAAGTTGGGGCGTTTCGGTTGGGGGGGGACACCTTTTGGAGGTGTCCCCGGATGTGCCCCCATTTTAACCAGTCGGGGTCTCATTTCTGCTTTTCGTTGATGTTTTTGAGTCTGTTCTTATAATCTGTCGGCTTCGTTTCGGTGGATAAGCTGATGTAAGGTTTTTTCAGTGCCTTGCTTCCAGTGCAAGTTTGTTCTTGCCGATGGAGGTTGGACTCTCTTTTTAGTCGTGTCTGAGAGTCTGCGCCCCTTTCGGCGCCGAACGGATGTATCGCGCGCCATCCCTCCCCGGAGTTCCCTTTTTTAATTTTTATATCTCGAACCAAGCCCCCCCCCTTTCCACCACACATATCTTTGCCTGTCCAAACTATTTTTATTGTCCGCGAGCGTTGTTTTTTTTTCTCTTCAGCCTCCCCAATTTTTTTGAACCTTGTCGCCCTCCTCTTTTTCTCCTCAGATATTAAAGGTCTCCCGTTTCTGTTCTACTTCGACTGCCCTCCCACGCTGGTCTCCACAACGTCGATTGTGCGTTAGACAGGCCTGATGATTTTTTTATTTTTGGTCCAATGGTCGGAGATTGCTGGCCTGCTTGCTGCTGTCGCAGTTTACCCGTACACCAATGGATCCCCCTGGTCAGAGCCCAATCTCGTCGCCGGGCGTGGTACACTCCCCCTTCCAAAAAGTGGTTTTTGCTATCCTTCGATCGCCATTTTTGGCTGAAGTTGTTCCCTTTCTGTCCTTCTCGCTTACACTCTCGGACCCCGACTAGTGGGGCAACATATATTTTTTTTCTTTCCGAGGAGACCTGTGTTTTTTTCCGTAGTCCTAAAAGATTTGCCCCCGAAACAAGGCATGTTCACTGTGAATTAAGGTTTACCCTCCTGCTTTGATGTTCAGCGGTCGAGCAGAGGATGTTGCGACATACCTATTCAGAGAGTGGCCGTCCGCGTACTTTTTTGCCCCTCCATGAGTGCTTGTCGAAACGCCCGAGATGAGTCAAATCCCCCCCTAGGCGTACCCCTCTCTAACTCCTTTATCCGTTTCCCTCACCCAGCTGCGGGGTATAGGTTTTCCCACCGGAGCTGCCGTTGGAATCCCCCAATCCGTTGCTGCGTACCTTACTCACGCAGCCATTCTCTTCCCACACACTTTCATTTTGTTGCCTTTCCTTCATTCTTGTTCAGCCCTTTCTCTTCGCCCTCCAGAAGATGCGCGACGAATTTTAGTTAAGACTAAGAATTCCGCTAGGCCGCCTAATATTCTGAGCAAGGCCCGCCCCCCCTTGTTACGAATTCCTAGATATCCTTCTGATTCCTGTTGCCCCTCAGTCGTTCCTTTTATACCGTTTGAGATTAAAATTTTTTTAAATTTGCTTGTATACCCTTGTTCCACCGCTCCGCTTAGTAGTGCGTGATATTTCCCATTCCCGGGAACGGCGGTCCCTTATACCGGTGGTAGCTGCAACCCCTCCGTCTTTTCCCTTCTCCCCTCTGCGGCCCTTTGGCGTTCAGGTCGATTTCCCTACCCTTTTGAGTGGGGAACAACCCATTTTCCCACCGAGAGTATGATGCCCCATCACGATTCACTTGGGATTCGTTCACCCATTTACGCGCCCTCAGCGCGCATCTTGGGACCATGGGCATTGTCCTTTCCTACCCTATAACGCCCTCCTTGTTACGTTTTTTTAGCAAGAACAATTTTCTCCTCTGCGTTGATGCTCTCGCTTTCCTTAATCCAGAGCCAGGGAAGGGAGAAGATTGTCATTTCCCACCCCCAGATAATTTTCGGCCATACGATCCATGCCGTCCCAGTCTCGACTATCTACTGATGCCAGAAGTTTTCCCCCCCCTTATGCGCCCGTCCTTTTATGCTTATCGAGTGCCCTTCACTCCCCTTTGGCATAATCGGAAATTCTCCCCTCTATAGCCCC
>Ga0179593_1485622_pt1 | contig 17184 bp, 14 predicted proteins | sample CZODoug2_1_08_16_FD_185931 | JGI IMG/M metagenome (GOLD analysis project Ga0179593, IMG submission 185931) | Vadose zone soil fungal communities from Angelo Coast Range Reserve, California, USA - CZODoug2_1_08_16fungal (PacBio error correction) | ecosystem: Environmental > Terrestrial > Soil >... | reverse complement strand
TTACCCGATCTTCCGTCCCTTCCTACCACTTCATCTAGTTTAGGCTTTCTGAAGGCTTTTGTCGACTACGCTTTGTTTTTTTCTACTTTTCCTTTGTTTTGGCAAGCCAGGGAAGCGATGTGTTTGGTTTTCGGCAACCCCTGCTCGCATTTTTAAAATACGACTCGTCGTTCGGTACCTGCGGTCTCTTCCCTTTTTACAATTTTAGTTGCCTTCTTGTCACACCTTGTCCAACTTTTTCCCCTTGTTGGTTCATCGCTGTAGATAACGGCAGCTGTCATCCTGTCTGGGTTTTTCGCCCTACTGCTTTGGCGATCCCTCCCTTCCCCCTAGCAAGTACCTCACGAATGCCCTAGTTTCATTATGGGATTGAGAACCATGTCCTGCGCCCTTGCTTTTCGCACTTAAGCTCAAGTCTCCTTTTTTACCAAATCCCCGGTCAGCAGTTTCTCTTGACTTGCTTCACCGAACCGCGACCGCACCCTATCGACTTTTTTCCCATTTGATTAGCCTTCCTCTCAGTTACGACTGAGTGGTGGTAATATTCTGATCGTCGCCTGGAACCTTCCCATCCTGAAAGGTCTTTTTGTTTTCTCGACCTCCCCGTCTTTCGCCGTCTCTGACTCTTCTCACCTCCCCAAACCCTTCACTCCCAAATGTCCTCCGCTGCGAGATTGTTCGGCTCGGTACGCTGTCGGTGCGTTTCCCTGAGTGATCTTTTATGCCTCTCCTTCTGCCTTGGAGTTTTTCGTTTATCGCCGTATTTCGCGAGCGCTTTTTACATGGGCAAGCCGGGTTTTCGGAGGTTCCTCATGGCAGGACCCCCCATCTTTTTTTCCTTTTTCCAGCGGATTTTTGGTTCTTTTCTAAGTGCCCGACCCTTTCGTATGCCCGTTTCTTCTTCAACCCACAAAACCACTTCCGTGATTCCAGTTTTTTATCGTCGCAAGGACGGATTTTGACTCGTTCCACCAAACAACCCCCCTCCTTTTTTGACCTTTTTTTTACGAGTCTTTCTCCGTCGCGTCGTTACCCGTTTTTCTTGGTTTTTTGCTGACGTCATTTTTCTTTTTGGTTTGTTATCTCCATCCCCCCCTCCCCCCCCAAAACCCACTCGTCCTCTCTCCCTCTTGTTGCGTATGAGCGGGTGAAGGGTAAGATGGAGCCTTTTTATTCTTATGTTCCCTTTGGCGATTTCTTTTTGCCTTCGTTGCGGAAGTCGCCTTTTTTTTTAGGTTCTATGAACTCCCCTTCGGTCGGCGTCGTCTTCGCTGTTGGTCTCGATGTCCGGCTTTTCTGATTCCTTCAGTTATTACCAGGTGTCTTCCCTTTCTCAAGGCGCGCTCTTTTTTTACCCGCCGTTCCTTATTGGCGACACGTTCCGCCCAGTGTTCGGCATTTTTAGATTCCTCTCTTCTGTAAAAGATGTCCTTTTGAGGCCGAAACCGTCGGGGTTTCGCGTACGAAGTCGTGTAGGTCCTCCATCAGAACCATTGTTTTTTGTCCGTTCTGATCCTTTCAAGGTTTCCTCCTTTGACAGTGGCTTGTCTCCTTCCCCATTTTCCCAAGTCACGCACCACTTTCCTCCACACCCCCTCGTGTCCCCCATAGTGGGTCCCTGCCAGGTTTTGGCCCACCTCGGAGCGAATCACACGGAAATGCCTTTTGCTTAACCTGGTGCCATGATCTTGCGCGTTCTGGCTCGCCCCCTTGACTGTCCGAAGGATCCGCCGGTCACAGGTGCCTGGGCTTATTTCTCTCCCCAGCAGGTACATTGCGTTGGGCTTCTTCAGGGGTTTGTCAAGATGGTCTTGCTTTCTTTCAGCAGAAAGTCACCACAAACCCATTTTTTTCCGTTTAGTTGACACAGGATCTCGTGCCTTCGTCAACGGACCCACTTTCTCTAACTCCTTGCGCTTCTTCTCATACCCCCTCTTAATTTAACTTTAAGCTCGCGCTTTTCAGCCTGACGCGATTCCGCAATGTCCTCTCGAGTCCTTTTTAGTGTCTCTCCAGACCGGGACCTTTCTGGGCACCTCTAAGCGATTGGTTTTTCTGCTCAAGATTCGACCCCCGCGGGCTCCAATCTTTCCTCAGCTTTTCCAACCCCTTAGACGATCTCTCGTTCGCAGCTTATCCGGTCCCTCTTTTTCACCATCCTTTGTCTCCTCTTTCTTTCTACTTCCCTCCGCCCTTTCCCTTTACTGAGTGGTAAACATTTTTTTCATTAGGACCACGCGTGCCGCGAGTTTCTTTTTTTTTTTTCATACTCCACCTTTTTCTCCCTGTCCCTTTCTGAAGGCCCTTGCAGAAAGTCTATGTCCACTCGGTTCCTCTCCCTGAGCCTTTTTGCAAATGCCGTGTACATTCCTCCTATTGCCCGGTGGTTCCTACCCCTCTCCTCTCAATGTCTGAAAAAATTTTCGCCTCTTTCAAATATCTCTTTTTAGAAGGACTCCTATAGACTCCTCTTCCTTTTTTGCAGATCGAACTCAGACCGCTGCGAAGCTAAAGCTCGGTCTGATTGCGGTGTTTCTTGAACTTCACCCCTGTTTCCTCTAGTCTCCGCCGGGTGAAAATCTCGAGTATCCCTCCACTAGGGAAGCGTGCTTCCTATCTTTTCACTTTCTGTTTGGCCTACTCCCTGGTCAAATAAGAATCAGCCCTCTCTATTACCCAACACGCCTTTACAGTGTGGCCTTCAGCTCCCCCCTTTCCATCACCACCTATGGAGGGCTCTTTTAATCGTTCATTCTTTTTTCGACCCCCTTTCAGGCGGGCCAGGGTTTCACTTTGCTACAGGTTTCTGACACTCCGCTGACTAAGGGTGTTCCCGGTTCCGAAGATGTATCCCCTCTCCCCATCCCCGATCATTACCCAGGAGGAAGATACTGAAACGACGAGCTCTCTCCGTCGCGGATTGACATCCATAGGCGGCCCAGCGCCGAGGTGTTTCGTTCCGAGAGTCCCTCACCAACGTACGTTCTCTACAGTTCTCTTATCTAGTACGCCTCGCCGTATGAACTTGGTTCGTCCATCCCCCTGTTCCGGCCTTCCACTTAGGAGGTCTCGCCCCCGGCTTCTCGAAGTTTTGCAGATCCCCCCATCATTCTTTTCTAGGCTCCCTCCTTTACAGATACTCGATCCGCTTTCAGTAATAGGCTACTTGATGCGCCCATGCCCTTTGTAGTTGGCAGGGCGGCGGAATGTGAATATCTTGCTGGCTATGGTCTCTAGAGAGCCCCCAGCAGTGGATCTTCAACCCCTTCCAAAAGAACCCCACTCCCCCGCTCTGCAGACCCAATATCCCAAGACTCCATCCTTTGTCCCCCCCAGACCGACTTCTTCGCTCAGATTGGAACACACGCTACACCCTTCCTCCCGCTTTCGCGGGGAGTTTTAGATTCTCTACGGCCAACCAAGCTCGTTCCCCTTTCCCGGTCGCTTACGTTTGTGGTCGGTTATCACTTGGTTTTCCCCTGGTTAACGCGATTCTCGTTCTTTCTCTTCTTCATGAATCACCCGGACAGGACCCCCGGATGCCCTGATCCTCTCCTTTTCTGTCGCCCCACGTCATCTTGGCTGGGAACCTTCCCCTACGTTCCTTCCTCACTTCAGTTTTTGGACGGTTCTTCAGTCTCTGTGAGGCGATGCGCCCTGAGCGCGAAGCGTTCTGCCGTGTTCCTTCGCAATGTTCCCTCTCCAGTCACTCAGGATGGCGGCGGCGGTCTTCGATGCCGGCGTTCGCCAGCTTTTGTATGCCCGCCTGGTCTTTCCACGTCTTCTGCCTTCGAGAGTCTCGTTTCAGGTCCTGCTGACGAATCGAGTATGAGCCATACTTCTTTAGACGATTTACCCCTGACCCCTTTACCCTGATACGTTCTCTTTGCTGCGCGGATTTGCCTTCTTCCCCTTTCATCATGGACCACATGTCCTCTTCTCTTCTTCTTTCAATGTGACTGGACAGAGGTGTCAGGCCTGAGCGCGAGTTTGCCCCCCATCCTTTTTCTTGATCATCTCCGCCGCCGAGTTTCGCTCGACCGGGGTCCGTGTTGCCGCTTCTTTCCTTAACTCCTTTTTAGCGCGGTCTTCTACCGGGCGCGTAGTTTCTGAAAGCAACTCTCCCATCCTACGGGCCGTTTTTGTTCCATGTGAAAACGTGCTGGGAATCTTCCCGCATGGAATCTTGTTGCCGAAGAAAAACTTTCTTTTCCTCAGGTAGCACCCTTTACCGTTTCTTTCTTTTGGATCTCTTATGGCGGAGGCGCCTTCAGCGGCACTGCCGCAGATTATTCCCTCCTCTTTGACCCTTTCCCGATTTTATTCGCTTCCTTTCGCGTGCCGGCCCCCCACACCGATATGGACGCGCTCTTCAGGGCTCCTTGTCCCCCCCCCCCTCTCCTCCTGCTCCTCATAACACCCGCTCGAGCTTACTTAATCTAGACGAACCACAGTTGCGAGGATGCTTCCCGTCCCTTTTGCTTACCTGTCTCACATACCTGGCCTATGACGCTTCGTTCGCACCTTCAAAAACCGGCCGCGGACCCTAAGGCGTGTGCTTTATTCCCCTCCTCGATCCTTTTCGGCGAACATCGGCCCTCCAGCTGCTTGCTCATCCGATGCAGCGACGGATTTACCCTACGACCAGGCCGTCCATGTCCTTTCCCCCCTTTTTTTCCTCCCCCAGCCCATCTGCTTTTCGAGGTAAGATCATTGAGCGTTCCCGATTCCTGCGAACTTCGTGATTTTCATACCGGCAGCCGGTTTTGGTAATTCTCCCCATAAGTACTCCGTTCCCCCTAAGAAATTACCCCTCTACCCCTTTTCTGGCGTGAAGGAGTTTGGGAGTATGGGATTGACTTTTTTTCTTAACAGCCAGTCCACCCCTTCGCGCCGAGCTACCCCCCTCTTACGAACTCAAACCCCTAGCATGAGCCGTCCCAGGGGGCGCAGTCTTTTGTATCCCTTTACGCCCTTCTCTCTTTTAGTCAAAATTTTCTGCCCCCTTCATTCCGCACCTTGTGTCTAGCCCCAGAGTTTTTGTGGGGTATGGACCCCCACTCCCTCTCTATCGTTCTCCTCAATTGCCGTTTGCAAAAAAAACCCTTTTTTTGCGTTTCATGTTTAATGAACTTTCTGTTCCCTCTTTTTAGTAATGCCACGCCACATTCTCCCCCCTTACAAACGGAAAGTTTGTAGTTTTTTACACAGAGATAGTTGACCGTCCTGAGGCAACTCACTCCAGCATCAAACGAAGACTTCCCGCTTTCTTTGACAGATCATAATCACTTCTTGGCTCGTCCCCACGAGGTTGCGCCAGCGTGTAGCGATTTCGCGAAACCCCTCGGCAAGCGGTGATTTTTTTCCCCCCTGCAACGATTTCCAAAGAGAGCTGTTCTTTTCCCCGAGTCACAAAGCTTCTCCAACATCTCTCCCAAGATTATCGAGTTTCCTTTGGACACTTTTTCCCCATATACAAAACACTTCTCCACTCCAGGTGCATGTTTTTTCGTTATCGTTCCGGCTCTCTGTCGGTCATCCCGATTAGGAGCCTCACTGCTTCCATGACGGCGGAACTATTGATCTCTGCTCCTCGAGTCGTGGGAATCCTTGCTGCCAGCAAGCCAGCTCATTTTTCCTAACGTTTTCTATCTCTCGAAGTCCAAGTCTCTTCTCTCGGCTTTCTCTATTGACGCGCTGTAGGTGGAGTCCGCGCCCCCCCCAGTAGTTCGCTCCAAACTCCCCTCTCCCGATTTTCTCATCTCCAGGGGTTTGGTCCCACAAATCCTCCTTGTAGACGGTTGCCAAAGAAACAGGTGTTCCAACCGGTTTTACACGCCTTCTTTTGAAGGTAATGCAATCTGAGTTGTAGACGTCCAACATTTTTTTTCTTACACCGCGATCTCCTTGACTGCTCCCCTCGTACGGTCTATATGTCCTCCTCAGTAAGTCCTCACTGAACGGCGACTCCTCAAACTCCTTCGCCCTCCAACGCCGTTCTGTCCTATCGTTCTTTTTATATATACTCCTCTCTTTTTAGAGATTTACCCTCTTTTCCACGTCCTCAGACCAGAAAGTATCGAGGTTTTTGCTTTTGGCGTATACTCTTCTTGAGGTTTTCTGATTTTAGTCGGCTTATCAGGGCGGCCCGCATCCAGCCGCAGGGTCATCTTCCCTGTTTTTTCCCCTTTCTTGCCGCTTCGACATCTCCAGTTTTTCTTCTTTCTGCGTCGGTTTCCAAGCGCCGTCCTTCTATCTACATTGCGCGGCTTTTCCCCAACTCCCACTCGGCCTTATGTGATTGCGTTTACATTATGCCTGTTAGATAACGTTTCAATTCTCCCCTGATCCAGATAATTTTTCGCCTGCCTTCGGGATCCTGCCGTTCCATCGGCACATACCCTAGGTTTTGACCTGCATGCTCTTCTTCATTAACCCTTCTTTTTCCCATTTTTCCGCGGCTCTGGAGTTCCTCCCGCGTACTCTCGAAACACCTCGGTCAGTCGGGCCTTGCCTAAGTCCTGCAAGAAGTCTCACCGTTTTTCCACTTCCCCTCCCCCTAACAGATTCTTTGTCCTTCCTTCGCCTCCCCGTCGAAATTGTTTCTATTATGGCTTAGTCGTCATGGACCTTTATAATCTCGACCCTGATTTTCCCTCTCCTTGAGTTCTAGGGAGTAGATAGTCAATACCGTTAGTCAAACTTCGCCTCCCGCTGGCAGATCTTCTCGAGACAAGCAAACCCCCTTGATCTTGTTTTTTTTTCCGCCTTTTGAGTATGGAATTTAGCGACGGGAAGTCTTGGATGCTTGCGTCGTTCCTTCTGCAGTCCAGCTCATCTGAAACTCAGTCAATTTAAGTTTGTAGTGTTAGGTTTCCGTTTTTTGCATAGTCAGCTTCCCCGGCCAAGCCCAGTAGGTCTAGGTAAGACCCTTTTTTCTTTTTTTCCCTTTCCGTAGCAAGTCTGATTATTGCTGAGTTTCTCCCCCCCCAAACCCCCCTCTCCTCTTCCCATCCTCAGACCTCTCTTTAAAACCACCCCCTGAATGAGCCTTTTCCCTGGTCCCTTCTCCTCCCTGCGGTGAGTTTTTTTGTCTTCCGTCTGATTTTTTTTTATCTCCTTGGTTTTCTTTGCGGATCCTTTCGCGATGGTTTTTTCCCCCTGGTTTTTTTTTTTTTTTTAGCATTTTCCACGCCCACCTCCTGGAATGACAGGTCTCCTCTTTCTTTCGTTTTTGGGAAGGGTTAATTCATCTTTGATATTTCTCTTTGGATTGTCATCACCTTTTTTCCATTTAATTTTCCGAGGCGAGGTGCAATCGAAGCCAGATTTAGGCGAGGTCTTTTCTTTCCTTTCCTCGGCTTTTTTCCCTTTTCCTCCTTTTTGTTCTTGTAAACTGCTTACATTCTTTTCTTCCTAAGCGCTTTTCGTCCCTTCTTAATAGACGCCTTTTGTGCCACACCGTAGCCCAGTCCTTTACAGTTCTTATTTTTATCTCTCTGGCCTCCATTGGCTGTCGTCATATCTTTGGTTTCGCCGAGAAGTCGTGGTAGTCTAATCCATCAGCACATCTGTTCTTCGGAGTCTAATCTCCCTTGATTTTTTGTTACCCCTTTCTTGGATTAGTTCATTCTGTCCCCCTTCTAATCTTCCTTCGCCAGACTTGGGTGTCCCTCCGCAGGGGAACTCAACCTCGGCGCGAATTCTCTTCCTCCTCTCCATCTCCTCAATGGCTCTTCATGTCTCCCCGGCAGGGGTCTTCCTTTGTATTTTTTGTTATTCAGTCCGAAGAAGGTTACATTCTGTGCTTAACTTTTAAGGCTCCCTCTTATTCTCATCATTTGCGCTCCGGTTGGCTTCTTCATTTTGTTTCCCTTTCTTTTTTTTCGTAGGCGGTTTGAACTGGAACGACCCGTTTACCGGCACCGGGTGGCCCGTATGCCCCGCTCCAAATCGCGGAGACCGTTACATTCGTCTGCTTCTTACACATTTATTGCGGGTCCTCCCTCCACCATTTAAAATTCTCGTCTCCTCTGACAAGAGACTGGTCACTCGAACCCAATTCCCAGAGAGTTTGTAGGCTTTTCCGTTTATCTGATTCTCTCCTTTTGCTCACGTTTCGCGGGCCAGGAAAGTTCTGGTTCTTAGTTTTCAAGATCTATCTTGATCAGTTCGCAAATACTCTCCTTTCACCCCTGTCCCAACCTCTGATAGACGATATCCTGACTCCGCAGAATGCACGGATTATCCCTTCTCCCCCCTTTTAACAGCGGTTTCTTTTGCACTTCCCTGTGGATCTCACCTGACGACCGACCTATGTTCAAGGGGACTCCCGAAACCTTCCATCACGCCCCTCTTGTCTTTTTTTGGCTCTTTGAGCCTATCATCCGTACTTCCCCCCCCCCACTTTGCAGGAATGCCCGTTAGACGTCTCTGTCCAAGTAGTCACCCCAGAGTCTAAGCTCCTTGTTTCCTTCTGGACCTGCCGCTGGTCCATTTTTTTCACTCGGTCCTTCAATCTGCGGTTAAGTGCACTTAGTCTGACCCCCAAAAGATCGCTTACAGACCCGCTTTCTCGCCCCCCTCTTTTTCCCTGACGACGCTGGTTTGCCGTCTCCGCGAACTTTCCCAGGTGCCGGGTCGCGCGGGGCGGTCATGAGGTGCCTTTAGATTCCTATCGAGTCTTCTTTCTATTAGGCACTAGTTCGGGTTCCTCCCCCTTTCGAGGGTAATTTTTTAGTGTACCCAATTGCATGCCTGGACAGAAGCAACCGCCGCAGCTCTTCAGCTCCTCGTGTGGCATGCCACCTTCTCTTTCATTGAGTCCTCTCCGCTTATCCCTTAAAGAACTCTACAAGCGGTCGGTCTAGGTCTTCTCTTCCTTGCGACAACCGGTCGTTCGTTTTGGGTTTCAGAGAGCCGCTGGATGGTTGCACAGGTGCAGCACGTCCCCTGGCAGACGCTTTCTGCACAAATTTCCCGCCCCTCGTGTGCGAAGGCAGAGCGCCGTTTTGGAAGAAAGAGGTCATCCAGCGTCGTTTGCAGTCGTTCGCTTTTTGTGCCCAGTCCTTCCGCCGCCGTTACCGCATTCGCTTTCTGAACGAGTTCCCAAAGGACTCTCTCCGCAGTTAACAACCTTCTCTGTGAGGTCCCGGCTCAGCTTGTCAATCACCTAAGTTCACTCCGGCCGTGTCGTATCAGAGATATCTAGCCTCTTTTTTGCATCGATTTTCTAGTGGTTTGAATTCCTTTCTTCCTGCAACACTTTTTCTTTTGGAGGCTGCCTGTTAGTTTTGAGTTTTTCCCCTTGCTCTTCAAACAGTTCTAAAACAGCCCTCGACTCTCCTCTGATCACCGACATCTTACGGGCCAATGGAACGACAGAAGCTGGTGAACTGTGCTTGTTTGCTAATTTTCCCCCCCCTAGTCATACTTCCTATTTTAGGTTTTCATAGGAATTATCACGTCTTCTGTCACTCTGCGATCCTTTTTTTGCATTTAGTCACTTTCTATCTTACACCGGTGCCATATGATACCTCAGGACAATTGACAAGTCCTGACCAATCATTACGGATTCTTCTTTTTTACCTACACGTTCACCTTCCCTTTATCTTGTGGACGGCCCGATTGCTCCGGGTTCTGGGGTTCTATGCGCAAGATGCTTTCTTTTTCATCCGGCGAGATTTCTATTCTTGATGGCGTTCCTTCCGATCAGGCGTGTTCGTCTGAACCGCTGTTCTTTAACTCCTGGGCTCCGACATTTCTGCGAGAAGCGATTTTTTAGTTCTTTCGCTCAATGCGGCACTTCCCCGAGATCGCCGCTAATATCAAGCGGCTCCTTCCAGCCCAAGCGCCTTCCCTTTGCATGCTACTCCTTGTCTTTTTTATGAACATCTCTAGACTTTCATCGGGACCTTTAGTTCTTTTTTCCAGAGGTAGCTGTTTGATTGGAACCTTTTAACTTCCTTGTTTATGGTTCTTAGAAATTCCCGACATGTGACCGCAGGAGTTTTTTCCCCCTAGGCTGGGTTGCTGTTTCCCTCCTTTTTACCTTCTGCCTCCCTGCCCGCTTGGCAAAGTTGTGAGGAACAAAGATACCTACTACGCGGATTTACCTCTTTTTGGAACCCGTTTCGGCGGCCCCTACTCCCGATTCCTTTTCTAAAAAAGAAAAACTGCAGGCATCCTGTCTTCTCTTCCTGGTGACGGCATGTTTTCTTCTTAAACTTTTTCCTCCTTTCCAGGATGATCATTTCCGCGACAACTTTAATCATCGGCTCTTACCGATGTGCCCCCGATCTCTGCCGCCTTTCCCCCATATTTCTTTTTCTTTTTCAGGGTCCTCGGAGCTTCCTGGTTTACCTCTGCACTCATCACCCCACGGCAAACTGCCCGCGCAAACATCACTATTCCCCTTTTCCACTGGTGCGATTGAACTCCCTTTTCGTGCCTCGTCCCTTTCTTGACGACTCTGTTCAGTTGCCGCACCTCCCAAATATACCGGCCTGGCTTTCTCTTTCCTGGTCTCCCCCTGTTGCACCCTTCTGCATTAATATATGTTTCTCTTCTTGCTGCTTTGTTCCGATTGCGCGACTCACTCGACGACCCTTCAGCGAACTGAAGGTTCGCACCTCCTCCCTCCTTTGCTCTTTTCCTCAGTAGCCCGCCTTTTTGCCTCCTATCTCACTTCTTTTCTTCATCAGGCGCTATGTTGCTCGTTTCTTTTTCCCCTCTTTACTCCGCCACTTTCTTCTCCCCCTGTCTCTCCCCACCTACCCTTCCATCACCTGGGCACGGCCGGATTTCTCTTCCAGGAGTTTTGGCTTTCGGTTCTTTTCTTTAACCACCTCAACAAACACCCTTCCCTCTGAGCCCCCGGACCCCTTGAAACTCGAGCGCCGGAGCAGCCACCAAAACCCCCCCGCAGATTGGGTCGCATTTTCTCTTTGAAATTTCTGGGTTTTTCCGTCCCATCGATCGACAAGCTGGAATCTTTTTTAGGCTTAGCCCTTGGGTTCTCCCGGCCAGCATGTTTGGTTTTTTGTTCCTTCTCTCGCTTGGCTACGACAAGGTAGGGCAAACCTTTTTCCCACCCCCCCACACCTTCCGTTTTGCTCTGCTTCTCGCTGATTGGAAAACCCCGCCACCTCGACCCCCAAACGGTCCTTTTTATTTCATCAGACTTTTCCTCTCCGGCACCCCCACCCTCCCTCCCGCCTTTCCCGGTTTGGAAATGACCAGATCTATTCGTTTCCATTCCCTGCCCGTTGCCCCTGGTTGAGCATTTGCGCGATTTCCTGAACCCTTTCTCTTTTTTTTTTATTTTGACTCCTGCGCACCCCGTCCCCTAGCTGGTGATCTGCGCTCCCGCGGTGGAAAGTCTTAAACACGTCGCTCTCGAGGAGATAGGTCCCCATCTTCCACCTAATAATGAACACACGAAGGGTCTAAAGCGACGGCATTTTTGAGACGCACTTCTTTGTGTTCCTTCTCTGTCTCGTTCGGGAATCGGAACTGATCGCGTTCACATTGCCTTGTGCCATTACAAAAATTCTGCGAGTTGATCGGTTGGTTACTCATTTGCTGATCTCTTTTGAACGCCTTTGGTGCGACTGAGTTCTCTTACGTAAGCCCCTAATTTTTCTTTCCCGCGGTATTGCCTATGGACCCGAGGACTGTGCTTCTATCTGGTCAGCGGTCTTTGAATAGCAGGAATCGAGTGAAAACCCTTTTTTTTCCTTTGTCAACAGCCAAACTCCCTCGTAGGTTTCGGGCCCAGGTACACTAAAATCCGGAGGCCCCCGTTCTTATAACATCCTCCCGTCCCCTCTCAGTCCTATAACTGTGTACCTCCGAGTTTTGAACTGGTGAGTCTCTGTGTTTTCCACACCGCGCCGAACCACCCCACGTACCCCGCGGATGGCTTTGGCCGCCCTTACCTTGCCTCTCTCAATTCCCTCCAAGTTCGACTCCTTCTCCAACCGCGGCGCCCGCCAACGCTTCAGTTCAGGATGAGATGAAGCTGCGTAATTCTTCTTTTCTTTTTTGTGTTTCTTTCTGACCCGACCACATCCCCCTAACTTTCCCGAGTCGTCGGCCTCAAAGCTTTTTTGGTCAGGTTTTTTCTCTTTTCCCATGGTCGTGTTCTCGAATTTTCTCTTTCGTCGTTTACGGCGTCCCTGCGCTTCGGGAGTCCACTCCCGGTCCTCGCATCCCCTTTTTTAGGGTTCTGACGTATTTTTGACTTTTCCCAACTCCATTTTCTCTCTGTCTTGCCGTCTTTCAGCGAATTTCGTGGATATTTTTTTATCCTTACCTGTGTCGTTACCTTTTTTGGCCCAAAAAACTCCTGACTCCCTGCCCCCTTCTTTTGTTTTCTTTTCAACTGATAGTAAACGGACATCTTCAAAATTCCCTTCGTTATGGCATTTTCTCGACTTCACGTGTCCCAACAGCCTTACGAAGTTACCTAGTTCCCCTATAAATAGGTCTCTTTATTTAGGGACCCCATGAGAGAATATTGCATCTGTGACCCCTTTAACAACGGAACTTGGCGCCAAGTTTCCCCTCGAGGAGGCCACCGCGAACCGAATCATGGATTCCATCCAAAATCCTGTAACCGATAGACACCTCCTTTATCACTTTCGGTTATCTCGATTTTCGACCTTCTCTCGCCGATGTGCACTGTGTCATCGCCCCTGCATTGCCCCCCCATTCTGCCGCCGCGGTGGGAACGTAGGTTCTCACTGCGTTTTTGTTTCCCTTTCTTTTTCCGCTCGAATGGCTTCTATTCGGTCCTCTTTCATTTTTTTAAGTTTTCACTCCTCTCTTTGTGATCTTTCATACTCGGTTGAAGGGAGTCAACCCCTCTTCCCCCCTCCCCGTTTTGTACAGCCAGAGAATCGACTGGTCAGTAGAGCAGCGAGTCAGTGAGCTAGCCTTCCTCTCTCTTCTTCCTATTCTGGCCTGGGTGGAGTCTGCTATGCTTCATTAGAACCATGAGGGGTTCTATGTTCGCACCCCCCCCCCCTTTGAGGTTGCTTTGGAGTTTTTTTGAATTTCTCTTTCGCCCCGGCCCACCCTTATTTTAAATTCTTTCCCCGGAGGCAGTGATGCCCCCCTGGGCGGCGGTTACCCGTTGTACCTCCATTTTTCCCCCATTTACTGATGAGTATTCCATACCAAAAAAAACCTTCCTATGTCACTCTTTTAATTTCTTTTTTTCCCATTGAGTCTCTCTGAAAAAAACCCCCTTCCTCCTGCCTTCCTGAGTAAACCGCGCCCCATTTCGTTCCTGTGGCCTTTGGTTGCGAGACGTGATCCCCGTTTCCTTTTTTCTTTCTACTCTTTTGGTTGTTTTTCCGCTTTTCTTTTTTTTGTTTTTCTGGTAGGCTCATAATACAGACTTAAACACCCTTTCTTACTTTTTTTCGTCGGAGGGCGTATTTCTAGTTTTGGGGCTCTTCTTGAATTTTTTTTTATGTTTTAGGGGCGATTACTCTTCACCGGAGGAAGTCTTGACCTAACGAAGTTCCGTTCTCGGTATCTTTGGTTTCCTTCTGTTCGGAGCTTTTGCGTTGGGCGTTTTCGCTGTTTTTCTTCCGAGTACGGAATTTTTTTGTCGATTTGAAAACTTCGTTATGACCCGGACTCCTTGCGCCGTTTTTAATCTTCCTTGCTTCGTGACAGCGTATTCGCCCCTTCCGGCAATTTAGTAGCTTTTTTTTTTCGCCCCCTGGTCCATGGGTCTGTTTCCTAGCCCTGAGCGGGGTTTCGCAGACCTCCCGTGGGTGGCCTTCATCCCCTCCCCATGGGTTCTCTACGCTTTTGCTAGTCCTCACTTCTTTCTTGTCTTTGTCAGGTTTTTTGTGGGTTTCTTCTTTTCTGTAGGCACGCATGATTCCTCCGGCCCTGCATCCAGATCGTTTTGTCCCTCTCAACCTTTTCTCCCCCTCAACCATCGGGAATAAGAGCCGATGGTCAAAGTGGGCGATCAGGATAATATTGCTGTCCTTGTCATGACTCGATTGCCCATTCTCTGATTTTCCCTCCTTTTTTCCCACAGGCGTTCTTTGCTTCTTCAGGCCGGCAAGTTTTTCGCCAGTCTGTACCTGTGCCTGTAATCGGGTGGCTTCCCTTTTCCCTTTCGGGGGACCACCGTCCCCTATGCGTTCTCGTTGCTGTTCAGAGAAACTGGCCCGATCTTTCAGGCCCCGCGTGGCTCCGGCCCCGCTTTCCCTTCTTTATCCCCTTTTCACTTTTGGATTGCCAGCGGCACCCTCTGCGGTCTTGCCCGATTTTTTTCGCCGTTTGGGAATTCCCTCACCCGGATTTCACCTTCTCCTGCCTGATCTCACGGGTCCTCGCACAACCCCTGGACGGCAATGCTTTTTGACGACTCTCGAGGCTTTGGTTCCCATGTGTTCCTGTCAGTTCTTCTCCCGAGCGTTCCCTTTTCCTGGACGCCCTGGCTGGGCCGTAATGCGAGTTCTTCAGGAAAGACGCTAGGTCTTGCTACTTCAGTTGTCAGCAGCGAAACAAATGTCAGATCTCTGTAAGCATGCTTCTTCCTGCGGCCTCCCCTCCCGGTGGGACGAAAGGGACTCCGTCCCTCCCTCACTCCCTGTTGCCTTCGGACCTCCCATTTCACAGCCCTTTTCCAGCCGCCCCGCGTCGCTTGCGAAATCATCCAAGATACTTTGTCCCCCTCGGCGTCCTCTTCGAGCGTCTTTCCCTTTCGTCGTTCCCAGCTCTCAAGCTTGTTTCGATTTGTCGCACCGGTACTTCCCTTCTCATAGTTCAGCCGGTGGTCACTGCCCCCTCAACTGATCCCCAACTGTATCACCCCAAACGCTTTGCCCGTTTCAACATTCCCTCTTGACATAGCTGCCAGCTCGACTTCCGTCCTTCCCCCCCGCTGTGGAAGTCTCTTACGCGAAATCCGCGCGAAGCGCAAGTTCCTTGAGCGCGCCTTTTGCTCCCTCCGGTTTTCCTTTTTTCTTACTTCGCGTATTTGCCATCTGGTGGATCCTTCATGCCATAGGGCGCGTCTGCAAGCGGTTTTTTTTCGGTGTTTCTAATTTCTTTGGCCTCACTTGCTATTTTCCCACCGATTTTTCCCTCAGGATCTCTGCCGCTACATTCATGAAGACTAGACCGACCCACCTGTCTTTTCAGCTTCTCTCTCTTTTCCGTTTCAGAATAGAAAGGGACGGTTGACCTTTTGTTTGAAACTTCCCCCCGTGTACACCTCGAGTTCTGACTTCTTGTTCCTGTGTTACAGGAAGCTGTTTCTGGCAGCCAAGCTCCCCACCAGGCGCCTTCCTCTTCCCCATTTGCGCGTTCGTAGAGAGCGGCGTTTCTTTTTTCTATGGTCTCCCAATAGGAGCGCCATCGGGGCATTTCCGTACACCGACCCCCTTACCGTTACATCCCTCGCCCCCTTGCTTCTCCGCCTGAGTAAGAGTTCGTCTTCATGACCCCCCCACCTGCGGCTGTTTCTTTTCCTCTTTTTTTTCTCCGTCTAGGGCCGATGGTCTCTCATACCCTCGGCACTGCTTCTGACCAGTTATTTTTTTTGACCGATTCACGTTTCGGCAGGGCGGCCGGAATGTGAATTTATGGAATGCTGGTTCTTTCCTCCTTGGCTTTCCCAACCAGATTATAAAGCACCTTCCTCACACCGCTGTCTCCCTTGATATCGCCCCCTCACCCCCACGGCACCGTCTTTGAAAGCCGGACCGCAACTTTCCAGCCCGGCTCTGGCTGCGGGCTTTTTCCTCGATCGTCCAAGTGTATTTCAGGTCCGGCGTTTTTTGCAGCCTGCTATCACGTTTTTCGTGTCCGATCTTTTTTGCAGACGTTTCACTTATCGTGGGCAGGACCGTTCCCTTTTCTTTACCGGCCTTTCGCCCAATCTCTGGCGTGGAGCTTTCATAAACAATAGTGGACAGCTACACGGGCGTCTTTTCCCTGGTGTTGGTAAGTCCTTGGTTCTTTATGTCCAAAGAGCGCGACGCCGTTTGCGCAGAGTGTCTCTTCTCCCCTGTTCTCCGTCCACCTGAACTTTCCGGCGGGGATGATGCCTTTTTGGTTATTTGTATTGTCGGGAGTCCGTGCTCTGCGAGAAGCGATATCTCCGGGGTTAGCTTGCTGAAAAGCATGTAGAAGTATTTCTCTCCCGCGATCGCCGCCTTTGCTCCCCGCCCAGATAGTCTTTTCTAGTCCGGATGCTGCCTCGACATACTCGATGTGACCCCCATTTTGAAGCAGGCCTCGTCTTCGCGGAAGTTGTTGTCGATCCGGGACCGAATTGCTCTGTTTCTTCGAGATTGAAATTTTAAATCTTTATTAGAATTCCTGCACATCCTTTTCGCGACGGAGTTTTTTACGCTTTTTGATCCCGCGTTTTACACTTTAAAACCGCCTGGCAGTCTTCCTCCACTGGGGTGAATTGTAGTGCCCCTGTCCATCCCTCACGTCTTTCCGTTTTCCCCTTATTGATGGCCACGGGAAAACCCAGTTTCTCAACCGCTATCCGACAGGAACCCCATGCTGTGTCCCCCCCTGAAAACCTTGCGTCTCGGTAATTGTGACAGGCTTATTTTCCCTTAAATAATGCGTCTCCCGATGCGCCAAGAGTTTGGCTAAGGATTCTCATTTGGCCTCGCCCCTCTCTTTCCCTCGGCTTTTCTTTTTTTTCCTTGGGGCATGGCGCCCCCCCCCCACCAACTCTTTTCGCGATGCTCTAGCCGGCAGCGCTTTTTTTACGGGTTTACATCTGTCATACGAATAACACCCCCCTGATTCCTTGAGTCCCCTGCTGCCTTTCTCCCCCTGGTGTCTTGCTTTCGGCCCCTAATACCACGACTTCGTTCGGCAAAAACCGACTCTGTCTTCCTTCTCCGGATTTTCGTTGCTCTCTCAAACCTTGGTCCTCTTCTGGGTCCCTGTTCGTTCACTCAGGTCTATTAAGACAGTTGAGAGACCCTCTCGGATTTTCTTTACTTCAGTTTGGACTTTTACCAGGTTCCCCTTTTTTTTTGCTGCCAGCGCAACCCGCGACCTCGCAGAGTTCCTACTCTTTTTCTTTTGCGTTCCGCGTTTCCTTATGGTCCTAGCCCAGCCGTTTGCGATAATCGCCCACCAGAATAATTCCAGCTTAATTCCCCCCCTTTCTCCGAC
>Ga0179593_1781927_pt1 | contig 17185 bp, 21 predicted proteins | sample CZODoug2_1_08_16_FD_185931 | JGI IMG/M metagenome (GOLD analysis project Ga0179593, IMG submission 185931) | Vadose zone soil fungal communities from Angelo Coast Range Reserve, California, USA - CZODoug2_1_08_16fungal (PacBio error correction) | ecosystem: Environmental > Terrestrial > Soil >... | reverse complement strand
ATCGTATGAAGTTACCGGCGTTCCCCGAACCCCTCTTCCCCCCTCTTCCGTTTGCTGCGCCGGTTTTTCCCCTTCTTCCCGCTTAAGATGCGCTTTTATCGCTCCCCCCGATTTCTTAGCTCTTTCGACGCCGCCCTTTTTCTTCACGACATGGAACGGCTCCCCCCAATCTGGGTTGAACTATTTCTTCCGGGAGTATCCATCCCCCTCCCTGGTGAGACGAGCCCGGGGAATATAGAGCCTTTTTCCCTTCATTTTGCCTAGAACAAGCTCCTTCTAAATTCCCCTTTTCAGCCCTTTTGACGACCACCTGCTCTCTCCAGAGAAGTTCGGATGTTCGTCTTTTGAGGCGACTCTCCCTCCCGACCCTTTTCTTTGCACAAAAACCACCTCCTGTTGAACTCCTCGATGCCTCCCTCTTTCCCTTTCTTCCTTTCTAGTTGGGGTTTTTTCGCAGCATAAGAGTCTCTCCTTTAATTCTCCCCTTCGGTTCCTGTTTCGTTGTTCGCGAAAACCAAAGCGACCTTTTAATCTCCCAGCTCGATCTCTCCCTTCTTCTCGTTAAATGTTTCTCTAGAACCGTCGTCTCTTCCCCTTAAGGCGGACATATTGGCGATGAAGTCGACGTTCCCCTCCTAAACTTGATCCCGGCAGCCGAATGTTTTTTCGCCTTATTTCCCCCCTTTTCTTTTCTTCTTTCTTCCTAGGCCCCGGACTGGTGGTTACGAAAACTCTCTTCTGAGGTGGCAGGGGCCGACAGGCACCCCCGGCGCGCGCTTTTCCCCCTCTTGCATTCCTTTCTAGGAACGCCTGACTCACCTCCTGGAAGTTATGGATCGCCGTTCCGTTCCCCAATGGCCATATGCAGTCCTCTCTTCTTCCTGTTCGACGCCCCCTTTTTTCCGAAGACCTCCTTTTGCACCCCTCCCCCTTTCCAATGATTTGAGGGACCTGATGTAGAACTCTCCTGTGGTTGTACGCCCTTTGACCCAAGCCTTCCTTTGCGGTTTTCCCTCAGTGTCTCCTTCTTTCCACTTGCCTATACATAAGCATGAACTTTTCTGTCTCGGCTTTCCTGGCTGAAAGCATCATGCCGCTTTTCGGCACCTGTTTTTTTTTCCGATGGCTTTTTGGGTTCCCCTCCTTTTTTCTTTTTCTCCCACCGATTGCATGTAGGTTCTTTGTGCCATCAAATGATGATAGATGTTCTTCTTCCACCAGAACCCCACCATCGCGATACCTGATTTACTTTTCCCTTCCGAGTATGCGGCTTTCCTTCCTTCCTTTCCGCCTTCCTTTCTGGATCGCGAGCGGCGTTTCGCACTAATGGGAGGTCACCCTATGAAAAGCCCTCCTTGGCGATTTTTCTTTCCCCGATACCCCCGTCTGATCGATATTTTCGTCGTTTCATTAGAAAAAATTATCTCGACTTTTTTTTATCGGAGACTTCCGCATCATTTTTCTTGTTGATCTTTCTTCATCAGACTCTTCTTTCTTTCTCTGACAAAGCTTCCTCAGTAACTATTTTACAATCTAATCCTGGATTTCTGGGAATCGTTTTTGCTCAGACCCCCCAGAATCCTCCCCCCCCCCTTCTGGCCTCTTCTACCCCTCTCCGAGGCGACCCAATCGTTCGAAGAAGAAGAATTCCTTCCTAGATCCGTTCTTCTAGACGGATCTCGATGGACGCCCTCCTTTTCCTGTCAGTGTCCCCTTCTTTTGCCCCCCCCCCTCGTATATCACGCACCCCTTCGATTAATGGAGAGACCCTCGCGCAATCCCTTCTGAGTATGATGGCGCCGTCGCCTCCATTTTTTCTGTCCAGTTATCCCTGCCTGCTTTGCCTTTTTTCCTTACTATTGACGCCCGGCTCTTTGACGAAGATGCTCGTGACATCGTTCTGTGAAGGTTTATACGCTGGCGCAGGAGTACTCCCCCCCGGATTCCCTCTTTTACTCCTTCTAGATTCCCCTTTTCCCCCCCTCCTCTCGGAATAATGCGCATTCTTTTCGAGAGCACTTAAAAAGATCGTGGCTATGTCCTTCTGCACTCGTTTCCCCTCTGAATGGGCGACCTTCTTGATTCAGAACCTTTTCCAGCCAGGCTTCCTCCCTCTCACCTTCCCTTCTCTCATCAATCTCAGCTGACTCGAACGAGATACATTACCCTTTTGGGTTTGATAGGAAGATGCAGTCCCCTCTTCCCTCGTAGTAGCCCTTCCCTCTGATTGGTTTTCCTTTCTCCCGTCCCTCCTTCTATGCGATATTCCTTCCTGCGGCGAGAGAAATCTCTTCTTGCGCGAGCAATAGTTTTTCTCCTCTGTTCTTCCCCCAGTTTTCGACCCTTCCATCGACATAATCCCGATCAAGGTCCATTACTTTGATTTCGTCGGTAATAGTACCCTTTCACTTCCTTTTCTATATTCAAATTTTTCCTCCCCCCTTCGATTCCTAAGTGCCTCTCCCCCCCCCCACTTCGCCATAGTGACCAATTTGGTTTTTATATCGCCGCGTCCTCCCCGCTGCGCATCGCTACGAAGAATTCTTTCCCTGCCGTAGCGACCCTTTTAAGAGCCTTCCCCCTTAGATCGGTTTTTCCTCCCCTCTTTTTGAGACGAAGCCGCCGCCTCTCCCCCGGCCCCTTCCGATTAAATTTGACCGGCCGTTTTTACGCTGCATAATCCTTCCCCTCTTTTTTTCCAATAGAAGTTTTGATCGTCCCCCCCTCCTTTTTCCCTCTACATCATTGATGCACATTTTCCCACTGGGACAATACGGTGGAGCCACTGTCACTCCCTTCGGCCCGCGCACCAGAGGCATCCTTCCCCTTTTTTGGGTCACGCCGATTCTCTTTTCCCGCCTAGGCTCCTTTTTTTCTATTTCCTCCTTTCTGTGGCCATAGTTCCTTTTTGAACGGAAGGCGTCCCCCCAGGGAGAACAGCAGAAATGGTCCTTTTTTTTTTACCGAGTTTTCGCGACCCCCCTTCTCCCGCCCCCTTGTTTCAGGTTAGGAGCATTCCATATTGGAGAGTTGGTTTGAATCGTTAGCCAGAGATATTCTACCCCCCCCCTTTTCCGGTTTCGCACTTCCTCCGAGCATTTCCTTTTTTCGCCGACGGGAGAGACCTACGTGCCGGAACATTATTGCTTTCCCTTCGCCATCGTTTTTTTTTTTCCCTTAAAGGAATTCTTTCACCCTTTTCCCTTCCCCCCTCTGCACGTCCTTTCCCCCAAAAGTAGTGATTTTGCCCTCTTCTTCACTCGGTTCAGACTTACAATCTTCACCGTCGCACTTTTTTCCCTTCATGATCCCGGTGTCCCTTTTAGTAATTTTTGCATAAAGTACTGCCCTGCCAGAGCGTTGGTTCCTCTCTACGCCCCCGTTTCTTTTCTGGGATTCCTCCTCCCTTCCTCCGGAGGACGATCTTTCGACAGATTGAAATAGGAAGTCCCTCTTCGTTAAAGGTTGTAGCTTTTACCCGCAGCCGTCCTTTTTTCCCCTTTCCCAGTCTCCCCTACTGAGGACGACCTTGCCGAAGATGCCACACATAATCTGAAAAAACCCTTTCTCCCCGCGCCCTTTTCCCCCCCTAGTGACCCCTTTGGATTACACCTCCTGTTCCCTTGGTTGGTGAATTCCCAGAAGGAGCGTTTTTTTTCTCTCCACCCTTCTTTGTGAACAAATCCTCTTCTTCCTCGAGCGATTCCTATATGCTCTGGTACAACATCCCCTCAGAGAGGGGTTCGGTAGAAGAACTTTCCCGTTGATTTGTCGTCCTCGATGGATCGCGCCGCTCTTTCCCATTCCGCATCTCCGGCCTTTTTAAGAGTTAAATCTCTTTTTTGATAGCGACGGTCCCCTCGTAGAGGAGGTAGGCTTTCCCCTCCCCCGCTGGACCAGCGCGTTGTCGGAAATTTTTTTCCCTCCTGATAGATTCCCCTATTCAGCTTCCCCCCTCCCTCCCCCCCGGCGTCCCTCCCCCTCCATGCGCGGCGTGCGCCTTTGAGGGAGATATCGTTGTCCGTAATTTTTCGTTTCACCGATATTATCATATCTCTTTTTTGTTTTTTTTTTTTCTCTATCGGAAATGCCTCCGTTCAGACCAACGAGATTTTTCGAAAAGACGGCACGATCTACTTTGTTCCGCGGTGCGAGATTTTTCTCTTACTCTGAACGATTTTCTCCTTTTTCCCAAGATTGCCTCCTCTCTGGTCCCCCTCTTTTTTTTGTCCTACGACGGCCTCCCTCCCCGAAAGGAAGGCGCCCCCCACCTATTTTTTTTTAACTACGGCGGAGTCCTTCGAAACTCTTTGATTTCCCCTCCCCCTCTGCATCCTTTCCATCAGAGCCGTTTTTTTTCTCCCTGAGCATATCTTCCACTCCCACGATCTGTCTTCTTTTGAAATCCCCCCCCTGCCCCCCCATTATGAATCCTTACTCTCCCTGATCCCCCCAGGAGGATTTTCTTCCCTCGGCTTATTGGAAAGACTGCCCCCCCGCCTTCGTCCATTCTGAAAAAACCACCACCTTTCTTTCATACCAAATAAAGCCCCTTTGAATCCTCTCTCGTCCATGCAGTTTTTTTTAGTTGGGGGCCGCGATAAGGAGTCTAGTCCCTCCGGTCCCGGCATCGAGACTTTCTCTCCTTTCAACCTTTTTTTCCCCCCCCCTGGGTGGCATCCCCCTCCCAAGCTGTAGATTGCACAGGTCATCCTGATCTGTCAATTCTTCCCTCGACCTCCTTATCGTCCTATGCGCACAAACGTTTTCTTAGGAAATAAGAGGTATGCCGGTCCCTTCCCTGGCACCAGACCATGTCCCCCGTCAGCAAGGCCCCCTCTTTTCCCCTTTCCGAAGGTTTCTTGAATTTCCTTTCGTGCATGCGATTCCCTCTTCAATAAAGATAAGTTTCCCAAAGGCGTTTTGAAGCTCTTGGGTCCCGACAAATGCCCCTTTTTTTACTCCTTTCGTCCCCTTCCCCTTTCAACGTCTAGACCCTATGAGAAAACGCCTGTACCAGGAATGGACCCGTCTGTTCTTTCCGTTCCCCTGAATCTGAATTTTCTCGGTGAGAATAATCGGTTCCCTGAATTGATACCTTGAGAGACAAGCTGCCCCCGTCAAAATCCCCCCATGACCCCCTAAAAGATGTCGTCCCCTTTCTAGGTTAGCTGGTTTTTTTCCTTTTCACTCTCGGGACACATGACGGGCCATTTTCGGTTGTTATTTTTCTCCAGTGTTTCTCTTTCTCTTTCTTCCACTTGCCCCTATCACTGAGCTTTTCCCCGGCCTTTGAGATGCTCCTCTGAAGTTCGAATAGGCGCCCTTCCTCTTTCGTGCCTTTTGATTCTTGGGCGTGTCCGACGGTTTCATAGCACTATTCTTTGCCAGGTAGCCTTCCTCCCCCTCTTTTAGATTTGATGTTTTCCCTTTTTTTTTCCATCGCGTCTGCGAGTTGTTCGCCAGGCGCAAGGATAGGCTTCCCCTGAGAAATCGGCGCAGTCATATTTCTTTTCTTTTTTTGTCTTTTCGTTCCTCGCTTCTTTGAGGTACAATTGCGAAAGACCCCTCGCGTTTATTGATTTTTTGGTAGATAGTCAATAGTCCCTTTTCGTGACTCTTCAATTATTTTTCCCCCCCTTGTCTCCTCCTTGATATTGGTTCCATACATTAAATATTGGAGAATTTTTTTAGTGTTTCCCTAGGATCGCCGAAGATTCCTTTTCTTGAATATTCTTCCTTTGATCCCCTTCTACGACTATTTCCAATAGGAAGTTACTTTCGGAATAGGAAGTCGATGTCCGCACCGCAGCCCGCGTACCTTCCCCCCCCAAGAGTGTCCCCTCTCGAAAATCTCCTTCTCCCCCCTCCTTGTCCCTCTCCCGGCCGAATTTCTTAGAGACGATGTTCTCTCTCTTTCCCCTCTATGTGCCGCCATCATATGCTTTTTCCCGTCTTTTCCTTTTTTAATCACGCCAAAAACTCTTCATGGAGAGCGTGCGTCCGACCATCATTTTGAGAGTGATTTCTTCTTCCTTTGCTTTCCCTCCCCCCCAGGCTTTCTTGGTTCCCCTTTTCTCTGAAGATCGGAACTATGCCTGCTGATGGAAAATTGCTCCCCCTTGACCTTCCCTGTGGTGACGTGCGCATTAGATCACGCTTCCTTCAGTTCCGCGGATTTTTTTTTTTCTTATTTGTGTTTTCTCGCTTCCAGCACGTCATCGCCGCAGGCGGACTTTTTCCCCAGCGTTGATAGAGAGCCCTTCACCTTGTAACGCTTAGTCTCACGTCCGTACAGACGCTCTTTCCCCCCCTTCTTTCACCGAAATCCCTCCCCCTCCAAGGATCTCCCCTCCCCCTACCCCTTTCTTTTCCCCATCAATCTCAGATGATGTCCCTAGCGCTAAATGAAGAAGCATATTTTCTTGATTATTCGTTCCTAAAACGTATTAGGCCTCATGGCTTTTGTGTGTGTGGGCCCCCCCCTAGCAGAACTCGGTCAGAGAGAGAACTCGGCGCTTCCCTGACCATTCCTTGGAGACTCTATGATTTTTTTTCAATAGTTTTTTTTTCCAGACGCTTGTTTCCCCGTAAGAGTGAGCTTTCGTTTCAAATGAGCATCGATTCCCTCTTGCCCTCATTTGTACCTTTCCGCTGGAAATAACCTCCCATCGCCACGATCTTTTTCAACCCCTAGGCACTTCTTGTGGCAACCCCCCAACCAATTAGCCAATATTTCTTTTTCCTCATCCCACCCCTACTGCCCTGCTCCACTATCTCATTGTCGATCGACCTTTTCCATCATTGACGTCTGGTCCCTCCCACAATCACTTGACGAACCCCTATGCCACCCTCCTCTCTCCCACCAATCGCTTTTATTACCCCCTCTACTCCCCTTTGTTGACTTCCCCCCTCTACCCCCCCATCGCCTCCCTCCCTCTCTCTCCCTTCTCTCCCATAATCCCGTCTCTCCCCCCTCCCCTCTGTTTCCCCCTTTTTATAACTTTTGGCTTCCTACCTCCCAGACGCGCCGCCTCTCCGACAAAGAATTAAAGGCTTCCCCTGGCGCATATTCATTGACGCCGGATCCTGGCTTTTTTCCCCCAATAGCTCCTCTCCCCTTTCTAATGTGATCTCATAATTGATAACTCCTTATAATCATTTGATGCACTTCACTTACACCCCTGTTTCCCCCCTTTTGGAGAACCTTACCCCCGTAGGCCTCTGCACATCCCTTTTTCCCCCCGAGGCGGAACGGCATTTTCTCCCCCTCGAGGCAGAGATGACCCCCCCCTCTCCTTTGAAGTTCATCTTTCTTTTTCCATCTGAAATGTTCTTGTGGGACAGCCTCCCCCTCCTGGCCTGCCATGTTTTTTTCGATTGAAAGCGACACTTTTAGAAGGAGAAGAAGACGTTTTCTTAAATGTTTTGCGTGATCCATAACCTCCTTGGTCTCCTTTTTCCCCCTTTTTTGCGATCGTCGGGTCTCTGAGGAGAAAAGGACTCACGCCTACGCGCCGGCCCCTAGGCCCTTTCGCTTCTCCTCAGAACGGCCCTCCCTTCTTGAATAAGAGTTCTCAGTTTTCATAGACGGTCCCCCCCTTGCCTTCGAGAGATCTAAGTGAACCCGGCATCTTGACTCTGTCGTCCACCATTTTGATTGAGAGTCTTCAGAAAGAGACTTCTCCTACCTCAGGCAGCACCCTTCCTCCCTTTTCTGCATGTTTCTACGGTGTTACATTCCCCCAGGAGAAATAGAAGGCTCCCCCCCCTTGACAAGCTTTTGGCCTCCCTTCTTCCCTACGGTCCTAAATACAGGTTCCGCCAGGCATGAATCTCGCTGCTTGCGATCGACCTCTTAGGCCCCTTCTTTCCCTGCTAGCGCCCCGAAAAGAATTAGCCGGCAGAGGCCGCCTCCTCAGGCCTGTTGATCTACTGCTTGAGCTCAGCACAAAACGCCCTGAGAACATGGGGGGAGGTTTCATGTGATGCAGAGATTTGATATTTTCTTTTCGGGCCGTCATTCTGGGGGTTTTTATTAATTTTTTCGTTTTTTTTAGACCTCGCCGCAAACCCCCCCAAATACGAACTGCGCGGTTTTTTCGTGCGGCCCCGATTGAGGAAGTCTCAAAGGAGTGCGCTGCAGTCTTCTTTACTGCGATCACCACGGACGCCCCGTCTCCTCCAGATGGCATCGCCCCTCCCGACATTTTTCGCCCTCCCCTTCCGCCGCGTCTTTCGATGGTGGTCCTCAGCGCCGGTCCAGGTTTTCAATTGGGGTTTGGGGGGCCGGTTTCCCTGCCAGTTTTAAATCTTGCGCTCCGAATAGGCCTCGGAAGTTTGCCACATCGCGCACTCGCAGTTGGCAATTCTTTCTTAGGGGGTCTGATCTCGTTGCCTAGTCCATGCAGTACTTTATTCCTCCTTTTTTTTTGAGATCTCGGCCTTCTGGAAGGACACCTCAGATCCCCCCGCGCGGGCCCCCCTCCCGCGCATTTTTCTGCCTCCTTGGTCGCGCGATTTTCGCGGAAGATGTCTCCGCTCCCTATCTCAGCCCACTTTTTTCGCTCCTCTCAGCCGTCTTGACGCCATTGGTCCCCCCTGCGCTATCTAACACCCCTCCCCCCCTTGAACTACGGCGTTTTTTTCTTCTCTTTCGCATTTTTTTGAGCCGTCGATGCCATCGATTCATCGAGTCCGTTTTTCCCAGTTCTTCTTTTCTAGCGCACCCCTTGCTGCCCCTCGCACGTTACGCAAATTTTTCTAGAAGAGCCCGCTCCTTCCCCCCCAGCTCGAGGTTTTTCGGCCTTTCCGATTTTACTTTCCCGACGCCTTTTGCTGAAAATTATGCCCCAAAAAAACCCCCTCCTCTTCTTGTTTACACCCCCCACCAGAGCAAAGAGCTTCAATAATGGTTTTCTTCTTTGGACATTGAGGAGTTTTATTCTGGTTTCCTTCCTTCTCGTCAGTCCCACCGCTTTTTCGGCATCCGGCGAGTGGGTAGAGAACGAACTCCAATTTTCCAGCCCTCTTCGTGGATACAGATGCTCCGTCATCGCACCTAATGCCTTGCGATCCTGGATGTTCGCTTCCCGATTAAAGGAATTAGTCCCCCTTCGAAAACCTTGTCAGGCTGACATCATCGTTCCTCCTACTTCTTTTCCACCTCCGGATCATTCCCTTCAAGATGAGCCGTGCCTTCCAGTCTTGTGAATTCCTCTTTTTTCTTTGAGACCCTCTAAGCCTTTGGAATCCAGGCCGTGAACGGAGGGGCATTCCCACCCACTTGTGAGCCCTCCCGAACCATGCCGTCTTCAGTATATGACCCCCGATGTGAGAAAACTCCTGTTCATTGTAAGGTTTTTTTGGTTCCCTTTCTGGCTCCTTAAAATGGCCTGAAGGAGACTCCTCCTTTTACATGCGTGTTTTCCCTGATCCTACACTTTTCCCAGCCCTTTTCCCAACGACAACTCCATGATTTTGATTGCGGCAAGAAAACGCTTACCCAACCCCCACCCCCCCCCCCCCGCCACGCCATTTCCGCGGTTTTAGCATGTCTTCCCCAGAATGGCGGCTTATGTGCTGTCGCAAGTGTTCTCCCCCGTTTTTTCATCACCTTGCCTATGGCCCCCCTTCGACCTTTTTTTCCCCTTCCGGCTTTTTTGCCTTTCCCGCCTCGGGTTTGGAGATCGTGCGGGTTCCTTGCGGGGAGGTTTCCCTCTTTCATCTACTGGTTTCTCCACCGATTGCCCAGGTAGGCCCTTCCTTTCCAATTTTCCCCCTTACCCTGGAACGATCATGAGAACATTTCGGAGATCGAGGACGACTGTTTCCTCCAATTCTGCATTCTTTCTTCGGCGTCATGTCCCTTCCTATTTCAGGCGGTTTTTCTTCTGAGCGGGCTCGCCTCCGGGGAGGTCTTCCCGGAGGCGAAATCCCCCTCTCTGATCGATAGGCGATTAAGTGATTTTGTCGAGTAACCCTCTTATTTTTATTCTCTTCGCCCAATTATCTCCTCTTGTTTTCCGCCTCCTGCTCTTTAATTTTCCCGAATTGTGATTGTGCTGCCTAGGATCGCCCTTCTTGATGATTTGAATCCCCCCAGGCTTTAGTTCGTACGACGAAACCTTTTCCCCACAAATAGGCCCCCCCCCCCTTACCGGTCCTTTTTTTTCCGATGCTCATTTGCGTCCCCTCCGCCACGCTTTACGCCGTCCCCCTGCGTCTGGACGAGCGAAAAGTTGCCTTCTGCTTGTGCAATAGACCCAGTCCCGACTTTGAATAGCGCCCCGGCCTCTCGACGAATATTTCCCCGCTTGGCTCTTCCCTGTCGTTCCCCTTTCCTTTCCAGGCTTCCGGAATTCCTTTCTTTAACGAAAAATATCTGCCTTTTTTTCCTTCGTTTTTCCAAATCATCTGAGCTTTTTCCCATATGTGCTGTTCTCTCGCGATTCTCCTCTCGTGGTGCTTTCCGCTTTGATAGAATCTCGTTGCAGCCCCTTTTGGATGGAAGAGTGTCTCCCTCTTGAACTCTCACTTTTTCCTTTCGATTCGAATCCCCCTTTCCGTCTTTTCTCATGTGAAGTGTCTCTCCCCCATCTCCGTTGTGTTTCCCCTAGATACCCTTCCCCCCCCCTCTTCATTTTTCACTTGCGGCCTCCCCTTCCTCAGCGTGATCGAATCCCCCCTCCCTTTCCAAGGTCCCCCTGTAATTCAATAGTCGATCGCCCCTCCAAGAACCAACGACTTCCTGCCGGCGTCTACTCGCGCCTTCTTTTCTGCACTCCAATGTTTTTTCGGCGCCATCAATCTTCTCCCCTCGTCTCTTTCAGTTTTATGGCCGAAAATCCTCGTCGTAGAAACTAAGGAATATGCTCTTCCCCCCCATCTTTGGACCTTCCTTCGGAGCATCCTGGCGCTTTTTTCCCTTCGGCGGCAGCGACCTCGCCGCGTCTGTTTCCTAGATGGTAGAGAGTCCCTCTTGTTTAAGGAGCAGTTCGCGTTTCTCCTGCTCGGCACCCCCTTCCATTTTTCCTTAGGTACCTTTTTTCCCAATCTCAAGATTTCCTTCCTCGCCCACGACCCATTGAATATTCAATCATCCTCATCTTTCATCTCCCTTCCCCTCTGCCCAGCCCCCTTCTTCTTTCAAGGCCTCCAATCTCTTTTCCAAGATTGATAATTGCTCATCGCAACGACGAAATTCTCTATCCCTTTGAAGTTAGACCAGCACCATCCTCCGCGGCTTTTTTTTTCCTCCCTTGTACCTCCCATTTTTTTCCTCAGAGAGTCACTCCTCCCCCCCTAGCGACAAACGCATTCAACCCCCTTTCTTGACCTCGCTTCCAGTGCCTCCGGCATACTCCCCTCACCTTTTTCTCGAGATTTTCGGTTCTAATGTGATTTCCTAATTGTAATCCCCTATATATCATTTGATGCACATTTCCCCCCCTGGCCATCGTCTCACCGTACGTTATATTCTTCCTTCCCGCCTTTTTGACTTATATCTCCCGAGGCGGAACTTAATGAGCAGCCGAGGCGACGAGTTCTCTTCCGTTTTCCAGTTAATGCGGATCCAAGTCCCCTTTGCTTAGGAGACACTGGCGATAAGAAAATGCTCCTGGCCGCAATGATGTCCCCCCTCTCGTTGATTTACCCCCTCCTGTCGCCGCTTTTCCCCTAGTTTTTCCCTCCCCCCCTTGGGCTCGTTTTCTTTTTGAAAGACTTATCCCGAGATAGTCAGAAACCAGCCTCTTCGCCGCCGTTCCCTCGCCCTTCGTTTTGACTCTTGGCGATTTCCCGAAAGGAAGTCTTTCTTCCTCCATGAGTTCCCCTTTTTCTCTGGACCCCTCTTTTCCATCGAGAGCGCCCCCTTTGCAACTTGGCCCGGCCACTGCCTCTTCAACTTTTTGTCGTCGTAGTGATTTTTTGATAGCAGCACGCCTTTTTGGCGCCTTCAAATTCTTTTTCCCTTCCCTGCGCCCCCATTCGTTGGACGGCGTTACTGGAGGCCGGGCGGCGTAAGGTCGCCCTATGCGTTTTCAGCGCTTTTTCGACGCGCATGACGGTCGGCTTCCCGTATCTCTTCCTGAAGCTCGTCCTCTGCTCCCTTGCTTCAGCAACGCGGCGCCAAAGGTTGTCGTTCCTGCGACCCCCCCGAAGAACCCTTCATCCAGCCTTTTCCTCTCAAGCGTGATGCCTATCCTCTCGTACTCCAAAGACTCTTTACACCTGAAGCCGCGAGACCCTTTTTTTCCCCCCAAAAAATAGGGATGACCCTTTATTTGTGGATTTGCAGGCCTCCCTTTTTTGGTTTTTTTGAGAGTCTCAGGCAGGGCTCCCTCTCAGCTTTTTTCACCTTCCGCCCTCCTTCGGCGCGCGGGCTCGGGAGGAAGAGATTTGACATGTCTTTTGCTAGGTCCCTCCTCTTTTTTTTCTCTTTAGCAGCAATGTCCAAAAAGGAACGATGAGTGTCATAATGGCCCCTCCTCCCCGGACTGACCCATTCCGACGCCATGGTTTCGACTCCCTTTCGCAGCCTCTTTTTTTCCCCCCTTTTTTTATAGCGCTTTCCATTTTCGACGGCGTTTCAATAGGAGATGACCTGTCCCCCTTTGTAGGAACACTGATCCCGACCCCCCTAATCCGTCCTACTCACGGAGCCAAACTCTTTTCCATGCCTTGGGGTTTTTTGTTTTTTCCGTCCTTTTTGGGTGCAGAGTCTTCGGTCTCTACGTTGCGTTCAGGCGGTTTTGATCTCTCCCTCTCATCCTCCGTTGTGTTGTGGTGTTTCCCAGATAGGAATAAGAGGAAGGATTCCAACCCGCTCCCTCCCCGCAGCTGTCCCGTAGGTCCTTTTTCTTCCTGACTTCCTCTTTTCCTGGTGAGCGATTTTTTTTTTTACGAGTACTATGAAGATTATGCTCTCTACTCAAAGGATCCCCTCCCCCCGCGATTCTATTTCCCTTCAATCCCCTTTAGCATATACACCATTCGTGACACCCCGGAGGAGGCCCTCCCGGTTCGATTCCCCCCCGGCTTCGGCATTGTTCCGTTCCAGAGCGATGAAATCTCTTCCCATCATAGAGACTTTTCTAACGTGCTCTGAAGTCTCTCTTTCTTTTTTTCAATAGCACCTCAAGAAATATATTCTTTAGACGACCCCCTCCTCGTATCCCTCTCCCCAGTTCTATTGTTAGTCTGGAGGGCGACGGTCCCGCCGAAATGTCTGCTTCTGCACAAAAACAAACCCTCCTTTTTTTTAGTTCTGCCTCCCCCCACTCTTTCATTTTCTTCCATAGGATTCTCGCGGCCCTTTTCAGTTTTAAGATATTTCCTAGGAAGTCCTCCCCCCTCGTTATTAGGTCAACCGTATTCGGCATCTAGGAGAGGATGAGTTAGAAACAACTTCCACCTACATTTTTCGATTTCAAGCTTTCCGTGATCACGCAATAGCCGCTCTTCTGAACTGCGTCATCACTGGCTCCTCTTTAATTCCGATCTCCAACACCCCTCGCTTAAGGAGGGACCATCATCTTTATTCTTCCCGCGATTCCCCTCTGCCCTCAATTTACTTCCGGCCCAGAAGGGGCGCCTTCGTGCTCGAAGGATTTTTCCGGCTACGCTCGTGCATGCGATACGACCCTCCTAATTTTTTTTTTTTTTTTTCCCACAGCGAGGGGCCTCAAGAAAATGCAGGAGAGAGACCCCCCCCCTCCCCTGACTTTTCTGTAAACGTCTTTCTGCCGCTTTATGCTCCTCCCCCCTGCCGTTCTGGCTTCCTTTTACTACGGCGATCCCCCTATATATGACGAGCCCTTGCTTTTCCCCGAGGCTCCGTGCATTCGTTCCATATAGGGCAGCGCGGATGGCCACTCACCGACAAACGAGCCCCCCCTGTATTTCACTGGCTCCCCCCTTCGCTCTCTTCTTTTGTTGAAATATCGAGAAACAATTTGGCGGCAAGTGCGCTTTTCTTGATCGCAAGTGTTTTAGCCGTCTCCCACTCTTACCACCTCCCTCCCTGAGAGTCATCGTATCCTTTGAATAGGATCCAGTCCCATGCACTTCATTCCCTTCTGCCCCCGGATTCCCTCTGGGCGGTTTTTTCTCTTTTCCCTAGCACTTACTTATTGCCCGTTAGGGCATGTCATCCCCTGATGATCTCCCTTTTTTAAAAGGAGGCCCCTCATGCTCCCCACACCCCTTCCGCGATCGTCTTTTCCCCGGCGCCTTTTTTTCCTTCCCCAATCGGACGTCCCCTTCTTCTGAAAAGGAGTTTTTCTGAGCAGACCCCGGCGTCGCTTTGCTGATTCCCCTCATGGGAGGTACTTAGCACCTTTTCTTCAAGTTTTTTGATACGTCCCCCCCTGATAGATCACCTTCGTAGCGCTTCTCCCCAATTTTTACTTACTCTTGGCTTTCCCCATTCACTTTGCTGGGGCGTCTCCTAGGATAGCCTGAGCTGATGATTTGAATATTCCTCCCCCAAACTGCTTTTTTTCTAGACCTAGTACGCCCTTCTTGGATCTCTCCCCTTCCTGGATAGGGCATCGGATTGTCTTTTTGGCCTCGCCGCCACGACCCCTTTGTCCTCCGGAAAAAAAAAGCTTTCCCCCTCCCCGCACAGCTCTTTGCTCCTCCTCGCTCACTTCTCTAGGAGCCCCTCTCAGATCCGACGGCGACGCTCGATGGCCCCCATCATCTCCCCCTTTAGGTCCTAATACTTTCCCCCCTTCCTCCATCGTCGATCAAGCCCCTCTTCCTTCGTCTCATGTGTTGGGTTTCCATTCGATTTCCTTTCTATTTGATGTCTCTTCCCTTCTGAGACGCCTGGCTTTTATTTGGTGCTTCTCTGAAGAGCGATATTTGTCCCCTTCCGAGGTGTTTTTGACGACTTCACCCCATTCTTGACCTGCGTTTCTTTTCCTTTCATTAGTCCCCCCTTTTTTCAGGAAATTCCTTTCCCTGCGATGACGTGCTTTGTCCCTTCTATCTATCTTTTAATACTTAAGTTGTTGTGTGAGTCTCCCCCCCCCCTTCCCAAGCAATTTACTCGCCCTCCCCTTCCCTTCTCCCAGTCGTGACCCCCCCCGACCCCTTCCAGGTCACGATGTTTTTTTCTTCCAGTAGTACAATCCTCGACGGGCGCAATAGTCGCTCTTCTCCGCACGCACCTCAATAAAATTCTGCGTTTTCCCCCAGCACCCCTTTCACATCACATCTCATGATTGGTTAAGACCTCTCCCATGAAGCGAAGTTTTTAGTGATCTGACCCCGTCCTCCCCCGTCCAAATTCCCCCTTGTTCTGAAACTCCCCTGATGGCCTTCCCCCTTTTTAGCCGTCGCCCCCGAGAAAATCCTTCTTATTAACGGCCCTTCCCGGAGTCGAGTCCCCTCGGCCCTCCCTGAGACCCTCGCTATATTGTTTCTTGCGTGGCGGCGGCGAGCAAGATCCGACCCCTATCGTTCCAACCTTCCCCCAATAAAATCTCATCTTGTCTCGCCACGACCTTGGAAGAATATTCAAAATCCCACATCATATAGGAGATACCTTCTGTCCCCCCCTACGTCCCCCCACAATCGCCCATGCCCCCCTCGATCATTAATGCGAATCGCTGAAAATGATAGATCCCAGTATCGAAAAGACCCTCACTGACTCCCTCGCCGAGCGGGGATTTCTCTCCCCCTTTTTTTTCCTAGCCCGAATCCTTCCCCCTCTACACCCCTAAAGGCTAAAGTATTACTTCTTCTTTCTCATTGGACGCCTTCCATAATCGCCCCTTTTTGCTGAACAACTCTCCCCCTATGCCCTCCTATGTTCTTCCTTGCGAAATAAGATATAATAATTTGATGCCATTTTCCCTGAACTGTTCCCATAGGTGTTCATCCTTGATCTCCCCCGTCGTCCCCTGACGAGACACCCTTCTCTCAGGGGGAACGGCCCTTCGGAACGGCATTTTCCCTGCATCTCGGCCTCCGCACTCCGGATGTGGCCCCCTTTTTTGAAAGTTGAGCCACGCGACAATGGAGACACCAACATCCGCCCCTGGCCGCAATGTTTTTCTCTTTGCCTCCCCCTCGACTATCTGGTGGCGACCGGGTTCGTGCGACATCCCCCCAAAATCATTGGCCTTTTCGGTGATTCCCCCCTCGTCGCTCGTTCGTCCCTGCCGAACACTTCCCTCGCGCCGGCGCTTGCCAGTTGATAGCATCTCTTCGAGACAGAAAGGACGTCCCCTTTGCTCCGGCTTCTATCGTTTTCATATTTTTTTCATTCCGTCTCCTCTTTTTCTGTGCCTCCCTGCCCCTCGCGCCGGAATTGTCCCCAAAAGTCGTGATTGCCCCGCTTTCTTTTCCTCTGCAGAATCTTCCCTGCGCCTTTCCCCCCTTTTGCCCATCTTTTTCTTGAGACGGGTTTACATGTTCCGGGATAATCGAAAAGAATAAACTTTCCTGCCTTTTTCCTTTTTGGGTGCGGCTCCGACGCCTTTGGAATACTTTCGAGCGACACGGGATCCAGGCATTCACTCGTCTATGACGCCCCCTTCCCCCCCGCACCCGCGGCGGTGAAAGGTTTGTGCGCGCGACCGCAGCCGCTCCTTGCTCCCTTGCCCTACTCCGTAAGCCTTCCTCTGATTCCCCCCTCCCCCCCCTAATCTGAAAAAATGCTCTCCTCGACCCCATTCTTTTTCCTATCTTCCGAGATTTTTTTGTTTTGGATCCGACGGCATGGTGAGGTTTTTTTCAGAATTTTTCCCCCAAAGTGCCGGATTAAGTGTTTCGAAGCCTCTCCCCCCCCTCCGACCCTTCCTTAATCTCTTTTTGAATCAGTCAGGCATCTGATGGACGGCCTGTTAAACTTTTTCGATTGGTTGCTTTTCCTGAAGATAGCAGAAATGTTTTTCCCAACCCATATGATGCCTTCCGCGATTCTCCCCTCCCAATTGCTTCCTTCAATGCGTTAGACCCTAAAGGGTCTCCAGCAGTTTCCCCACAGAGATCCTTTAACATGTTCTTTTCTGAAGGCGTGAGACCCCGGAGAGAGAACCTTTCGCTTTCTCACATCTTTCGTACTCCTAGGCATCCTCAGGAAGAAAAAATATTCCCCCCGGATCTCCCCTCTAAGTTTCTTCCGGTTCCTCTTTTTCTTGGTTTATCTTTTTCCCGTAAGGATTATGAGATT